>WNFG01000033.1_pt1 | contig 98820 bp, 197 predicted proteins | sample 5400431 | NCBI WGS metagenome assembly WNFG01 (sample SAMN13153346, study PRJNA577476) | soil metagenome | isolation source: 120 cm saprolite under Douglas fir tree site 2 hole 3 replicate 2 | place: USA:California | collected 2015-04-18
ACAACTCAATAGTGTGTTTGTGTGAGATCAAACAAAACTTCAACAAAAGAAATGAGTGAACCAACATGCAAGATCTCACACCTTACGCTGCGATGATGATCACCAACATCATGTTTGCGAAGAACCACATCAACGTCGAGCTAGATCCACAACCATTCTATGGTTACGCGAAGTCAGGAACGATCGCATCGAACTACAAGCAGTTCAAAGCTGCTGGTGGTAAGGGTCATGGAATCAAAGTGATGTTCGATGGTGAGTCATTCAACAAGTGGTTGACACAAGAAATCGACAACCGCAAGAACGGTCGTTCAGGAAGAAGTAAAGTCAACTACTCAGAGCTCGCAACACAATACGTGAACGAGACGTCAACAACTAGCTAGAACGTTTAACACACACAAACACACTATTGAGTTGTTAAGTTGTAATACTAGTAGGTAAACGTTAAACGTTAAACAAAACAATGATCCTATAGAACCGGATCTTCCGATTAGTCGGAAATCCGAAAACTCAGAATGCCGAAAATCCGAAAGGAAAACGGAAATGACGAAAGAAGAACGTACTGCCCGTCAGCTAGCTGACGTTCGCCGTAAGGACGGCGAACCGGCATACCAGGCATACCTACGGGAACGTGCGTGGTGTCCGGAGTGCGGCGCAATCGCCGGCTACAAGCACGCGCTAGACTGCAAGACCGACAAGTATCCGGGACTCAGTCGATGAAGCCCCCGAAGCTGCCGGCCTACAACGGACTACCGGATCTACTCCGGTGGCTCGTCGCAGGGTGCCCGGCCTGTGAGTTCTTCCGGAACGGTACCGTCAAGCTGTGCAAAGAGCACGGAGAGAGTCGATGAAAAATTCCAAAAATTTCCCAATCAAATTCACTAGATTTTCCATAGATCCTATAATATAATATAAATAACAAATAAATCTATTTACAACAAAATTCGGAAGGAGACGAGATGAACGAGAACGAACGGAAGCGAGACAAACTTCTCCGACAGCATCAGGAACAAGAGTGGCTCGAATACGTTCAAGCGGCTGACCGAGAAATTCGGAGACCTCCGGCGACGCCGAAACGTCGGATGCCGAAGATAGCTCGGATGCAGTCCAGAGAAGGACGAATCGTAAGCGGACAGAGTCCGAATACGATCCGAGCAATCTACGTTCCGGAGTCGAGATGGAACGTAACTCCGCTTCTCGACGAGAATGCTACGACTACAAGAGAAGTCGGACCGAATGATCAGTACAATCCGGCACAGAACTTCCGGAGCGGAAAAGCTACCGGAGAACCGACACAGTCGAACAAGACCTCTCGACGCGGAAGCAGAGCGAACGGAGGCGGCCGAAACGGTAAAACCGATTGGGCGGCTCTAGCAGCTCAGTACCTGGAGGAGAAGTGAGGAGCCCGTACACTACGAAGCAGCAGATGATGTACGAGAAGTGTCCGTGCGATCTACGGAAGCAACCCTCTGCTGAACTACTAGACCAAATTGCCGACGAGAAGCTGACCGGCAGGTACAATCCGAACAGCATCTGCCCGACGTGTAATATCGCACGGAGCAGAAACGGTAAGTGCAGTCAAGGCTGCGACGACTGAAAGGTACAAACGGTGAAACTGTGCCCTCAGTAAGGCCGCAGGGTACGGATGGCTCGGCTACTGGCGAGACCTACTAGGAAAGGGAGAACGATGATCTACATCCCGTGGCTCGTAGGCTACGCGGTACTGCTCGTGGTACTGATCGTAGTTACTAACGTCATCCTGAACAGGCGTGACGACAAACGACGCAACCGCTAGAGCCGGTAGGAGCGGGAGCATTAGAATTTCGGCGATGCTCCCGCTCCTACCCAAGTCAAAAATTTCCCAAAAGTTCTTTTCAAAAGCACTTGAGATTTACACAATCGCCACTATATAATTAAAGTAGAGCAAAAATAATACTCAATTACAGTTCCGGAAGGAAACCGAAATGGTCGAAGTAATCGTTACACTCGTTGTTCCTGAGAAGGACGGCGAGCCGATGCACACGGAGATCTTCCGCTACGAGTTCGAAGAGCATGCGGATTACTTCGTAGGAATCAGAACCCTCGAAGCACACAGCATCACCGGCGGACAGATGCAGAACAGGTAACCTACGTAGACGTCGAGGCTCCGCAAGGAGCCTGGACGCGTACGCAGATTGCGTACAAAACGATTCCTGGAGGAATCATGTCCGAGCAGTCCAGTTCCACCGAAGTGCAGACCGTCGTCCACCCGCACCTTACCCCGTACGGGCTGGCGAAGGTCCTGTCCGAGCTGACCGGCGAGGAGTTCGCCCCGCAGCCGTTCTACGGCATGCACTCGCGGCAGGCGATCAAGACCGTCACGATTCCGGGCGACAAGAAGAAGTACTTCGACGGCGACGCGGTCGCGGAGTACATCAAGATGCGCCTCGCGGGCGGCTTCGTCGCCGGCACTGGCCGTGTCGACTACGCCGCGCTGGCGCAGCAGTTCCTCGCCGAGGCCACCGAGGACGGTACGGACGATGGCGAGCAGGCCGTCGACGAGGCCGTGACCGATGCTGTCGACGTGCACTCGACCGACGAGGAGCTGTACGAGACCGCAACGGGCGAGAAGTCCGAGACCGAGGCCGAGTAGTCCTTAGCTGGACGGGCCTGATGGGGAACGCCTCGAGAGGGGCGTTCCCCCGTCAAGTCCGCCTATCCAGGGCGGCAACGAAAGGTGAGACCATGCCCTACGAGCTATGGGACGACGACGACACGGACGTCGAGTACTACGCCGTCGACGGCGAAGACAACGTCTGGGACGCCAGCGTGTCGAACTGGCAGACGATCTGACGTGGCCTACAGCGAGCTGGTCTACACCAGCTACACCGGTCAGCCCGACGGACCCCGTCTCGACGACTCCGACGAGATCCTCGAAGAGCTGGCGCAACAGGAGCTTCTGGACATCGAAGCCGACCTGACGTGATCCGAAAGCTCCTGCGGGAGCTCGAAACCCGATTTTCCGAACTACTAGTCGACCTCGCAGAACTAGCAATGAAACAAAGGGTGAAATCATGAATCGCAAGCTTCTCAGCCTCGCCGGTGTCGTCGCAATCTCCGGAGGGACGCTCCTCGGAGCCATTCCCGCATCGGCCGCTAGGTGCACGACCACGAACACGCATACGTACTCGATCTCCTCCAGGGGATCGCAGACGTGGACGAACCGTCACAAGGTTGCCTGCGGCGTGGGCAACTTCGACGAGTGGACGCATCGCTACTCACTCAGCTACACGGGCGCGCACAGCACCGCCAACACCTACAAGGACGACGACAACCGCCTCTGGTGGTCGCACGAGCACATGGTCAGCGTCAGCAAGGCCGACACGGTCCGCGTGACCGACACCTACCGACACAACTGAACTAGGGCTTCCTGCCAGGCCAAGAGCCAAGACTCCTTCGGGACGAGTGAGGCCTGGCAGGTTGCCGTGGATTCAGAATCAGTCTGAATTCCGGAGAAAGGTGAAAGTCATGTTCCCTCTGTTTGTAATGGAGTTCGGCCACGTCATGTTCATCGTCTACTGGTGGGGCGGGCACTTCATTCAGCCTCTCGTCAGTCTGGGCGGGCACCTCGACGGCCTGTGGTAGACGACCCCGAGGCCGACCTCGACGAAATGTTCTGGGCGGACCTACACCGGGGCTCCCTAAGAGGCAACGAATCCACAGGGCGGGATGTTGTCCAGCCTGATCTTCCTGTCCCTCCAGACTCAGAACTATATTGGGCTCCCTCTCTTTCAGAGGCGCCACCAAGACGGCCCTACAACCTGTATGTTCCCAGATAGGAAACAATCATGGCAGTCGCCAAAGCGTCTTCGTAGCGTACGAAGACACCCGCTACGGCTCGGACGTGTCTCAGGATGGCCGTAAGGTCGGAGACGCGTACCGGCGCGAAGAGCGACTTGTGGTCTTTGATGTTTCTATCACGGACACCGAGCGTCTGGACGAGATGGCCACGTACGTAATCCGTGTCAACGGCCGCACCGTGAAGACGATGAAGGCTTGGCAGGCTAAGCGCATGGGAATTACGCGCGAACCAGAGCCTTTCTGACAGAGAAAAGGGCGTGGAATCTCATGAGATTCCACGCCCTTTTCTCTTGCCCAAAACCTTAGCCGGAATCACGTGTAATCTTGTAATCGCATAAGTGCTTAATTGTAATGTTTGTACTTGTAAGAAGTAATCACGTAATCTCCATGTAATTTTACGCGCAACCTAATAGCTGGGTATTTGATTACTGTAAATAGTGGCAAGAATGCCTACTACCAGGTGGGTGTGCCTGAATATCACTATATAATAGTATTTAATAATAACAGTGTTATAGTCTTATCCTTAAAGTTGCGAGTCGGACCGGGTGCTTATGGAGCGGTAGATTTTCAGGTAGCGACATACCGCGATTAACGTGCGGTTACAAGAAATTACTGCTATATCTAGCTTGGGTTACTTTGTAATATCTACCCCGTGCGTATTCTCGTGGTTTTACATTATAATTAAGAGTACTGTGTAATAGAGTCGCTAACAACCTACGTGACTACGAGGAAACAAATGAGCAGACAGCCTGACTGTATTGACTGCATCGCCGAAGGTGTTAGCTCCCCTGAGCCAAAGTACAAAAAAACGTCCTATTGTTTGCAGCACCTAGAGTCACGAAATAAGAGAACCACCATTACCTCTAGGGTTAGGAGTATTATCGAGCGGTGTGCGTGGGAGGAACTCCAGGCTCCAGACCGGTATGGCGCGCCACAATACGACTACGGGGTGCTAGCACCGATCATCAGGCATTACTACACAAAAGCGGAGCTTGCGGCCAAGCAAGCCAACGTAGTAGCAACCGAGGACAGAATGCTAAATGCCACTACGCCGCACCCGCGGTGGGATGTTCCATATCAGGAAGCGGTCAGGCTCTTCAGGATCGCGCACATTCTCGAATTCCGTAGAGAGCTGACGCCTGCAGAGGAGGCAAGGATCAGCCTGGAGATCGATCCTCCGGACCCACTCGAGGAAGAGCGGCTCAACAAGCTGTATGACCTGTCAGAAAACGACAGCCCACGGCCTGTGGACTTGCAAGCAAAGGCGCCGCAGCTGTCGGACACGTACGACACAGGCGAGTCTGCTGTAGACCCGTCGAGTTACCGCGAGCCTGGTAGCCTAGGGCCGCCATCATGATAGGTGCCTGGCTCGCGGTAGCGTGTCCAACTTGTGCAGCGCAGCCGGACGATCCGTGTCGCTCGGCCGCAGGAGCCTGGCTGACACGACCGCATAGGGCCCGGGTAGACGTAGTCGCTGGCGATGGACGCATTTCCGTAGAAGCTAGCAACGACACTCTGGCGTACGCAAACAACCGCTTGCCCAGATACTGCGTGGATTGTCCGACATGTGATGCCAAGAAAAAGTTTGCATGCGTGACACCGGTCACCAGGACACCAATGGAGGCCGTGCACCGCACTAGGTGGGAGGCCTACGACGCGACGCTAGAGCGGCCTAGGAGGCGCAGATGAGCGACGCAAGATTCAGGAGAGTTACCTGCCCGAAACCAGAATGCATAGGCATTCAAGGCAGACCCTGTACAAATCCAGCAGGTAAAGAAACACCTGGCACCATACACTCTGCGCGGAAGCAGATATACTACTGGCTCTACGAGCGACACATTTATCGTCAGATGTATGGGGACACACCTCCTGCGGGGTACGAAGAATGAAGTGCGTTAAGGGGTGCGGAAACGATGCTGGGTACCCAAACTTGCAATGTGACAAATGTCTCGGTACCATCAGGCGAAAGGTGGCAGAGCCAGGGAGGGCAGAGAACGACGCTGCCAACGCTGCCGTCAGGGACTACTTCTGTCCTTACTGTCGAGCTAGGCCAGGTAGGGCGTGCACAATTGGAGTGGGTAAGTGGGCGAGGGCGAAATGGGTACACAAAGACAGACGAGAGCTATCATATGCGTGTATGCCAGGAACGGCCAAGGCGATTGAGGCGCTGTTTGAAATTGCGGATGCGACAGGGGCCAGCAGCGACTATGATAAGGCTTGTGACATGCTGTTGGCAGCTCTGGCCGGGAAACTAAGATAGTGGACGTCCTGTGGACTTCAGGAAAGGAGGGCCCGGTGCGGAACACATCGGTAGAGGCAGGATGGTACCACCACATGGTGGAGAAGGTACCATGCTTGGAAGGAGGCGACGAGGATTGGGGTCTGGACATTAGGCATTTCGGATCAGGTTACTTCCACCATACGGACGTATCGGTCTGTGCCGACTGCGGTCGTGAGAAGGCTAAACGAGTACACATAGTGATCATGCAGGTGACACCAAAAACGGGACGTACGGATGACCCGGTGATGTTTGCGTTTCCTGGAGTCTGACAGAGGTGCAAAGACCTAGCCGAGGCTACCGAGAATCTCGGCATAGCAACGGACCTCGGACTGATAGCCCGAATAGCCGACTAGGAGGCACCGTGGACGACTTCGACTGGTTTGCGTGGGCTGTAGGCTTCTGGGAAGGAGAAGGCTGCGTTGGGCTTCCTGGCGGTTACTTGGGGATCAGTGCACCACAAAAGGAAAGAGAGCCCCTAGACCGCCTTGTTACGGTATTCGGTGGCAAAGTAGGCGGCCCGTACAACACAGGATGTAAGTACCAGTGGCAACTGACTGGTCACGGCGCGTGGACCTTCGCAGAGCGTGTGATGCCGTATGTCTCCGAGCGGAGGAGAGTACAACTGCAAGAGAAGATAGACCGGGCGAAGCGTCGGCGTCCTGCACTACCCGATTATGGGTTCCATAAATTCCCATAGATTCTTTTAAATATCCCTTGATATTTCCCAGTGACCTATAATATAATATTATTGAGAGAAAAAGACTAAGTGTTTATGAGCCGGAGGTGCAGAAATGTCCTGGGAAACAGGGTCTGATGCAGCAGGTCCCGGAAAGACTGATCTAGAACGGGACTACATGCAGGAGTGCATGGAGCGGCTCTACCAGCTTGATGCAGATCAGCTGCGGCGTCTGGCATGGGAAGCACTGCTAATCTCGGACGGTCCTGACAAGTCCACGGACCTGGACGAGATGCCGAAAGAGGTCCGGCCATTCCTGATCGGCGTCAAGCTGACCGAGTACGTAGGCTTCGACATTAGGGGAAGGGGAGGCTGGGGAACGTGACAGACCGGGTAAGGTACAAGGTAACGATTGAGGCTTTCGTTACCTGGAGTGAGGATGACTATGAGAGTCCCGAAGAGTGGGACGAACTGAAAGAGGAGTCGAAGCCTACGACGACGCACTAGATTCCGTGTTCGACCAGACATGGGACCTCGTAAAGTCGAACAAGGCAACCGTCGAGCGTCATGACGAGCCTGACTTCACGGTTTTCGACGACTCAGGTAACGAGCTGAGTAAGGTCGATACAGAGGAGGAAGCCCGGGACGCTCTGGTGTCATACGGCTACTACGCCGTAGATGAACACGGCAACACGTACGAGTGGAACGTAGCAGGTACGGGGATTATCAAGCAGGTGGAAGAGGTGGACTTCACATGAACCTCGAGCAGCTCAAGGAGAGAGTTCGTGCAGCGGTTGAGTGTGGCTGCTGCAGACCTAGCGTCGAGGCAATCGACCGCGTAGCTCAGTACGTAGAAGTTTTGTACCCGGACGAGCCAGGTCGGGTTCCGTCGGACGAGTACCTAAACGACCTGTACCTATTCTGCGTCGCGGACAGGCAGCTTACGATCGAGAGCCTAACATGAGTATCGAACAGGCACTAATCGGTGGCGGAGGCTCTGAAGAGGACCGGGCGAGGCTGCAAGAGCTTCGTGAGCAGGAGCCAGTCGACGTCACCTATGATGGCGACGAAGTGGACAGCAGCAAGTGGCCTACGATCTTCGAGATTCTGGGTTTCTGGCAGACATTCCAAGGTCACTCAGGCTACACAGGAGTGACGCCTACGATTAAGGACTTTGGCTGCTGGCTCGCGGGAAGCGAGTACAGAACGACTCTAGTCAACGCAGAGACGGAGAAGACAGGACCGGCGGAGGTAACATGGTAACAGCGGCTGATGTAAAGTCCGCATATGAGGGAGTCAACGGTACCGAGGCAGCCGACATAGTACCTGACAAGGTATATACTGCGGCCGCCTACTATGCGGACATGAACGACTACACCTTCGACAACGAAGCCACGGGACGTGATGCGGTCTTCGTGGCGCTGGACGTCCTGAGGTTGGCGTATGATGGAACGTTCTCAGAACTACACGCTGACGGAAACTACACGTACGAGTACTGCAACGCTGCCGAGGCACATGTAGCAGCGAACCCGAAGCACAAAGTAACAGTCGAGTACATCGAGCTGGACGATGGAACCTTCTCAAGCAGGTACACGAGCCTCGAGGCTCGGTGCGAGACCGAAGAGGGTCCCGACCAGCCAGGACAGCCGCACTGGTGGGACCACGTAGCCTGAAAGGTGAAACAGATGACGGACGAGCATGCTCGGCTTTCAGCCGCAGAGCGAAAGACTGCAGTCGAGACATTCTTCGACTTTATGTCGAAGCACGGTCAGAGTGACAACGAATCGATCGCACTGACTGTCACGGAGCTTCTGACGCGATACCAAACGAACAGCGACACGACAGGCATCGTGAGGTCGCCGACGGCCATTACTGAGGCCGTCGGCGACATGTCAGGGAAGGTAATTCTTCCTACTACTACAGACATGACCTTCGCAACGATCTGGTTTGCACTGCTGGAGTACAAGACGCTCCTCGAGACCAGCATTGTCAAGATGATGCAGCAATCGCAGAATGAGCTCCTGAACGAGAAGTACGAGCTTGAGCCGTGGCGTGCGTTCTACGTCGACAACACGCCAGAGAACCTCGAAGATCAGGCGTTTCTGTATGAGACTCTCACCAAGGTCGCAGCGCTCCTGAACGAGTACACAGCACGCGCCCGGAAGCTTAGTCTGTTCTAGATCCTACCTTGAACGTCCTGCACGACGGAAAAGAACGCAAGTGCACCTCACCGGGCTACGCCGGTGGATAGTATGAGCCAATGCGTGCTCATGGTGCGTATCTCCTTCGTGCAGGCGATTGAAGGAAGGAGGGAGGTGACCGAATGAAACTCAACGGCCGTAGCGACAGCTCCTGATAGAACGGCACGATCGACGGCACCTTCGTTGAGGATTGCTCCCGTGCTCGCCACAGAGGCGGGAGCAATCCTGAAAGGAGGTTAAACATGTCAATCGAAAGCTGGGAAGATGCGATCTTCCTGACGCCAAGCGAGCAGAAGCGCCACGTAGCATTCCGCTACGTGGCAGGCGAACGTGGGCCGGAGCTGAAGCTCTACACACAGCGCACGGACGCAACCGTACCGATAGGGTACTACCATACCCACCTACCGACGGACAAGACTGAGCTGCTGAACCTGGCACTCAGCATCAAGCAGTTCGCAGAGGAGATGGTGTAGTGGGCACATTCGTCACTAAGGAGATCATCGACAAGATGATCGCCAGGAACGGCGAGGCTGATCCCGAGGACGGCATGCGATTCGATGTCGTACGGATCGTGGAGTACACGACACCTGAGGGGCAAACAGTCTGGGGAGCAGTGTACCGAGTCGAGGCCGGAATGGGTATGCTGAGTCGCTACGACAGCGAGACCGAGTACATTCTCAACCCGAAGGTGATCTTCGAGAGGAGGTGAACATGTCAGCAGAAGCGATAACAGACCTGACGGAGGCTGAGCAGAAGCAGGGCTGGGCGATCAGAGCAGACCGTGACCCAAACCTTGTGACCTTGTACTGCCAGAGTGCGGCTGAGCAAGACCGTGCGTACTACCACTGCACGCTCCCGAGCAGTAAGGACGAACTAACGAGCCTGAGCGACGTGATTGGAAGCTACGCCGCAGAGACGGAGGTGAAAAATGCCTAAGCGTCCGAACGTCATGTTCGACAGCAAGAACTGGTGGGAACTCTGTCCAGCGCCCTGGCATCCGGATCATGAACTACAGGAAGGGCACGCTTGCAGCCTTGACGGTAGATGCTGGGTACCAGCGACGCCAGAGGCCTTTACTCCATGGAGGAGCAATGCCTGAGTGCCCGGACGTGAGGCTGACGCTCACGTCAGACGTTGAGCAGGCAATACACCAGCTTCAGCAGGTTCTGCTACGTCAGGGAGTATGTCCGCTGCACGATCGAGGCGCCTTGGTGGAATTGCGATTCCAGGGGCATTATGGTGCTCCAGGAACTGGAAGCCACTGGCAGTGTGCCGAGGGCCACGACTGGAGTAAGGTCGGCAACGACTTTTACAGGTCCGAGGAGCAGAGACACATAATGACAGAGAAGGACGTGATCTGAGATGCCTGAAGCGCTCATTACCTACGTTAGCACCGTCACAGACATCACAACCGAAGCCGACATCGAGTCACCGACTGTAACGTATCCTGTAACACAGGTGTACAGGATCGAGTTCGACGACGAGCAGGGATTTCGCAACCTACTCGAAGTGCTGCGATCTGGCAGCACTCCCGCCTGGTCCGCCTGGTCCGACCATCCCGGCGGGCCGTTCCATATCGTAGAAGGCCCAAACCAACTGAAAGCGTGATCCTTCCCTGAACGGCCGCCTCGGTGGGCCTCAAAAGAGACGCTGGGAACCGAGGCGGACTTTGAGGGCAGGGCCACCTGTACCATGCAGGTACCCTTATGGACTGTCCTCTGTCATACGACGAAGGAGGTGACACGATGGCCGCTGAGGAGTGAACGGGGCTACACAAACACCTTGATCTGGACGGTTGGTCAACCCTGGTGCTGACCACAAACTGCACCTCCGGTTGAGGATCAGCTCGAGTTCCCCAACTCGAGCTGGTCCTGAAAGGAGGTAAACAACATGGACGGAGTACTACATGTTCTCGCATTTGGTGACACTAACAAAGAGATCCAAGAGGACGCATTCGAGAAGGCAAAAGAGTTCTTCGACAATGCCGAGCTAGCTGTAAGCGATCCTTATTGTGTCTACGAGGCAGGCAAAACCGACTCTGCTACCACACAGGCTGGGAACGTCGAAGGCAAAAAGTATCACGCAGACGTCTTCGTCACAACAGTAGCGAATGTAGAAAAGGGGTAAGTAGCAAAGGGTAGGACTACAACCGATAGGGAAATCATGTCAGAAGAATCACCAGTAGTCCATGTTGAGCGTACACCGCTTGACATGGCGCTGACCGAAGCGATGGACATTTTTCACCTGTTCAGTCCAACGCTAAGTATCGCGAAAGCATCGACAATGGCGCTTTGGGATGCGCATACTTGGTGCATCAAGCCACCAGACAACCAGCTGGCATACGACCAGACGCCAAGGCTGGGCATTCTCGGAGAGACCTCCGAGTGCGGCAAAACGACAATACTCAAGCTGAACGGCCTGATGTCGCGGAACGGCAAGCTTTTTGGCGCCAGCACAGCAACAGCTCCAGGACTGCTGAACGTGATCAGAGAACAGAGAGCGACGCTCTGCATGGACGAGATACACAAGCTCGTCACCAGAGTAGGCAACAGCTCTAAGGGTATCTTCGAGATCATGAACACCGGCTACGAGGACACCGGACAGTCACTAAACGCAACAGGGTTCCAGAGCACATTCGCCGCACTTGCCTTCTCAGGGAAGCAAGCAGCGTTCCTCGGTAACCCGCACCTGGAGGACACACGGACACGGACAATCATCATCTTCATGGAGAAGCCACCACACCCGATGGATGACGACGACTGCTACGACTCCACGACGCACAGAGAGTGGGTTCGTTCGACAGGCAGAACTCTCGGGGCACGTGTCCAGCAGGTTCTGGAAGACATTCTGGACGCGAAGCCATCGATGGTTGGCCTCAAGATGCGAATGCGGCAGATCTGGAAGCCACTATTCCAAATCGCAGAGGTCGCAGGAGGCGCGTGGCCGCAGATGGTCATGGACGCATGTAGAGAGCTGAGCCTGAAGAACGGAAGTTCTGAGACGATCCTGTCACCGCAGGATCAGCTTCGGAACTACATCGCGGCTATCGTATGCACCACCGAAGGTAACCTCACCGTCACCGATATCGCAAAGCAGGTACATGAGGCCGGAGGCGGAGCCTGGTGGAGTTCGCTCAACCAGGGGAGCCGCGCCGTCGCGCAGGCAATCAGGAACCTAGGCCTAGAAGCACACAGCGTCTGGGTTGGCAACGGACCAGCTAACGGCTACAAGCGAGAAGAACTGGAGGAGACATTCAAGGCAGAACTAGCAGCTATGGGCAAGCACGTCGAACCAGCTACGGCACCAGGTGAGATGGAGCTCTGACGGGAGCACCTCAAAGATTTTTCATCAACAATTTTAAATGCTAACAGGTTTAAAGGAGGGTGGCAAGGAAATGAATGGTGAAGAAATTCGAGAAATTCGAGAAATTCGAGAAAGCCGAGCCGCCATTCTAGCCAGACTAGAGGCGACTAAGGGACCGCTTCCGAAGCGCGGAGAAGTTACCGCGACAGACGAGGTGGAGGACTTCGTAGTACCAATTTCGGAGCTCGAACAGAAACGCAGAGCAGAGCTCTGGATCAAAGCTACTAGCGGGTGCGTCTACCTAGCCCACAGTGAGCGCCAGGGCCTATACAAGATAGGCTTTACGTCTAGTAGCGTTAACAGCAGAATAAGCCAACTGCGAGTAGGCTGTCCTGACTTGCACCTTGTAGACGCCTTTCGTGGCGGAAGAAAGATGGAGCGGTTTCTTCATCGGATACTCCAGCGTGAAAGACAAGAGGGCGAGTGGTTCGACCTAGGGTACGACGCCCACGAGCGCGTTAAGGACCTAGTAGCGACATTCGAAATAGCTTACTGCGTCCTCCTTGAGGAGACAGTACAGTTTGTTCGGCAGAGGGCGGGAAGGCCTCGCCAGGACTACAAGGCACTAGCTGCTCACTTCGTACAAGAAAAGGAGAAAACCTAATGTTCGAATTCTTTGGTATTTTCGGTGCCTTCAGAGGCATCAGAGCACCGCGTAACCGCTGGATATGCCCTGGACTATTCTTCCTCTGTGTCACGCTGGGATACACGAGCGAATTCCTACACTGGTTGTGAGCTGACATGACACCAAAAAGGGAAGTGGACCATATTACTCCTATCGAACTACATAAGATGCACGACAACGTCCGTCATGATACGTGCAGCCTATGTCAGGCTGAGAAGGACTATGATGTGGCGGCACCAACGCCAAGCCGGGAGGAGGCGCAACGGCCAGAACCTGGTGGACACAACATTAGGCTTCCGTACGTAACAGTCGACCAGTACCTAAGGCTGCTTGACCTAGTGTCCAGCAACGCAGTAAGCAAGTCAGACCGAGAACTGTACACGAATCTCGAGCAGAACTGGAGGTACAGGTGACCGAGCAGACACCAGCAGCGATCGACGCTGTCACGCAGATCGTAACAGTGCGAGACGACGGCTCAGAGGCTGTAGCCTATCTCGCAATGTCGCCGCAGCAAATCGTCGACGTACTCAAGTACCTCGATCCTGGCGACCTGCAGGATGTCATCAAAGGTCTCACCGACGCCTTCAACGAGCAGTGGAACGTTCCAACACCCAAGGACCCACCAGATGCACCTTACGCAGGCGGCCTCTACGAGGAGTAACCTCCGTTGAACGTCCGGCTCAGGTATGGAGGCGTGGCCAACCCACACGATCGCCACCGTGGAAGGCCTGAGCCGGGCTTTGAAAGGAGGAACTATATGGAGAACTACGAGTACGTAGAACCCGTACACGTCCACCAGTTCGGCAGGGTGTGCCCTACGGGTGGGTGCACGTGGAACGTGAACTACTGCTACATCCACCACACCCACGAACTCCTGACGGGTGCGTACCACCAGTGCTTTGAGTGCAAGCATGTCTACCAGACGATGCAGGAAGTCATAGACGCGTTCAACGCACTGCTAACATTCGACGCAACCCAGAAGCAGTTCATCGAGGTCGTCAAGACCGCCGAACAACCCCGTGCGACGCAGATAGTGGACGTTCCGTTCTGCGGACTGTGCCTACACGATTGGTAAGGGGGTAGCAGTGGAGCCGAACATTGAGATGACGCTTGGCCAGAAAATGGCTATGACCGCAGTGGCAATGGAAAGACTCCAGTCCGAGCTGGAGCACAACAGGGAACTACGCGCAGTCGATTGTGAGTACTGCTGTGCACAGCCTGGAGATCCCTGCCATACTGCACGAGGCAACCTGATGCACACCTACCACGTTCCGCGCATGTTGAAGCGAACATATGGAAGCAGCTGGCGAACTGCCCAATACATGTATGGGAGGCTTAGTGACCAGTGTCCGCTCTGAAGCAGCACGACTGCGGCTCACTAGCCGCATACATGGCCCACAAGCGTCGAGGAGAACCTATCGACGAACAATGTAAAAACGCTCGGTCAAAGTATGACAGACGCAAGTACTTGTCTAGGACCAGGTGGGTATTCGCATTCTGGTGCTTCAGGCATGAGCGGAACTTGGGAGGGGAGCCAATCTTCTTTGACCAGGAAGACGATACCTTCGCGATCGACCTGAGCTACATGGAGTGTCCGTTCTACGTAGAGAGCAACGACTGTCAGAATCACTGGGCAGCAAGAAGGGTAGTTATATGACAACAGGAGAAGTACCGCCACATGTTGGCTGGGCCATAACTAAGCTTAAGGGCGCCGTAGCAGAGGCACTTGAGGAGTACATCTCCGAGGGGCCAGAACAGACAGACCACTGGGAAGAGGACGTCCAAAACCTATCGCTGATTCTAGGAGACTTCGGCGTCTACCTCGAAAACACTGCATCTACGGCAAAATGGGGCAAGGCATGACACACGTCTACACATTCTCCCTCTTCTACTGGCTCTGCTCACAATGGAACTGGGCAACGGTTCTAGTACCGCTAGCTATCCTAGGCATAATTGCGGAGAAGTCATGATCGAGAAAGACCGTACAGAAGAAGCCGGCCACGAAGTCTACGAGGCCTTCCGGGAGATTTTCCCAGCCCAGGTTTCCTTCGTGGTGGAGTGGGACGATCTCCGTGACGCAGTCAAGGAGAGCTTCCGACAGATCGCGACCAGGGCAGTAACCAAGTACAACAACTCTAGGCCTGATAGGCCATGCGAGCACGAGGAGTATTACGACACGGGCCGCTGCGCAGAAATGTCGTGTAGCAACTACACGTCGAAGCACCGCAACCCAGCCTAAGAAAGGTGCGAAGTTGACAGTGCAACCGAAGGAGTCAGTACTAACTATCAAGTTCATGGACGGAGGCACGCTCGACTTCCTCCTGTCTACAAGGAAGTACAGGTGGAAATATTTGCCCTACGGCCTTTGGTGGCAGGAAAAGAGCAGTAAGGGCAAGCACCTCATTCCTTGGCATCAGATTCTAGGACTTGAGCTGAGAGAGTACGAACCAATCCTTCCGGAAGGAAGCAAGTGAGTCAGTTCTGGCTTATCGAAGAACATACAATGGCGCCCTACGGTGACAGCGAAACAATCGCTTGGCACCAAATTGTCGAGGCCAATGATGCAGAGGCAGCGTTCGTCCTAGCAGAAGCAGCCCGTCGCGACTCAGGCTATAGACAGCCAGGACACTGCGATTCCGACGAGTGGTGTCTTGCTTTTGACAAGGGTGAACTCGCACAGGTCGTGCCAGGCTACCTTTGGCAAGCAGCAGACGGAAGCTCGATCGCCTACGAAGTACGTTGCCTGGGCAACACCGAAATTCAGATGGACCACCTAGGTATCGCGCCACCTCGAATATTCTGGAGCTAGCACAGTGCCCGAATTCCATCTTATCATCCGCGTCGACGATCCTACAGACGACGCTATGTACGCGAAGCAGCTTAAGGCTTACCTGACCGACCTGGGAAGTCGCCACCTCACACGAAGGACGAACGTTGAGCTTTTTACCCCTACTGAATACTCAGCACTCGTCCAGGCTGTACAGAGGATGATCGACGACCTCATGGCACAGTCAGACGTACTAGCGGATAGCCTAGCGACTCTTGACTCAGCTCGGGACTTCGCCAAGATGGCAGACATACTAATGTCAGTCGGCAAGAAGCTCGGGGACCAGTTCATACCTGACCCACGGTACAAGGCACCAGACAACCTGGAGGGACTGGCAAATGACGCCTGAAGAGAACAAGCACGACTACTGCACTGACCCAACATGTCCAACATGTCCAGACTGCATCCTAGGTTGGATCAGACAAACCGTAACGGACATGAACCCTAGAACGGGACACGATCTAGACATGAAACAAGCCGCGATAGACCGCCTAGTACGTATGGATGGCACGTCGCTACCTCCTCCCTTTAGGAGCTAATAGTGCCTACAGTAGAGGAGGTGAACGATGGCAACCGATGAGAAGACCGTCCAGATGAACACGGTCGTGCCCGAGAGCCTACGGAGAGAGGCCAAGATCCTCGCTGCGCAGAGAGGCATCAGCATGAGCACTCTCCAGACACAAGCATTCATGCTTGGCATAGCACTTATCAAGCGGGGCATCAGAGCCGAAGCTGAGATGGAAGTAGAAGCAGAAGTAGAAGCAGAAGCCCAGGCAAGCTAGTCTCCGCTGCGCCTCCCTGCCAGTCTCAGAAGCCTGGCAGCGGGGCGGAAGGGAGAAGGCAAATGGCCGAAGAAAAAGAAGCAGAGCACGCACCCCTAGTCTACCTGAACGGGGTGCGAGTAACGGTTGCGACCAAGAAGCGTCTGAAGATACGCGCTATCATGGACGACACGTCAGTAGGCGTAATCATCGACCAGGCGATTGTCGACCTGCTCGACAAGATGGACAAAGCAGACGAGGACAAACATCCTTATCAGGACCTGCAGCCGTGAGAGGCAATTGGCAAGACCTTGGCATCGTTCTTGTTGGAGGACTGCTCTCAAGCGCAGTTGTTGTCCTCGCGATCAACAGCGACCACGCAAACGATAGCGTAAATCGGCTGACAAGACAGAACCACGACCTCACTAGTCAGGTTACAGTACTGCGAGCAGACGTTGGCCTGCTCAAAGGTAAGAGCAGCGGGGCAGCAGCAGACCTGATTACCTGCCAGGACCTTCAGAACCTCGGCCTACAGATCCTGTATAGCGTCTCTCTGAACAACGACGGAACTACTATCAGTGCGACACCCAGTCAAACGCCGGTGACGCTCCCTCAGCACTGCATCAACAGATAAGGAGGCAGTATGTTTCCACCAGCAGGCTCAGAAGTGTACTACAATGAGGCGAATGAGCCACTTGGGTGGGATCAACCAGCTAGTGCAGAGGACCTCTACTGTGACGCACACGGCTTCTCACACGCAGCAACGTGTGAAGAAGTCGACGGCTACTATGACAACAAGGGCGTCGAATGACGTTCGAAGTGCCGTACGGTCAGGCACAAGTGCGTATTCGCTGTGTGTACCATTCGTGCGACGTACTCTTCCACCCTGATGAAGACTCGGATGGCGTACTAGATCAGCTTCAGTGGTTGTGCTCAAGGGCACAAGACGAAAAACGGACACATCGAGTGGCAATAAGCCAACTGGAGTGGCTGGCAAGGCATGACGCCACACAGAGAGCAGAAGAAGCCGGGGAAGATGCCGTACTGTATGTAGCTTCAGGCGCTGCATCGAACCCAGAAAACTGGCTCCTGCCATACCGAGACAGAATAGCCAAGCTAGTAGACGCCTCCGACAAGATCGACGAGGCCTGCCTCGCATCATGGATCGTAATTCTGGAGGAGAAATGCGATACGTTATGACCAAGCACTACGACGGAAGCTGGTACTGCGAGGACGGAGATCCCGTTTTGCTACTCGAGACAGATGGTAGAGTCTACTTCCACAATGACACCTTCGATGCTATCAAGACCAGAGCTCTAGTAGCAACGTCGATCCACCCCGCGGTTCAGAAAGCGCGAATCGAGGCTGCCAAACAACGCCCTGTGGATCTCGTGTCAGGTTCCGGACTCGCGTTGGACTGCAAGTCCACAGGGCGGAGGACGCATGGACCTTCCCGCTTTAGACGACATGCCATTTAAGATAGGGAGGGAACATGCCTCGCATTAGTGACCGGAGTTGGGCCTATACGCCTGAGGAGCAGATTGTAGCTGAAATTCACGAGCTGCTCCTAGACCAAGGCTATAGTCAGGGTGATGCGCTGATCCTACTCAGTGGAGCCCGTGTGCCTTCAGGGCTACGAAGCCTAGCGCCGAACCTAGATCGGGTGCTTACGCCTGATTTCCGAGTCTGGCTGTCAGAGTAGGAGGTGCCAAAGGTCCTTTAAAATCTTTTCATTATCCCTTGCAATTTCCTCTAGACCCCAGATATAATATAAGTAGCAGATAAAACTAGCGTCGAGGAGGTCGAACATTGCCTGATGACCGATGTGAGAACGAGGAGTATCAGGATGCTCGGGCAGCTACATTGCAGGACGTGCTCGACATACTGTATGGATACGATCGGAATGACCTACGCCTTGTTGCATGGCAGGCGCTCACGCTTAGTAACGGACCAGAAGTGGGCGACGTAGAGAGTGACGCCGAGGCTAGGACTTCCAGGTTCTACGTGAACTACGCCGACGGCTGGCTCGGACCAACGTTTAGCATTACCGACAAGGGAGACCATCAGAGTGGATGAGCTTAAAGCACTCCAGATAGTGGAGTCGCTAGCATCTGCAGGTATCGCAGAGATGCCCTGGAAGTGGAGCGATGCGCCTATCTGGAAGGGACAGCAATACTCGGGGGAGGAGGATGCAATCGAGGCGTTGGACATGTTCACCAGGTTCATCCAGAACAGAAAGGAGTCAGGCTAATGACATCAGGCTACATCGAGGGCGAGATTATGGTTCCGATAGAGAACCTACACCCCAACTCGGACAATCCGCGGTTTGAGGCGGGGGACGTCACCGAGCTAGCTGCCTCGATCCGGGAGGTGGGAATCCTTCAGGCGCTGAGTGTTCGACCGTCTTCTACTCGAGGCGATGGCCACTACGTTATCGAGGACGGACTACGACGGTGGACAGCAGCAAAGCTCTCTCAGTCAGAGGTGCCGTGCAGGGTCTACCTCCTAGGACTAACTGAGGACTCAGTTAAGCGCGTTCTCGTCATTGGCTTGGTCACGAGTATTCACCGGGCTGATCTGAACCCGATCGAGAGAGCCAAAGCCTACGGCAGACTTCGCACAGAGATGCGCATGTCGCTCAAGGTTATAGCGAAGACGGTAGGCGTATCTGAGTCGACGGTGAGCAACTCCCTCGCACTCCTCGAGCTGAACGAGGCAACTCAAGACCGAGTCAGGAAAGGGCAGGTCTCCGTCGAGAGAGCACGCCAGGCAGTTCGTAAGAAGCGAGCGAGAGTACGAGTGCAGTCGGGCTACAAGCCCTCCGACGTGGGGTGGGAGCCGGACCACTTCACTGAGAAGCACTTTCTATCGCGCAAGGCGAAAACTATGTGCGACGCACGCGATCACTCCAACCGTAGACGTCGTGGGGGCGCATGCGACTACTGCTGGGAGACAGTGATCAGGCAGGACGAGGCCAAAGTTCAGCAAGCCTCATTTCGAGAGGCGGGATTCGACGTACCGTTTCAAGAGCCGGCAAACGGACTCTTCCAAAACGCTCGTTCAGAGAGAGGTAGAACCTGATGAGCGACGACAGCTTGAAGCCCTTCAAGGGCGCAGACCTCGTGCTAAACCAGGAAGTCCTAGACTTCCTGTCCGACGTGCTCGGTGTTCTAACCGGGAGCGACTCCGACGGTGGAGTGCGCAGCGCGCCAGCGTACGACGATGCCACGGCCGAGGAGACTCCCGAAAAGATCATTCAGAAGCTTCTCAAGCTCGGCTGGGAGGAGTCGAGGGACTCGTACGGCCACAAGGCGTACATGAGCACACCGTACCCAGCTACGGTACACGGAGGCGAGTTTCGCATAGGCGTCGTCCTCAAGAACAACGGCGTACTCCATCTAGATATCCGAATCTGGGGTGAATACTGATGATTAAGCCAATGCTGTCAGGCAAAATAGACTTCAGCAAGCTGGTGTACCCTGTCTTCGTGTCGCCGAAGATCGATGGTATCAGGTGTGTCATCGAGCATGGCCGACCGATGTCCAGAACAGCGAAGGAGCTACCGAACAGACATCTCAGGCTCTGCGTACAGGAGGCAGGAAACGTACTGGAGCTTCTCGACGGGGAGATCGTGGTGGGGCCCCCTTCAGCTCCAGAGGTGTACAACAGAACGATGTCTGGGATCATGAGCCAGACTGGGGTGCCGAACCTGCGATACCTGGTGTTTGACCACCTAGGAAGCCAGAGGTCGCCCTACACGCTGAGGCTCGAAACACTGCAGAAGCTTAAGGCAGTGCTGCCTCCGTGGGTAGAGGTTCTCCCGCAAACTTTGTGTCAGAACCAGGAGGAGGTCGAGCACTGGGAAGAGAAGTACGTCAGCGAGGGTTACGAGGGCATTATCGTACGGAGCCCCTCCGCGCAGTACAAGCAAGGACGCTCGACAGCTAAGGAGGGATACCTTCTGAAGCTCAAGCGATACGACGACGCTGAGGCAATCGTAATCGGCTTCGAAGAATTGATGCGTAACGAGAATGAAGCCTTCACGGACGTGCAGGGACATACGAAGCACACAAGCCACCAGGCAGGACAGCGCGCCGGAGGAGTGCTGGGAGCACTAGTCGTCAACCTCATGGAAGGCGACGGGGTAAGTACCATCCGGTTCAAGATCGGCACGGGGTTCGACCTTGCCCAGCGTAGAGCTCTTTGGGTATACCGCGACAAGCTACCCGGGAAGATCGTTAAGTTCAGGTACCTCCCGCACGGTATGCTTGAAAGCACCGGCGTGCCACGTCACCCGTCCTTCCTTGGCTGGAGGGATCCAATCGACCTGTGAGGGACCTGCGAGGAGACTTATGAAGAACTTTTACGACTCTGACTTCGAACGGCACAGCACAAACCCATACTACCGTATGTGGTACAGTATGATGTACAGGTGCTATAATGCAAAGTGCCCAGCGTACAAAAACTACGGCGGCCGTGGAATTATAGTCTGCGACCAATGGCACGACTTCGACACGTTCGTCGTTGACATCAGCACGACGCTGGGACCAAGGCCGGAAGGTCTAACGTTTGAGAGAGCAGACAACGAGGGCAACTACGAACGAGGAAACGTAGAGTACGCGTCCTATGCAGACCAGTTGAAGAACAGAAGGCCTATACAGGCAGTTACACGCACAACCACCTCGAGCAAGGCGTCGAGGTACAAGGGCGTATGCCACACTAAGGAGCACAAGTCATGGCGAGCAGTGGGCTATCATGGAGGGCGCACTTACTTCCTAGGAAACCACGCAATCGAGGAGGATGCTGCAAGGGCCCACGATAAGTGGGCGATGGAGACCTTTGGACCTGAGTACAAAGGTCCTCTCAACTTCCCTGGAGAGATAGATGAGTAGGCCGTGGAGAAGTAGTAAGATCAGACGAACAAGAGAGGAGACACGGCCTTTTGTAGAGGCTCTGAGGGCTGAGATGCCAGAGGGCGCTATCTGGATGCTTGGTGGTAGTTGGAGGCGACAAGCACCAGATGTAGGCGATCTCGACGTAATGGTTGTAACGGAAACAGGAACGTTTGCGCACTTTGAGTTTCCTAGTAGCTTCGTCGCACAGCGTAGTGGCGAAAAGATTGCACAGGGAGACCTGACGGCAAACGGAGACTCAATCCACGTAGACTTCTGGAGCTGCACGCTACAACAAAGAGGCGCCTTCGCGATGTTTCTGTGCGGCCCCAAAGCACTTAACATTCAACAGCGGGCCCTAGCGGCTACGCAAGGACTAGTGCTGAGCCAGTATGGCTTGTTTGACCAAAGTGGAAAGCAGGTAGACAACGGCACAGAGATCGGCGTCTACAGCCTCCTAGGTATTCCCTGGCTGAGGCCTGTAGACCGGCAGAAGTACGTACTCAAGCCGCCGACGGAGACCGAACAGATAGAGTTCCAGGTACCATCAGACACCGATCCGACGCGCAAGTACACCATTCGGGTGCGGGGTAAGGGAACCGACGACGAGTTCTGGTCATGCACGTGTCTAGCCTATAAATATACCAGAGCCATCCCACCTACTTGCAAACATATTCAGAGAGTACGAAAGGGCGTAATATGAAGCAGATCACTCTGACAGACGAGAACTTCGAGGTTCTGAAGGTCTGCGTTGGTTTCTGTATTGACGATCTCGCAGAGACAGACGGAGACCTCCTAGCACAAGGGTCGCCGCATATCGTACGGATGCCAGAGGTGCAGGGACTCCGGTCAGCAATCGAGTTTTGCACACGAGACGTGGAGGCGTGAGGAGACAGCATGGAAACACCAGAGCACACACACGATATCGACCCACAAACTCAGAGGCGTATTTCAAACCTGGAGGATGAGCTTCTCTACCTTAAAATCGAGATCGACCACCTAGGGGACGCACTTCGGCGAAAGGCAGAGGAAAACCACTCTCACGACGGGAACCACTAATGACCGTACTAGCAGCTACAGCCTACTTCCGGTGGCGCTAGTGATCTACGTTAGGTCGACACCAGTCAGCAGCCAAGTCTCACCTAAGTGGCACTTGGCCTACTTGGTAGGCAGTGCCTCCACCATCCCTCCCTGTAATACCCGAATCTACATGCAGTGGCTCAAGCAGTACGCGCAGCCACCGTCAGATGAACGTCTGTGCGTTAAGTGCTTCCCGCACGGCCTCGCGTCAGTCGCGTCAGTCGCGTCAGTCGCGCTTACGTCAGACGTGGAGTTTCACAAAGCCAACTGTGGCGCTTGTAGACCGTACATACAAGGCCCAACCGAAGTAGAAGGAGAATTTGAAGTGGTGATGTCGAAAGAGGCAGCCGAAGCAATCATCGCACAGGCTGGCGAGGTGCTGGCAAGGCACAAGGAGCGAGAGAAGCGCTACGGACCAGACTCCGTAGATGGAACGGTAATCAGGTTCACCAAGTCCTGGGGCAGTCCGCAGAGTCCTCTCGCTGCAACCCTAGCTGCTCTTCAGGACACGACCTACAGCTATGCTGCTGTCAGAGTTAACGGCCTCTGGTACACCACTGGACCAAAGAGCCCGAAGGGGTACAGGTGGGAGGACCTCCTGGCTTGGATGGACAGCGGTGACTACCCAGTTACCGATCTGCAGAGGGCTATGGCCTGGGAACCTATAGGTGAGAGACATGAAGATTCATAAGTATTTCGGAATTGCAGCACTCGCTGCCATAGCTGTACTCCTGCCTCCTCCTCCAGGAGGCGTTCAAGCTGCGACAGCAACTTGTCCGACTCTAGTAGCGCATATGGGGTTTCACTACCCGTATTGGGGACTACCTGAGAACAGTCTTGGCGCGATCACAGCGGCTTCAGTGAACGGCAAAGCGACGTGGGTAGAGACCGACGTCAACATGTCAGGTGGAGGCCAGTCACCTGTACCGATCATTATGCACGGCGCAGCACTTCAGTACTTTACCAACCTGACTGGACCGCCACAAAACTACACCGTTACACAACTAACGGCTCAGCGGCTTTACCTGGTACCTGGCACTTCGACAACGCCGCCCTCAGGACTGACCTACGAACACCTACCGACGCTGACAGCATACCTGGCGCGAGCCAAGACCCTCGGAGAGAAGGTCGAGGTCGAGGAATCATCTAGCTGGACGGCGGCTGAGTTCGCGGCGTACATTGCGGTCATGAAGGCGGCTGCGGCCAGCACGTTCACTACCGTATCCGGTACCTCGGTCACCGGCCTAGCGGCTGTGCGCAAGGCCTACCCGGGCGAGCGCACGCACCTGCTAGTCGCCCCGTTCTGGCCACTGACAGCAGCAGGAGCGGGCGGCTCGTCCCAGGTGGATGCGGCTACGGGCTACCTCACGGGATTCCAGGTGAGGGCATTCCAGGCGGCTGGCGTAACCGTGGACATCTGGACCCCAGATACGACGGCGGCATTCACGATCGCGCTGTTCGTTCACCCGAACCAGGTGACAACCGATGCCCTTACCCAGTTCCATAATATCAGCGGGTGCTGACGAGTTGTGTGTTACCAAGTGATACAAGAGGTGCTACAAGAAACCTGATTAAAAGCCTTAGGAGCAAAGTGCAGGTCACCCTTGCTAGTCACGAATGCGTGTCGTTTAAGGTATCCAGGAAATCGTACAACGAGCTGCACTACGTGCTTCGATCACGGTACGGACAGGCGTACCTCCAGCTGTGCGAGGGCGGATGTCAGAGTAGGGCAGAGGACTGGGCTTACGTTCATGGCACACGAAGTACCTTTGTGACACTTTGTCATCGGTGTCATATGCTGTATGACCACCAAGTATGTCCTAGAGGGCATGATACTAGGCGCTTTGGTCGTCGCTCAGACGGCGGATGCGGAGCGTGTAGCCGAATATCATCAGCAAAAGCTAACGGGCAAAAGGCTCCGTGCCAAGCATGCGGCTATTCTCCATGTAGGTGTGTATAGAATACCAAGAGCTACATAGTGGACCAAAAGAATCTCAAAAAACCTGTACCTGAGCCCTTGCCTTCCCCAGTGAGCCTGCGATAAAATATTCATATATCAACAAGAGCATGGCTCGGCAAGAAGCCTAGCCAGCCCACTAGGGCGTAAAGAGTCCTAAGAAAGGAAGAGGGACGTTAAATGACTGACATGCAGACCGAGGCCCCGGCGGCCGAGGAAGCACAGGCCGAAGCTGCTACCAACGGGCAGGAGGTTGCTGGGACCGAAGCGGTCCCAGCGCAGCCGACCTCAGGTACCACGAACCCGGCTACGAAGCACAAGCTGCCGGAAGGTGTCTCGACTCCGATCGAGGCGCTGAACTGGCTGAAGACGCACAAGGAGGAAGGCGCATCCGCACCGTTCGTGGATGCGAACTTCCAGCCGCAGCGCATGTACGGCTTCGTGAAGTCACCGGGCAAGGACGACCCGTTCCCCGTCAAGCACTACGACGCGGAGGGCAACACCTTCGCTGAGCCGCAGGTCAGCGAGCACGGCGTTACTCTCACTCGGCCTGGCGTCGTGATCGCTGAGGTCGTAGCCTGGTGGGGTCGCAAGGGCGAGCGTGACCAGGCCAAGGCGGACGCTAAGGCAGCTAAGGCCGCAGAGAAGGCAGCCAAGGCCTCCGGAACGACCACGGCTAAGGCAGCTGTGCAGGTGCCAGGGACCGTTCCGGTCGAGGCGGAGGAAGAGGCCGAAGTGACCGACGGCTCCGAGGTCGTCGAGGCTGAATAAACCTCCTCCGACGGTAAGAGCTGATGCCCTTCTCGTCGGTAAGGTGGTAGGGTGGTATGCCGCTAGAGGCCGTTCGGTGATACTAGGGAAGTATCGCGGGGTCGCTGCTCCCAGCGAAACTGCTCGAGGGTTCAAATCCCTCCCACCCACGGATGGGCCAGTATGCGCGGGTCTAGGCAGACGTGCCTAGCATCGGGAAAGTCGCGGGTTCGAACCCCGTCTGGTCCACGCTCCGGTACGCAGGTCGGGTGTCGCTGACCGAGCGCCGGATCGACAAGGCCAGCGCCGACACGCTGAGACCGGTCGACGGCGGTGGGAGGTCAAACTTCCACCGCTGACTAGGTTCGCCAAAAGCTCGAGATCGATGCTAGTTCCTTGAGAGCAGGCACACGATCAAAGCTGACGGAGAGCCGAAGGCGGAGCTGTCGTGGAAACCCTTAGGCCGGTGGCTGGGGCAGCTCCGCCGATAACTTTTGACAACTCAATAGAGACAGGCTCCTCGTCCCATGACGGATTAGTACGGTGACAAGGAGCGCCCAGAGAGTGGGGAACCCGAACCGCCCTCTGGGAAGACGGACCGGTAGGCACTGACCACCCTCGAACTGGATACGCCCGCCATCCAATGGGATGGCGGGCGCTGGTCAACCAGGTAAGTCCTCAGCAAGGCCCGCGCGAGCGGCAAGTATAGGAGCCCCTGAGGAGCCGGTCGTAAACAGCGCGCTTACCTTAAATGCCCGTGCCAGCTAACAGATGGCACGGTACGATACGGTAAGCGCGCCACCACGTTCAGCTCGCAGTGAGGTCCGAACGAAAGTGTCGGATGCCGACGTGCCTAGAGCTGTGAGCTGGACGCAAAAGTCCTGGTGAGTAGCCGTGACTGGCAAGGGGCCAGGAATAGCGAGGGAGCGTCCACCTCTTCGAGGTGCAGGGCACAGCGCGTCGGGCTAAACCCTCACGGGAGTCCTGTTCCGTAACGGTCGGTTGTCAGCCGGCCAGGAACAGGACTCCCGGAGCCCGAACTTACAACAACACAGATTTGGGCAGATCGTAATGCTGGACGGTTCGATTCCGCTCTGTCGCAGGGGTAACGCGCGCTGGTTACTAGTGACCACTACCCCTGCGGCACCCTGGCACTTAGGAGTTTCTGGGTCCGATGGTGTACGTGAAGGCGCTGTGAGCTATCGGACCCAGACCAGTACAAGGAAGCGCCTGCAGAAGCGCTGGCCCATTCACCGGCCGGTTACAACAGTCATTGTCTGTGTTTCAGGTCACAGATAACTCTCGTCGTAGTCGACGACCGCTTGTCGAAGGAACACTAACAGTAGCGGATGCCGAAAAAGAGAGCCTGCTCAGTCCTTCTGACATGAGGATGAAGGTGAATAGCTTCTGTAGGACCGCGGGAGGCCACGGGTGTAGGCGTCGTGAGGTGACGCTGAGGGTGGATGGCGTATATATTTTGGCAGATTTTTGTGTTACACAACGGAGGTCAGAGTATGACCCTTGAGCTCGACAACGACGAGACCGATGTCCTAGCATTCATACTCGACACGGTGCTCGAAGGTTGGGCGGACCAAAAAGATGCACAGCAGAAACATATAGCGTCAGATCCCACTCTCAAGAGCTGGGAAGACCTACTAGGAGTCGCACTCGCGATGGACGACGCAGCTAGAACAGCAGAACGAATCAGGGCCAAGCTGGAGCCCGCATGACCGCAATGCGAAGCGCTCCACCAAAACTCTACGAACATGTCTGCAGAGTGTTCGCAGCAATGAAGACAGGGGCCATACCCGTTAACATCCCAGACGGTGGGGACCAGCGGCACGCCTTCATCTGGGAGGGGCACACAACTAAGCTCTTCAGACAGCTCGAGCTACCTACGCCCTACTATTCTTCATGTCTGAACCGACTCGAACAGATGAACTGTATCAAGCAGCTAAGCCGAGGAGGTGGGAGCGCTGCATCCAGGTGGGAGCTACTCGACGATCCAGACATTGACGTCTTTATGAGGGTCGCAAAGGCTCAGAAAGTACGAGGCACCAGACTGGGAGCGCTAGAGCAACGCTTCCTAGAGATTAACAAGCGCCTCCAGGCAGTAGAGGCGAAACTTGAGCGTCTGGAGGCTACAGGATGACCGACACGCAGGAGGAAGAGAGCAGACGCTGCCCATCGTGTAATGAGATGGGAATTATGCTTAACCGGCGCCGTGCTCAGGTCTCACCTATGTCAGGGATTCCACAAGGCACAACGGTGGAACTGTACGAGTGTAGGAACGACAGATGTCCAGAGTTCCTCCCGCCTGAGCGACTGGCGAACGGAGAAGTGATGAAGCCGATCCGCAATCGCTGGGCTCGGCAAGTCAATCCCGATGGGACGATTCCGCCTAAGGGTACAGGCGGAATGAGTGACAAGCGTTACGACCAGGTATCACCTCATTCAGGGCTGGCTCAGGCGGCCCGGGACAACCTAGCACTCCTGGCGGCCCAGGACGACGAGAAGGCGAAGACAGGACGGGCTCACGAGATCCTGAACGACCTTAACTACAGAGGGTCCTATTAACATGCAGAGGATTATACTGGACGTTCAGCTAGCAATTCTGCCTACCGGCGATGAGGACGTTCAGCTGCTAAACGTCCTAGACCGAATGATACAGAATCTCAAAGACGACCCAGTCTGGCTTACCGATAGCAACGACGATCTACAGGTGATAGGAATGTGGCACGGATGAGAAAGCAGTTTGAAGTAGTGGTCAGCACCTTCAGCGGTCAGGAGCACGTGTACCCACGGGTGATAAGAGTTCAGGTCAACAAGTGCGGTGAGCTACTCCTGCACCGCAAATTCAGTCGAGTAGGTAAACGCTACCTGCGGACGGAGTGGATTCAGTACAAGATGATCAACCCTGACGGAGGACAGATTCCTGGGTTCTTCCAGGAGCGTGGACATTTTAGCTCGCAGCCTAGGCCATTCCTTCCTACGCTGCAGGATCCGAGGCCAGACGAATGAGCGACGACAACGACGGCGAGTGGGAAGAGCATGCAGCCTTCATAGGGTCTTGTACGTGTGCGCCCTGGTGTCCTGCCCAGGACGATCCAGAGAAGCACGGGTGGGGCTGCTGCGGCAATGGAGACTGCCTTTGCGAAGCAGGATGGGAGGAATGATGAACAGATGTGACCCGCTAAAGCCTGACGAGGAAGTCTGTCAGCGAGCGGCTGGTGTCTACCACGAAGGACACATGAGGTGTGTCAGAGAGCAGAAGCGAAACGAGGCGCGTATCAGGGAGAGGCTGTACGCAGCCAAGACCTCGCAGGGGAACCCGACCGGTAAGCATATCTGGAAGGCGAAGGCAACGAACAACGACGTTCCGGTACTGGTGTGCATTCGGCCTCAGTGCACAGAGATTTGGAAGCCTAGTCACGTACGGCGTCCGACAACTACTTGCCCGAAGGTAAAAGTGGTGGAGCAAAGTGCACAACGATCTTGAGCCGGTTACGGCAGCAGCAATGATTTCCTACGGAATCTGGCGCCAGGCCAAGCAGCTCGTAGGAGACGTGTACACTCCTACCTGGGATCAACTGTCGCCCGACGAGCAGGCGCAGCGCGCCTATGATAGCCAGCTGCAGCACGAAGAGTTAGAATTAAGTTAGACGCTCTAGCTCTAGCCTCCTTAAAAAGGTGTCAAAGTGGGTGAGCTCAGCGATTAGACTTTACTATAGCGCGTCTAAGGCGCGGACTAGCGTGCTTCATCGAGCAACGTAAACCCACGAGAGTTGTACTATGACCGCGAACGATGAAAGCGAGCACGCATACTCGAACATAGACGAGCTGCTCAAAGCGATGGCCCTTGACGAGATCGAGGACGCACCGCTGATTACTCCAGTGAACTACGCAAAGACCGTTCCTCGCCTGTCGCCACAGATTATCTACTATCATATCAGGGCAGGACACCTCGCAACTGTACTCTGCCCGTGTGGTAGGAAGTGTATCAAAAAAGAAGAAGCAGACGAGTTCTTCCGACCGAAGGGTGAAGCTGAATGACAAACGTAAATCGACTAGAAATTACTTCCAGGGGCTCCATAGTTCAGGAGATCAAGCTGGGCGGCCACCCTGTCTACCTAACTGCGCTCGATGTGCGCCTCCGACCTGAGAAAATCCCCATCGCAACCATTGGCCTGGACGTTACAGACGGAATAGTCGTTGACGTAGACGTCAAGACCAGACTCAACACGAACACATACGAAGCACTCGTAGCAATGGGCTGGACACCACCGAAAGGTGAAACCGAATGAAAGTGATCTGGAAGCACGAACTCTCGCTACAGCCCGAGAAGCCACTAACTGTCGAGCTTCCTAACGGGGCGCAGCTTCTGCATGTTGGGGCCCAGAACCACATCGCGAATGCTATCTGTCTCTGGGAAATGCATACCGTCAGAGCAGAGGAGACTTGGATTCAGCGAACGTTCGAAATCCACGGCACTGGACATGACTTCGATCCGGCAGGGAAAGTATACATCGGAACAGCGGTCCAAGCAAGTGGGTTCGTCTGGCATCTATTTGAAATAGTACCATGAGGCTACTCAGGCTTCTTGATAGCCCACCTGAAGATAAGAGGCCTTGTCGAGCTTGCGTAGCTGCAGAAGAAAGGCGCTAGGGTGCAAGTTACTCTTGAGTTCGGATCTCCGTACGTTGCGCTGCCCAAGAACTCGGCTGCGTACCAGATGCTGCATACCTGGCTCCGACAAAGATTTGGTCCTGCGCACCGGCAACTTTGTGAAGGCGGGTGCCAGAGTCGAGCTCAGGAGTGGGCTCACGTTCACGACACAAGAAATGTCTACGTTACGCTTTGTGTTCCATGTCACAGACATTACGACTGCTCCAGAGGAGCATGCGGAAAAGGACACGATACAGAACGTTTCGGCCGCCAAGAGTCGAACGGTACGTGCCGAGTATGCCAGCGGATTAAGTATGCACAGCGCTACGGCAGTACTTGTTGTTTCGACTGCGGGTATGCGACATGTAGGTGCTGTGGATCTTGCACCGCAGCGGAAGAGGGGCGGAACCGGTAATGATATACCAGACGTTTGTAGGCTTTCCGGAGAACCTTCCCACTGGGGCATACGACGTTGAGATAACTCTCGAGTGGTCTGATGGTGAGCCGATTCAGGTTATCCGTTACATAGGTCCATTCAAAGAGGAGACGCATGAACATCCTAGCCAGCTCGATCCGGCTCTACCAGTGGTCACAACTGACGAAGACCACTGTTCGGATAGTGATCGGCGTACACCACCTCCTGACCCCGACGACCGCTCGCACTTCGTGTACCCTGACTAACTGCAGTGGCACAGGTCTCGCCGAAGCTACCGAGCTAGGACTTAAGGCACTGCCCACGATACTAGGGCGCATAGGCCGATGTGGCGGCGTGGCAGGAGACCGGCGCTGCCCGACTGGCGGCAACTTCAGCAGCTCTGCTGATAACCGGTGTGCAGACCGGTACTTCACCAGTTTGCCGCATCCCATGGAGGGTGGTAAGTGTTAGTGGGCAAGCTAGTGATAGCAGCCCTAACAGTAGTTGCATATACGTCCGCATACTTCCTACTACATCTGGTGTGGTGATGACTAACACCTATGTCCGGTGTGTCCGGCACAAGATGCGCATACGCGTCAGCTCATCAACTGAGCTACGGCACGAGCGATACGGTGACAGGTGCGACAGCAAGATGTTCACCGTAGTGGAAGAGCGTCAAGTTAACGCAGCTACAGCACATGCAGAGCTGTTGGCCCAGGATCTGCGAGAGAAACTGCCGAGATGACTGAAGATGAACGACGAACTTTTTCCGCGGCACATCTACAGGACCTTCCGACGCAAGCGGAAGCACCGCGGAGCAGACTGGGCTCAGGGAGATCCTCCGACTCTTCAAGATGTAAACAGGGGAGAGTGGTGCTCCCGATGCAGGTTGCGCCACCCATACAATGGAGGCGCCTCTTCCAGGCTATTGACGCAATACGAGAAGCGAGGTAAGGTTTGGGTCCTACTATGGTTGTGTCCGAGATCCGGCGACGTAGTAGGCGAAGTTTACTTGGGAGGAAAACGGTGACAGAATTCAAGGTCGTGCTGCTAAGTGAAAAGGACATAAAAGAGCTGTTGAACCTACTTCCTGATCCTCATAAGATTCGCTCACAGGAGAGGGCAGACTACATAAACGAACTAGCCGAGCGCTTGTCCTCAAGACTACGTTAAGTGGGAGGAAGGAATGCCGCTCTACGCCAGACCGATTCCGAGGAATGACCCCTCTAGCAGAGGTCTATGGCACGCCGTCAGACCTCTGCTAGCGCGAACAGTCTGTTGCAGAATAGTATCCGAGCAGTGGGAGAGTGCTAGGTACTTCTGGAAGACGCCACAAGAAGCACTAAGGCAGACTGGCTCGACAGTTTGCGGAGTTTGCACTAGGGCTTATGGCCAAAGCGATCCGATCCAAGCCGTGGAGGAAAGAATGCCCGAACGTGAGATAGTGGTCAAGCGAACGGTAACAGTCGAGTACGCCACGTCTCTGGAATCGTACTACGATTCGGTCGAGAAGCACCAAATGACAGAACAGGAGGTGATCGACTACGAAAGGAATCTTAGTGTAGGAGAGGCAATAGAAGTCATCATCATGCAGCTAGAGGAGGCAGATACCGCCGACCTCCACGTAACCGTGAGTGCACGAGATAAGGAACTATATCCGGACGAGACTACAGAGGAGGAGTCATGACTGAAGAACAAGTAGCACTAGCTCTCACGATCGACTGTCCGCATTGCGGGGAGCTACCTGGAGCAGGGAGCAGAAACTCCCTAGGACACAAAAAGAATCAGCCTCACTGGAGGCGACTCTGGAGGGCGGAGTGATTTACCAATATTCGCCAGAAGCTATACACAACATACGAGGTGGCATTGCCAATCTGAGGCAGCACATCGACAACCTGGAAGAGCATATCCGCACCGACCACAAGTCGCTGCGACGTGTTTGGAGGCTGCATAGTCCTAGTACCGTCTTCACATTCAACGGCAAGCCGACCTGTCTAGGCTGCGAACAGATTTACCCCTGTCTAACAATCCGAACGCTCCTGGAAGAGGAGAAGTCATGACACCTCGTGAGGCGATCAGAGAGCTTCTGAAGCTCGAGCAAGACGTGCCAATTCTTGACGAGTACGCTGAGGACGAGATCATTCGGTTCTACTCAGGGACTTACGACGATAGCCAGGGGACACATGAATGTGTCTACTACGAGCTCCGTGAGCCCGAAGCTGATGACGAAGATGATGGCGATGAAGACGAAGACGAAGAAGGAGAAGAATGATTAACGGCAAGATCACAACGACCGACAACGGAAAGATTCATTTTGAAACGACGTGCCAGTTCTGCTCCAAGCCAGCGATCGTCGAGAACATCCCCGCAGACGCCTTTCAGAGATGGCAAGAGGGAATGTTCATCCAGAACGCACTCCCCATGCTGACAGCAGGCGATCGAGAGATCCTGATCTCTGGCACTCACGACGAGTGCTGGCAAAAAGCATTCCTGTCAGAAGAGGAAGAGAGCGAAGAGGATGGATGAGTTCGACTGGAGGCCTCCACGTCACGACTTGGAGGGGCGTGTACAGTTTCTCGAGGAGAAGTTCGAACTCCTCGAGCGGAACCTCACGAACCGACTACAGTCCTTCATGAACCATAGACACCCAGAGATCGCCAAGGAGTTCTTCGAGGCACTCAGACAACAAGAGACTATGACGGCGAAGGCAATGGAGAGCCTCCAAGGAACCGGCTTGGACGACCTCATCCGAGACTACAGGCCCGAAGGAGAGTAGCTTGGAGCCACGTCCATTCCAGCAGGAGTGTGTCGACAAGGTAGGCATACCAACACTCCTGTCTCGTCTCATCGCAGACGAAATGGGATTGGGAAAGACGCCTGAAGCGCTCTGGATCGACTACAAGCTGCGTATCGAGACCTACGTGAAGGGCGGACCCAAAAGGAAGACGCTGATCATAGCGCCGCTAGCGACACACCAGGATGCTTGGGTAAGGCATATAAAGCTAGTCTGGCCCACAGCGAGAATCTACGTAATCGATAGGAAGGACCGGCCAGCATTTGTTAAGGCTCTGTCACAGAACTACACCTGCTATATCATTCACTACGAGGCCCTACGGCTTATGCCGGAGTTGCGCAGGGTATCCTGGTTCCACATCATCGCTGACGAATGTCACCGCGCAAAGTCGAGAAAAGCACAACAAACCCGAGCGCTGAAGGCTCTACCAGCTAGGTACAAGACTGGCCTGTCAGGGACACCGGCAGACAACAGGCCAGCAGACATCTGGTCTATTCTGAATTGGTTGTATCCAAAGCGCTACACGAGTTATTGGCGACACGTAAAGACCTACTGCGTGGAACAGATAGTTGAGGGGAAGAACGGAGCAACGTTCCGAAACTATAACAAGCCCAACAGGGAGACCACTCCGCACCTTATAGCTGAGATGCGCCCGTGGTATGTGCGACGACTTAAGAGAGAGGTACTTCAAGATCTGCCAGAGAAGTATTACTCAGACGTCTGGGTTGAGCTCGGACCAGCTCAACGTAAGGCGTACAACCAGATGCGCAAGGACATGATCGCTTGGGTTGGCGAGCATGAAGATGAACCTCTAGTGGCGCCTGTTGTAATTGCGCAATTGGTGAGGCTGCAGCAGTTTGCTCTGGCATCAGTAGAGATTGGCTACAAGTACGTTATAACCAGGACTGCACGAGCGCGTGCGCTCGAAGCAAGAGAGGAGCCCGAGCCGGAACGAAGAATGACAACCACTCTGATCGAGCCGTCCGCCAAGCTAGATGCACTGGAGGAAATGGTTAGTGGAAACCCCACTGAACAGCTTGTTGTCTGGTCGCAATTCCGAAGCATGGTCGATCTCGCTGCCCAGAGGCTGGAGGCTAATAAAATATCAGTCGGCCGTTATACAGGTACGGTCCCCCAGACAGAACGTGATCTTGCTGTCGAAGCATTCCAACGGGGTGACTTGCATGTTTTCGCCGGGACAATCGCTGCTGGTGGCGAGGGCATCACGCTCCATGCAGCGAGCACAGGCATATTTCTTGATCGACATTGGTCCCCTACAAAAAACATACAGGCTGAAGATCGTCAGCACCGCATCGGACAAAAGAACGCAGTCCACATCATCGACATAATGGCAAAGAATACCGTGGACATCGGACGCAGGACGGTTATCTCCCAGAAATGGGAAGACCTAAGGTTCCTGCTAGGAGATACCGTGGACCCTGAGGCGTACGGAATGACAGCCGCAGACCCCCTAATACAGGAAGCAATGGCGGACGCACAACGAATCTTCGGGAGGGACCTATTATAGTCGACAGAACCGACATTAAGGTTCCAGGTCCTTGTAGAGATGGACGGTCAGCAAGGGACGCAAGGACACACAGGCCCTACGTATGGGTCTGGGTTGTATGCAGGCACTGCCACTGCAAGTTCGAGTGTATCCAGGGTCTAACAGGAGACCTAACATAGACGTGTCTCTGGTGCTTCTACGACGAGGGACCTACTAAGGCCTACGACCCCTACGTTGACCACCATAAATACAGCCGAGGCATGATGGACGACGAAGCAATAGCAGCGAAGGTTCGCCGACTGAGCGAGGCCCTGCGTAAATACGGACACGTACAATGGGAGGAGTAGCAGTGACAGTTAGAGTCCTACGTCTAATGGAGTATACCTACGACAGCCTAGAGCAGGCTGAGACAGACATGTCCCATTGGTACGTGCAACGATTCAGGAAGATGGGCGTAAACGGACCGTTTGTTAGGTCTGCTGTGCTAGTTAACCCATTCGCCTTCGAGGAGACGGGATCGCCGTACGCAGAGATCGACGAAATCAACAAGACGCTCCGCAACGCAGGGTTTGACAGTCCATGCGCTCACATAGGAGTCGAGCAGGCAATCGAGCAGCTCAAGAAGAAGGAGGCCGAGTCAAATGGCTAGTGACATGGACTGGACTGTCTGGGGCAGCCAGGTAGCCCCTGTTCTAACCGGCACAGAGCAGGAAGCGAAAAATCACATCAAGGCGGCCTTTCAGACCGCCAACCTAGCAGGAGAGCCCGAGCCTGATCTGTACCTCGCAGCCCCCAACGGTGACGAGTTCGAATACGTCATGTACAAAGACGACTGGAGGAAGGTCTGATGACAGACGAGGTCGAGCGCCACGGAGGCATAAGTGGCAAACCGCTCAGCACCAATATCATCCGCCTGATGGATCTGACACCCCCTGAGAAGATCACAGAGGCAATTAGGAAGCAAGCCTTCGGACAGGAAATATTCTGGGAGTACTGCCTAGGCACCATGCAAGTAGTCGTTCCAGACCCTACTACGGGACTGCCAAGGCAGATGGATCAGCCTTGTCTCAACATCACCATGGGCATGAAAGGACGCTTGCTAGGACAGGTTAACTACGTCTGGTTCACAGCCGCAATCGATCCCAACCCCGAGGACAGAATAATCGACAAGGCTATCCAGATAGGCTTGGCAGATCTGTACGAGCAGAGAGACGCTCAGCGTGGCCAGTCACCCAACTGAACGGAGTTACCATGCAGTGGAAGAAGTCATCTTACAGCGTTAACAATGGTGCCTGCTTCGAGGTGGCTGCAGCACCTGAAGGAACGCACTTCGATGGAAAGCCAATAGCCGTACTCGTGCGAAACGGTAGGGACCCCAAAGGCCCTGCGCTCGCATACACCAGAGAGGAGTGGGAAGCGTTTCTGGGCGGCGTCAAGAAGGGTGAGTTCGACTACCTAGTGGAGGCATAGTCATGACCGTAACACACTACAACCCTATCTTCACACACGGACGAATCACCCCCCTCGACAAGGAGTTCCACGTTGATGTAACCACCGAGACGTCACTCCAGTTCGAGGCGCTTGTCAGCCAGATCGAGGATCCCAGCTTCGCCAAGTACATGGTCGAGCTTCGCGTTTACGGCGAGCGTCGTGAAGTCTTCGATGAGGTCGAGGCAACCGGAACGTTCAAGGCCGTTTCGATGCCTCTTATCGTCGCAACCGAGCAAATCGAGGTCGCACACACTACAGGTGAGATGCCTCTCGCAACTGACACAAGACCGTCAGCGCGAATTCCAGCTCCGACAGATGCAGAGCTCGCAGAGACAGATAGACATATGACTAATGTCATAGGCATCTGGGACGAAGCCGGCAATAAGTTGTGGACCGACGAGTCGCATCTCAAGGAGAGTAGCCGCGACAGGCGGTACCTAATTCGTCAGGGTAGGCGAGACGCGCGTCGCCTGCTGCGGGCCACCCTAAGAGTGAAAGTCCACAGGGTGCTAGCCAAGCCTGTTGTCGCCACGTTTAGAAGCATACGTGGGGCCTACAAGTACATCACGAGAGATTGGTATTCACTGTGAGGAAGCTCTTTGGCGGTAAGAAGAGCAAGGTCAGCACCTATGTGATGTCGCCACACACAAAGAGGTGGCATCGGGTTGACCCGACAGACGGACGTCAAACAGCCTGCGGCATTACAATCAATACCGCTACCTGGAGCTGGCCGGCAGAAAACAAACAATTCCCCACGAAGGAAGAACTACGAGACCTCTGTAGGATGCCTGAGTGTCGAGGCGTAGAAGTACCAGACGGCATTACTGACTCAGGAAGGACGTTCTGATGAGAAATATGTATGTCTTTGAGGGGATCGACAAACAGAGGACTCTCGAGGATGCTGCAGCCAAGTCGGTGACAGACGGTCCAAACAGTGTAGTAATCGTGCACCTGCATAGACAGGGGTCAGCCTGTCAAGAAGGACAACACTACTCCTACATCGACGGTGAGGTGCACGATAAGCCATGATAAAGATGAACCCGAATGACATCAAGCGCCTGTATGTCCTACTGAACACGGTGCGAGACCCCACGGCTATTCCTGAGTACTGCTATGTCGCTGCCGCGCACTACGCGGACGAATTCAACCTCGAACTTCTAATCGATCCAAACATGGAGCCTCTAGACCTTGTCTACCAGGCAGACAACACACAGATCATGACCGCACTCGATGTCCTTCGCCGCGTCAGCGAAGGACTGTTCTACAGACACCACGGAGGCTTCTGGTATAGCTCAGGACACGTACTGCCTGAAGTACACACCGGTACCATCGACGTCATCGGGTTCGACGAGTGACGTGGTGATCGTGATCGGGTTCGACTCCTCCGGCGATGAGGAGGCCTTGAAGTGCCTCGAGGCACTTCAGCTGTTTAAGCTCGTTGCCTACCCAGTGAATGATCCTCTCAACAAGAAGGTGGTCTTCCGAAAGATCAGGATCACTACCGTGTACAGAAAGGAGTAACCTTGGCAGCCCAACATATACTGACTCAGTTTCAGGACTTCCTGAACTGGCTTATCGCAATCGCAGTGCTCGCGGTGGCCGCAGTGTTCATTGCTATCGGAGTAATGTGGTACAGAGCAGGAAACATGCGCTGGCACATAGCTCAGTTCAGTAAGACTAAGCTACGTTGGCAGCGCTGCACAGCCTGCGACGGCTGTGGAGTCCTCTATAAAGATCCTACTACCGGAGCATATGGAGCAATCCCGAAGAGCATACGAATCAATGCCGTACGTGGAGGATTCTTCAAGCCACCACTAGCCAACACGGTCCGATGCGGGCCTCCCTATACTAGTCGAGGGTGTAATGGAATGGGACGCCACGCAGTGAGGAGAGTCGAATCATGGCCAGGGTAGTCATACTGTCGTTCAGAGACAACGCTGCAGCCGAGCGGTTCATTCACCTGAAGGACAAGTGGGAAAGCGACGACACTTCGGCAGAAGAGGCTGAGAATGAGCTTGTAGCCCTCGGTGCCATAGTGGCTGCTTCTTCCACTATGGAAGCTGTGGTGGCAAAGCCAACACTTGCCTGCCAGCACAACACGGGTAGAGGCGGCTATGCACAGACCAAGAAATTTGGTTGGTATGTGCATGCAGAGCCAGGCTGTCGCAGACCTCACGCTGACGTAGTCAGAGACTTCGTTAAGAACATGGTTGTCGCATCTGGCAATAACCTTCTGCCGGACCTACGAGAGCAGTGGGTAAAAGAGACAGCGAGTACCTAAACGATAAGGAAAGAGCTTGACCACTGAATTCCCGACACGGAAACGACCTGAATTGACAGGCTGCCGCCGACACGGCGAGAGTGGCGAGGACTCTCCGGGGACGCCAGCCGTGCAGGGGCTTGAGTGGTCAAGCTTGCCACTCGGAAGGAGGTGAACACAATCCTGGTAGGCGGTTGCGTCGGCGGATAGTCCCCTACGGGCTCGGGCCGGACCTTGAACGGAGAATGTATGCGACACCGAAGCAGTATGGTTATTCCAGTCAGACGTGCCGGCCACTTCCAACAAGGACGAGACACAGGGGCGACGCTTGTGGACGGACCTAGGTCCGCATACCATTCAAACCAGCTCGACCCGGAGGCCCCAGGCGCACCCTTTAGTTATGGCGAAATCAGACTGGCACAACTCCGACTTGCCAGAGCAGCGCTCCGAGTATATGGTATCAAGGCGGAAGACACTATGCCGGGAGATATAGCAGGCCTGAAGTTGGAACTAACTGAGGCGCTCCTAGCCTGTGGACTTATGGTCAACACAAGGAGTGGGCCAATTGACTAGGTTGCTTATGTCAGAAGCTGACCTCAGGCGCTTCTACAGCTTTTGCGTGGTAGATCTAGAAACGGGCTGCTGGAACTGGCGTGGTGGCACGTACGGATCCTGGGGATACGGACAATTCTGTCTAGCTTGGATAAGCCATCCTGCGCACCTAGTCGCATACAACCACTTCGTAGGAGAAGTACCTGAAGGTTTCGAGCTCGGACACATACGAAAGAAAGACAAGCGTGCGTTCTGGGAGCATGTGCGGCCTATTACACACAAAGAGAACATAGCAGAAGCATACAGCCCGTACTGTAGTAACGGGCACCTCAAAGCGCTATTTGGCGTTCACACGGTCTCGCACGAATGTAAGGTGTGTAGCAGAGTACGACACGCTGCGCGACGTGGCCGTGTAGTCTGTAACAGATGTGGCTATGTTGCCTGTAGGTGCTAAAGGATACACGTCCCGGCTTTCACTGGCGGGAACTTAAATGACCTGGTAGCGAAACCCTTGTGATCCAAGAGAGTTCCAAGTATAATTATATGTAAGAACAAACACATTAGGAGGCCCTATGAAGCAATTCTGATCGCTACAGCAGCGAACGCGACAGGCTGTAAGATTGCTATGCGAGAAGAAAAGGACCTCTAAGTGGCCCTAGCTGTCTACGCTGAGGATATGATTGCTCGTGGGCTCATGCACGAGATACACACCAGCGAGCGCAGATCGTTCAGAGGATGTCGACGTAGGTGGAACTGGTTGTTCAGACAGAATTACTATCCCACAGTGACAGCCAAACCGCTTGAGTTCGGAATAGCGTACCATAAGGCGATGGAGGTGCTGCATAACCCGGCAACCTGGAAATACCACCCTAAGGTTTTGGGGGCCCTAGCCGAGAAGGCCTTCTTCGACATCTGCGAACAACAGATGCGAGAGTACCTACGCGCTAACGGAGAGCAAGCGCTCGGAGGTGAGGTCGAAGAAGACTATTCCGAGCGAGTCCGTCTAGGCCGGGGGATGATTTGGTACTACGTTAATAATCAGCTTGCAGACATCCAGGCCAAGTACGTTCCCGTGTATGTTGAAGCCAGCTTCGACGTACCTTTGACAGACGAGAACGGCGAGCAAGTCTTTTGCAAGTGTGTCACCTGTCGAAAAGCCTTCGCCAAGAACGGCGGAGGGAGGTGGTTTGGAAATCCTGTAGTTCTCTCCGGGCGCGTAGACTTGGTCGTTCACGACATGGAGGGGTACTACTGGATTTTAAAGCCCACCTGGGACTGGAAGACTGCAGCGCAACTTTCTACCAGTGAAGTCTTCCTGGAGCTCGATGATCAAATCGCCTGTGTACCACTTGACTCAGAAATTCTTACTCGTAGTGGCTGGAAGCACCACAATCAGCTTGTCGTAGGCGAAGAGGTCCTCGGCTATAACGGAAAAGAAGACGCTCTAGAGTGGACTCTCCTAGAGGACGTCAACGTGTATGGACCAACGAGCGTTGTTCGTTCTAGAGCAAAGTCCTTCGACTTTATCACAACTCCCGAACATAGATGGGCGAAGCGAACTCACACAACAACGCCAGACCATGGAGCGTATCAGCTTCAGGCGCTCAAGAACGGACAACAACAAGCCTACGTCGTACTAGCAGCCGAGCTGGACAACCCTACTAACGATATTACTCCTGACGAGGCAGCTGTTATTGCCTGGGTGCTGTCAGACGGAAACATCAGCAGAGGACCCAGAGGCGTTCAGGTAACAATTGCTCAGAGCAAGTACGTTAAAGAGATTCAGAGCCTCCTCGATAGGTTTAGCGACTGCTACTCTAGCATCTCGAAGTTCAGCGGAGGGTTCGGACCCCAAGGAAAGGGCGTCCAGGGGTTGAAGTGGCACTTGCGTGCTCCTTTCTTCCGGCGGCTACTAGACAAGGCCAAGCTCAATTACGAACTAGACGGGTGGGAATCGTTCGTCCTCGGGCTAGCGCCTAAGGCACGTCAAGTATTCTGTGAGACTATCATCCTCGCAGAAGGGCACTCTAATAAGTTCCACCAGAACCCAGGACTGAAGAACGACCTATTTTGCCTAGCTTTTTTCCTCTCAGGCAAGTATCCAACTACTCAGCATGGCGCCAAGAGGTGCCAACAAACTGTTGTAAGTGAGCCACGCAAGTGGACTAGAACAATAGTAACAACTAATCTGCCAGAGCCTCGACCAGTTTGGTGCCCAACTACTCGCCTCGGCACCTGGGTAATGCGTCAGAATGGCCAGATAGTAGTAACAGGAAACAGCTATTGTATGGCGCTAAGAAAGAAGCTGAATCTGAACGTTCGTGGTTTCATCTATCACGAACAACGTAAAGCATTTCCGGAACCTCCCAAGGAGAACAAGCAGCGACGTCTTGGCAGGTTGTTTAGCGTTAACGTAAATCAGGCCACGAGCTACGAAGTCTACCTCGCACACATTAAAGAGTTCGACACAGAGGCGTGGCAAGAAGGTGCGTACGACGAGTTCCTCGAGCACCTTAAAACAGCCGGAACCGATTACTACCGTAGGTTCATTGTGTACAAGTCCGACTACGAACTGGATCAGGTCGAAAAGAACCTACTAGCCGAAGTCCGAGACATGATCGACCCGAACCTCCGTATTTACCCTTCCCCTGGAAAATTCGGTTGCAACTTCTGCGCTTTCCAAACACCCTGCATTTCCCAAAACTCCGGACAAGACTATCAGTACACACTTAACACTCTGTATGAGCGAAGACTCCCGTACTACGTACGACAAAAGTTGGGCGCCAGCACAGAGTCTAAAGGGGGCGAGTGATGAGAGAGATACCGGTAGGTAGCGCCGTGGCCTTTATTGACGACGAAGACTACGACCTGGTTAGCAGGCGCAAGTGGTACCCTTTTACGCCTACCTGTAACCCCTGGCTTGTGTACGCCAGAGCTAGCAAGACGAAGGACTATCAGACTACTTATATTTACATGCATAACCTTATCATGGGTAGAGTTCAGATTGACCACAAAGACGGAAACGGACTAAACAATGTTAGGACCAACCTACGAGAAGCAACCCACGCACAGAACCTCGCTAACTCTACGTCGCGTAGAGGGTCAAGTCGATTCAAAGGTGTCTCCTGGTACAAGCGAAGAGGTAAGTGGGTTGCTTACGTAAACTGTACAGGCGAACACTATCACCTGGGCTACTTCGACGATGAGGTTGAGGCAGCAAGGGCATACGATGAGAAAGCGAAGGAACTTTTCGGAGAGTTTGCAAGACTGAACCTAGAGGTGGATAGTGCCATCAGATAACGTCTTTCTCCGCTGGGAGCCTCGCCAAGGCTTATGTTGACATCGCTACCTGGTACGGCTGGCGGATAAAGAGAACAACAGGCTGAAAGGTAGTCAGAATGAAGAAGTTCGTCTTTGGTAGCTCGTGTGGTGTGTGCTCCAAACCTGGATTCGTAGGAGACGTAACAGTACACGCTCATGCAGTACATCAGAACTCACTTACCGTCATTCCTACAGGTGACACACTGGCAATACATGCAGCAGAGGCACTTAAACACCTTCAGATAGATGTTCGCCAAACGTTCTTCTGCGACAGAACCAAAGGTTGCGAACAGGCTGGCCCCTGGACAGTTACGGAACCAGCCGTCCAAGTACCTCCGTCCCACTCCGTATTGGAGCGCCAGTGAGTGTAGGCGAACCCTGGATAGACCTCGATCCCAGGCCAACTGAGTGCGACCGTATAGGTCTTGCGGTCGGAATTGATCCTGAGAAGCTCTGGGAACACGTCGAAGGCGAGCATGGCTGGGAGTCACACGACGAAGGCTATGCTGAAGCAGTACTTGTAGCGGCAGAATGTATGCTCAACGGCAGCCCATGCAAAGAGGAGCGCCAGTGACCACTCCGGCGGCAAACGTTGTCGTAAGTCCAAAGACGTTCGCGGGCATTCCTTTTGCCCCGGTCAGAGACACACGTGCCAATATCAACCTACTTATATATGGCCAGCCTGGCGTCGGCAAGACGTTCCTGGCTGCTACGGCGGATCACGTGCCCGCAATGCGTCCGGTCCTGTACCTCAACATTGAGGGCGGGGACATGACGCTTCGGCATGCAGCTCCAGAGATCAAAAAGGTTCCAGAGGAAGGAAGCCTCTCCTGGGCCCAGCTAGAGGCAGTGTACGATCAGATAGCTCGACAATGCCTGACAGGTGACACCGAAGTCATTACGCTCAACAGGAACAGGCTAATAGCCGCCCTACAAAAGGGAGACTGGGTCTGGGGGTGGACGGACGAAGACGGCTGGACGCCGGCCCTAGTCGAGGAAGTCTTCGTACAGGGCGTTAAGCCTGTATACGAAGTCGTACTCGACGACAGAGTTGGGAATCTTTCTCGATTTAGGGCAACTGGAGACCACCTTCTTATGCTGCGCGATGGAACCTATGCACGCGTAGATAAGCTCATCCGAGGCACATCGCTGATGCCTGCTACCGTGAGCACCGTTACAGTAGGTAAGTCAAAAAAGCAGTACCACGTAGTCAAGCCGGACAACAAATGGACGACTCCATTGGAGTATATGCACAGAGTCGCAGCGAGGTTCTTCGGCATGGATATTGAAGGTATGGTCGTACACCACCGCAACGATGCTGATCCCAACAACACATTCAACAACTACCCTGACAACCTAGAGTGCCTTTCACGGGGAGATCACTCTAAGCTGACAGACTTCAAGTGGCACACTTCTGAGTCAGAGCAAGCTAGTGCAGCGGGACTACAGGAGTACTACAATGAGAAGAGGGGCAGGCCAGGTCAGGGGTCCAGTCGTGACCAAGTTGCGACTGCTATACAAGAACACCCTGACTGGACACGGATGCAAGTAGCAGAGCACCTGAATCTATCAGTATCGCGCGTCTACAGGATCCTACAGGAAAATAAGCAAAACCACAGAGTAGTCTCCATAACGCCAGCAGGAGAAGAGCCCACATTCGACATTCAAACTTCGACAAGAAACTTCGCCATAGGAGCGGGAATCTTCGTCCACAACTGCTACAATGGCGTACAACCTGGAGAGTACGCGCCACGCACTGTCATTCTGGATACTCTTACCGAGTGCCAGAAAATGAACATGTCCCAGCTTATGGCCGAGCTGCTTATGGCAGAACCAGAGAAGAACTGGGACCCAGACATTCCGGATATCAGGAGGTGGGGTAAGAATATAGAGCAGATTCGCAAGTGGGTTCGCAAGTACCGTGACCTCCCCGTCAACGTGATCATGACAGCTCACGAACGGCAAGAGAAAGACGCCCTGAACGGCTCGATCCTGCACATGCCTCAGTTGTCAGGGAAGCTCTCGTTCGAGGTGGCGGGGTTCTTCGATGTCGTCACCTACCTGTACATGAAGACAGAAGACGGCAAGCCTGTCCGCAAGCTACTTACAGGCGCACGCGAGGGATATATCGGAAAGGACAGATCTGGGAATCTACCGGATGTTATGATCGACCCGACAATGGCAGACATCTACAAGGGAATCACGCAAGGCATCAGCAAGAAGCCAGAAACTAGCTGAGAACGCGAACCAGAAAGGCGAACGATATGTCTGAGTACAGTGTACGGACCCTTAACGTACATGACGATGTAGAGGTGAGCGAAACTACCGGCGCGCAAGTCGCCGACATGGGTACGCCACGCGACCTCGGAAAGATCATAGGTCTCAGTGATATTCTCGACGATGGCTGGACCATAAAAGAAATTTGGCCTGTAGCGCCCGGACCAAGTCGCGCTAGCTGGCAGCGCGTATTTCTCTTCGAGAGGTAGACAACAGTGGCGCCTCCGAGACTTACTGACGAGCAACGTAAATACAACCTGGAGCATAAGCAGGTTATAAAAGTCGGTAAGCACTGGATCTGGCAGGGCGCTGAGCACAAAGGGCATACAAGTCGGGGATCGAAGGATCCAAAGTACGGTTATAGCGGTTACGGCGTCACCAGAATCCGTGGCAAAACAATTCTGGCCCATAGGTACTCGTACATACTCTTCAAGGGGCCGATTCCAAAGGGCTGCGTCATCGATCAGCTGTGCGACATTAAACTCTGTGTCGCCCCAGACTGCCTAGAGGCGAAGACACAAGGACAGAACGTCGAGAGATACTACAACGAGCACTTCGGTACACCTAGAAAGCGAACCGTGAAAGCGAACACAGAAGGGACACTATCATGACCACCCCCGACGAAGTTGGTCTCCAAGGTACCTCCTCCATGGGCACTGGCGAAGGTATCAGAGTGAACATGTCGGCGGAGGAAGCGGCCTCCAAGGCGCGTGAAGACCTTCCGGCGGGTAAGTTCCACCTCAAGATCACCGACATGGAGATCAAGTTCACCTCGGAAAACGCCAAGCCTGAGAACCGAGGCAAGCCGTTTATCAACTTCGAGTTCATCATCCAGGACGGCAAGTACGTAACGTACAAGGACTGGACGAACGCGATGTGCTTCGAGCCGGCGCTGTACACAATCAGCCAGATCCTGAAGGCCCTGGACTACCCTGTCCAGGCTGGCGCACTCGTTATCCCAGACGCCCGTGAGTTCTACATCGGCAAGGACATCTGGGGCATTCGGCGGCTTAACAAGAAGAACAAGAACTCCGAAGGAGTCGTCGAACCGCGCATCGAGCTCATGAGCTTCATGAAGTATGAGGGAGGAACCTCCACGGCGAGCGGAGTCGACGCTAAGCCTGCGGCAGCTGCGTCAGTTCTTCCCTGACACCTGATACTCCCGGGCGGGCACGCTGCAGCTTACGGATCCTGAAGTAGAGGTACCCGGTTCAAGCAGCGCACCCCTAGGCGGATAGCCATATGCCCGCCCGGGTCTATGAGGCATCAGCGAAAGGAAGTTACATGTCAGGAGTTCCAGGACAGTACGATAGGCGACCAACAGCTGCAGTAGGGCCAGGCGACGTACTTGTCGTACAGACAAATGGCTGGGCATCCAAGCTAATTAGAATAGGCGCCATTCTACAGGGCGAACCTAGCCTAGACAACCACGTCATTATCGCACATCACTACACCGATCCAGGTACAACCAAGGAAATATTCTGGGGCATCGAAGGACGACCAGGCGGCACTGGTGAGATAGACATGCGCAGGTACCTGGACAGCCGCTGGACAGTCAACAACATCCGTCAGCCAAAGACTGACGCACAGCGAGCTACTATCTGTGCCGCAATGACGGCAGCAGTCGGCACCCGCTACGACTGGGATGCCATTGCAAGTGACGCTGCAGCAGCTCTCCATATCGAAGATATCTTTCCTAACCGGGAGAGATGGGGCAATCAAGTACCAGGTCATGTAGTGTGCAGCTCACTAGCAGCCTGGGGCTACAACAAGGCAGGACTGAGATACCCGTCTACACACATCATGCCAGCAACCACGCCAGCCGACTGGGAAGACTTCATCAGCTTTAACAAGTATAACCGGACACGCTGATGCACATAACGGAGGAAAGAGTGCCCGGACGCACAACAACAACCTCAGAATCTAACCAAGGATTCGTTAAGATCCGGTGCGGCATCAACGGATGTTCATTCACACACAGATTCACCGAGACCGAGGTAACAGTAACCGATCCCATTACTACTCGCAGGTACAGAAGGGAGTACATAGCTCAAGTGCACCGGAACGGCGGGCACAGGGTGGAACGGCGGCCCATCTTCTAGAGGAGCAGGGCTTATGCGAGCTGCCACCTTCTTCAACGTTATTTTCGGAACAAACCGTGGATTCGTCTGCATTGCGATCAAGAAGAAGGATGTGTTCAAGGAGACCTTTTATAGATACCCTGACCAACTGAAGGACATGCATGAATTCGTGGAGCGAAGCAAGTACACCGGAAACGTCTACTTCTGTCCTCAACTGCTGTCAGGACCACAGCGGACTAAGACTAACGTTGTGGCAACTACCTGTGTCTGGGCAGACTTGGATACATGTCACCCTCGAGTACTACTGGTTCGACCGACCATCGCGCTCGAGACGAGCCCTAACCGCTTTCAGGCTTTTTGGTCGTTCGACGAAGCTAGGGACCCTACAGAGGGTGAAAGTATCGCCCGACGCGTGGCTTACTACCATTCCGAAGAAGGGGCCGATCGCTCCGGCTGGGACCTCACTCAACTGCTACGCATCCCCGGGACACGGAACTTCAAGTATGGTGACGGTCCATCTGCCCCTGAAGTAAAAGTCGTAGAAGAGAACGATGTCCGATACCGGCCCTCCGACTTCGCACAATATCCACAGGCCGAGGGCTATGAGCATTTGGCAATTCCGTTCCCTTCCGACCTGATAATTGAAGATGGGATCAAGATCGTCGAGCGGTACCGCTTTAAAATTTCCGGATCAGCACAAACGCTGTTCCACGACCAGACGGACGAGGGAGGTGACAGAAGCACGCGACTCTTCAGGTTGGAAATGCTTTGCGCGGAAGCGGGCATGGAACCTAACGACATCTTCCAGGTAGCGAGGGATGCCAAATGCAACAAGTGGCAGGAGAGACCAGATCTACTCTGGCGCGATGTCTGCCGAGCTATCGCAATGCACGCCCAGAACCTGAAGCAAGGTCAGCTGCCCTCTCAGGGAGAACCAGAGCTGATTACCGATCAGGAAAGAAAGGACATAGAGGGGAGTCCCGGATTCGTAGAACGATATATAGCCTGGGCAAAGACCCTAGGGGATGCAGCAATCCAGTACCATCAGGCCGGAGCCTTCATTGCGCTGTCGAGCCTGTTGTCAGGATCAATCGTCTTGCCTACCTCCTTCGGCGTACTAATTCCGAACCTTTGGTTGATGATTCTGGCTGATACTACGATTAGCCGGAAGACGACCGCGATGAACCTGGTGATAGACCTAATAACGGAAGTTGACGATACGTTGCTCATGGCTACAGACGGAAGCATAGAGGGGCTTACAACTGCTCTGTCAACTAGGCCTGGGAAAGTGTCTATCTTCTTTCGAGACGAGTTTACTGGCCTGATGGAACAGATGACAAAGAAGGACTACATGGCAGGCATGCCAGAGTTCTTCACACAGCTCTACGATAGCAGGACAGTTATTCGGAGACTTAGGAAGGAAGAGGTGCGAGTTAAGGATCCGCGACTTATAATCTTCGCAGGCGGTATCAAGTCGCGCATGCAGAGCCTTGTTACCTTCGAGCATGTATCATCCGGGTTCCTTCCGAGATTTATCTTTGTAACAGCCACAACGGATCCCAGCAAGGTGAAGCCGCTAGGGCCGCCTACAGAACGCAACTGGGGCGCACGGGACACGATCAAGGAGGAACTGAGTGACATATACGCCTGCTATAAAGCTCAAGTACCTGTTCTAGTGGGCGACAAGATTGTCGGCACACAGGACAAAGTGGTCGAGGCATCTTTGACAGACGCAGCCTGGGCTAGGTTCAACCGAGTCGATCAGACAATGATGCAGACGGGAATGGACGCCGGAGACTTCCGAGACATCCTAACTCCTCTGTACGCCAGGCTTGGCTTCAGTATGTTGAAGGCAGCGGTGCTGATGGCAGCTGCCCGAACTAGGAATGAAGGACAGCTCGTTGTAACAGAAGAGGACATTATAAGGGCGACCTACTACGGTGAGACCTGGAAGAGGCACGCGCAAGACATAGTCGTCAACATCGGTAAGGGTCCGATGGAGCACAAGATCGAATTGATCGCTGGCGCCATTCACAAAGCGGATCACATGGCACGCTCCGCCATCATGCAGCGGTACCATCTAAACTCACATGAAATGACTCTCATAGGCAGAACACTAGAGGAGCGCGGACAAGTACACGTAACACAGCACGGTAGACAGCAAATCTACCAATCACTACTATCACAGCCAGAAAAGGTAGCGAAGCAGTAATGCCTGAGCATCTCCCATGGGACAGGCCTGACGCAGATCCTCTAGCAGATATTCTGGCGGTCAAGCGCAGCTTCAGCCGCTATTACGGCACGCACGTGGACCCTAGCGGCCCAGCACCAGGAGTGCCTGTCGTAGACAGCATTGCCTGGATGTGTGACTACATGTACCGTCGCTATGGCAACGACGGTCCTAGGCCCTGGTGGGAAGGGCCGGATGCCTATCACGGAGGAGGAGACCTACCATGAGACCCCAATCGATTCCAGGAACCTACGTAAAGCCGACACCGCTCATGCCACTTGGGCGGCTAGAGAGCCCTGAGGCAGGCCTAGACGAGTCACCATACAACTGGTACTACAAAGGAGAAAGAATGGGAACAGAGCTTGTTTCTAGGTACGAGCCTGATTGGGAGAACGACAAGAGCGATGGTGTCGCCATTGTCTCAGGCGGACTGGACAGCATTACCACGGCCTACCACCTCGTACATCTCGGAAAGCGCCCGCACCTCCTTTCGTTCGACTACGGCCAGAGGCACCTGAAGGAGCTCCAATACGCCCTGTGGACCGCGGAACGCTTGGGGCTCCGGTGGTCGCGGATCGACCTGTCCAGTATTACCGATCTGATCAGCAACTCCGCTCTCACCTCGCCTCCGCAGCCTACGGTGTTGGACCGCAACACTGCTACGGTGCATTCCCGAATTGAAGTTCCGGAAGGTCACTACTGTCTAGCACCAGGCACGAAGGTACTATGCACTGACCTTGTGTGGCGCAATATCGAAGACCTAGCAGTAGGAGACAAGGTCGTAGGCTTCGATGAAGAGCTACGCTCAGGACAACAGGGCAAACCAGCTTCGAAGCTGCAGGAATCGACAGTAACGGCAACCAGCGTTAAGGTTCTGCCCTGTGCTCGCATAGTACTAGAGACGGGACAAGAGGTCGTAGCTAGCTACGACCACCTTTGGGTAGCTAGAAGAGGACGTAGCGGCGGTGGTCTGGCTACAGGGCGTAGGTGGCGCAAAACGTACGACCCAACGGTTACCTCAGGTCCTAGTGGACACTCTCTAGGACTCATGCCCGGTGACACGCTTTCGCTCTACCTGAACCCTTGGGAAGTACAAACTGATAGTGACGCCGGATACCTTGCAGGCTTCATGGATGGCGAAGCCACCCTGCATGACACGAACTTCCAATTCTCGCAGAATCCTGGAGAGACTCTTGAGCGCGTCAAGGTTGCACTCAAGAAGTTCGGATTCCAACCAAGCGAGGGCTTCAAGAACACAAAGGAGACAAAAACAGAGTGTCTCCGATTCCGCCTAGAAGGTGAGCAGACGGCTCTGCGGTTCGTTGGAATGTTCCAGCCAACACGTTTCAGGCAGAGCGCCCGTCGTCTCTGGGAGGGACGATGGATAGCAGGCTCGCGCACTCGTCCAGTCAGAGTGGTATCCGTCGAACCTGTAGGCAACCGCGCTGTCGTAGCACTAGGGACCAGCACAAGTACTCTCATCGCAGACGGCTACTTGTCGCATAACAGTGCCGACAACATGGCCATTACCGTAGTACCTAACCGGAACATGATGATGTTCTCGATCGCTGCAGCTGTTGCAGTCAACGCGAAGTACCGTTATGTCGCAGCCGGTATGCACGCCGGCGACCACTATCAGTATCCAGACTGCAGACCTATCTTCATGCACTCAGTGCTAGAGACGCTGCAGTGGGGCAACGAGGGATTCATTCGGCCTAACTTCGAAATCCTCGTCCCCTTCATCCACCTCTCCAAAGACGACATAGCTGCCGAGGCGTACCGCCGGGGCGTACCTCTCGAGCTGACCTGGAGTTGTTACAGAGGCAACGAAATTCACTGTGGCAGGTGCGGAACCTGTGTCGAGAGACTAGAGGCGATCGCTAGCGTAACCAAGGCGCCTAAAAACTGGGACAAGACACAGTATGCAGACACGGAGTTCTGGAAGGAAGCAGTAGCTGAGGGACCTCAGCGTGAGGCCTAAGTCGAGAGTGACGTTGGAAGCGTGCACTCTCGACGAAGCAGGTACAGACTGGATCGAAGTAGAAGCTAGCGTCGTCCGCGAGGACGAACCTGACGAGAAGCTTCGCTGTCAAAGTATCGTACTTACCAGAAACGAGTTTTACGTCCTAGCTGATCGATTCGACCTGTACATGGAGCAGCACATCTGGAGCACAGGCAGCGTAGAGCGGCAGTAGCCAGCCATCATCCCTAGACAGGAATCTTTAAGTGGTTAAAACTTTGCCGTGTTTAAACACTTGAATTTCATCTTCACCAATTATACAATAAGAGGTGAACAACAAACCACAAGAGAGAGAGGACTCGCCATGAAGTGGAAGGCAGTCGCCCCAGATGAGATTCCCAACTTTCGCGAATCACACAGAGGCCGTGTAAGCTATCCTCTTCTGAAGACCTTCCTGGAAACAGGACTCGTAGTCGCACAGCTAGACCGCACAGGTATCCAGCAGGGACTGCAAAGTCTTAATTCCTGCCTCGGAGCGTACATCAGAAGTCACAATCTACCAATTCGGATCTTCAACAGGCAGGGCGAGATATACGCAGCCAGAACGGACGTAGACGAGGAGACGGGGCTGCCGAACCCGCTATACAACAACATCGCCAAAGTGCCACACAGTGGCGACATTGTAGGTAAGGCACCAGTGAACATCACTGATGCACCTGTAATCGACGCCGCCGAAGTAATAGATCGCTTCGGCGTAGAAAAGAACCAGGTCACGAAGTAATGACTCGCGATGTATACCTAGAAGATGTTGCGTCAGGTATACAAACCGCATGCACCAAATGCGGAGAGATGAAGAAGTTCAAGGACTTCCCACGAGGAAGCGGCCGCAGAGACGGTCGACACTCCTGGTGTAGAAGTTGTATGTCAGGAAACGCAAGAAGTTCGCAGCAAAAGACAGCGCGCCTAGCACTAGAAAACGGTCCAGCAATGATAGCCATCCTTATGGCTGATTCACGCATAGACAAGGCTGGCTGCAGAATGTGGACTGGCGCTGTACATAAGAAAGGCTATGGGCTCTACAATAGCCAGCCTGTTCATGTACTTTGGTGGGTGGCACATAACGGACCAGTACCTGAAGGACTAGTTCTGGCACATTCGTGTCACAAGAAGCTCTGTCTAATTCATGCACGCCCCGTAACTCAGGCCGTCAACATTTGGGAGACACCACCTGAGCTCCGGAGCAGAAAAGGTATTAACCGAAGGGCGGTGGTTTAGTAGTGACACGCGTTCTAGTTATATGCGCCCGTCGCTATAATTTAGTGGACATGAACTCTGGACGGCCCTTGGTGTCATCCAGAATCGTGGCCACACGTTTGACCTCGTCTCTACGGACTACATTATCCAGGACGAGATCACTATGCAGCCGAACAAAATCACTCTACTTGTAGACGACATAGATCCCTACGACATGGCGAGGTACCAGGGAGTCATGATTGTGTCCGGCAACATGGCGGACACCGAGAACTACTGGAACTACAGGCGAGTACAGACTGTCTTCGACAACGCCAACGCGGCTGATCTTGCAATAGCAGCCATCTGTTGTTCAGTCCCAGCAATACGCAACGTTGCAAGAGGCAAGAAGGTCTCGTTCTTTCCGCTAGTCAGGTCCCGAGACCTTCTCAAGCGTGCAGGTGCAATCTTGCAAACAGTCGCTCTCACGCGCGATAAGAACCTCGTCACGGCAGAGCATCAGATGGCATCGCAGATGTGGGCGGACGAGTTCTGCAACCTCCTAGAAGGAAAACCACCAGAGTATGTCCTGCACGATTCAGGTTTTGTCCCACACGGCCACGAACGAAGGCCAATCCCGATTCTAGAGGAGATCAAGCGCAAGACCCAAGGGAGGACGGATGCCTAGCATAACAATTCGGCACAACATAGAAGTCGCGCATAGACTAACTATGACGGCTGGTAAGTGCAAGAACATACATGGGCACTCTATGTGGGTTGAGCTCACAATCTACGGGGAGATCGACGAGGAAGGAATCCTGGGCGGTATCGAGTTCGGGGCTGCGAAGGCAGCGTTCCGACACTACCTTAACTCAACCTACGACCACCACCTCCTGCTGAACAAGGACGACCCCTGGACCTGCTTTATGGGGATCGAGGAGCAGGACGACCACCTGCCAGGCCTGACCTGCGTACCGGATGACCCCACGACAGAAAATATCGCTAGGTGGATCTGCGCCTGGGCTGAGAACGAGTTCGAGCTACCAGTACGCGTCACCGTGCATGAGACGGCAGTCAACGCAGCAACCGTGAAGTCGCTAGACGAGCCGATCCATGTAGCGCGGCCAGGGAGGTGAACATGCTGCAAGTTAATGAGATATTCGGACCGACAATTCAGCCGTCATGACTAACATCGCACACTGGCTGCCCGTGGTAGATTACGAGGACCTCTACGAGGTCTCCGACCAAGGTGATGTGAGGAACCTAGACGGAAAGATACTCTCCAAGTGTAAGATTCACAAGAACCAGACATGGAGCAATTATATAGTTTCCCTTACGCGTAATGGACGCAGCAAGAACTGTAAAGTTGCCGTTCTAGTTCTAGAGGCATTCGTGTGCGCACGGCCTAAGGGACAAATTCCCTGCCACGGACCTCTAGGCCCTCTAGACGACTCTCTTCCAAATCTGGTATGGGGAACGTACAGCAAGAATAACGGGGAAGATAGACGGCGCGACGGGACACTTCTGCTAGGAGAAACGCATCCGCGAGCAAAGCTGACCGAAGAAAGTGTTCTTGAGATTCGGAGACTGCACGAGGGTAAGTGGCCAATCAGTAACCTAGCCCGAAGGTTCCAAGTAACCGAGACATGCATATCAAGCATCGTCAAGCGCCGAACCTGGCGCCACATTTAAGGAGGTGATGTCTTATGAATAGTCTCCTGAAGGTGAACGAAATCTTCGGTCCGACTATTCAATTAGGCAGGGCGAAGGTCCTTACACGGGACAGCACTGCCTCTTCGTCAGGCTTTTCGGATGCAACCTAGAGTGCACCTGGTGCGACACGCACTACACCTGGGCTGTCACACAAGCTAAGGCAGACAAGCTCCTAATTCCAATTCTGTCTGACAAAGCCGAAGAGTGTCACGAGATGGGGGCAGACGAGGTGGTAGATCACCTGCGCAATTTGTGGGATATCGACAACAAGCCGACGAAGATCATAATTAGCGGCGGCGAGCCCATGATGCAGCAGTCTGCACTTCTGCCCCTGCTGCGCCTCCTCCAGGAACTCGGATGTACAAGGCATATCGAGACTGCAGGCACCATTATGCCGCTATCCGAATTCCGTTTCCACGTGAGCCAGTTCGTCGTCTCCCCTAAGCTGGAAAACAGTGGTAACGTACGTAGCAAGCGATACAAACCAGCAGTGCTACGACACCTGCACCTCTGCGGCGCCTACTTCAAGTTCGTTGTATCTCGCAGCAGCGACTTCGACGAAATCGACCAGATCGTAAAGGAGTGTAACATCCAGCCTTGCTGCGTTATGATCATGCCCGAGGGCACTACCTCAAAAGGACAAATCTACAGGGGCAAGATACTCGTAAAGGAGACACTCGCTCGAGGTTACGGTCTCTCACTTCGACAGCACGTACTACTCTGGGGAAACGAGAGGAAGCGATGATCAAGGCATTTGTAAGGGAAGACCCTGCGAGAGGCCAGGTCTTCGTCCACGTCATCCACCGCTCGGACGACGGCTCTCGGCTAGGTCTTCGAGTCGAAGACGGCGCAAGCTCGTGGGAGAAAGTCGCACCTGGCTGTGAGTCACCAGCCGCATACGTCTTCAGCTATGAGATCGCGTATGTCGTAGCTGAAGCATTTCAGACACTACTTGAAGGTCATGAAGATACACGGGCGCTTAGGAAAGACTATGATCAGGAAAGAGTCCGCGTCGACAAGATGCTGGCCGCTCTGATCGACATCTCAGCGATGGAGCGATGATGCCCCCTCCGTACCATGAAGTGCCTGTGCCGATGTACGGTTTCGGTACCGGGAAGTTCCACTACACGCCGCGACATCCTACAGGCGAAGACGAGGATACGAGGTGTGTACACGGTGAAGCCGCCTTCTGCGGGGCCTGCACCGTTTTCAACAAAGACATCCTTACGCCTGCGTTCGATCCAACGTCGCAGATCGTAGACGCGTACGACGCTAGAAAGTATCACGAAGAGCACAGATATCCGACTGACTGTATCCAGTACTTTCTGGAAGTGTGCGCGAACCTAAACATAGAAGATCCACAGGAGCGGGACACTCCGAAGCGAATGGCGCAAGCGATCAAAGAGTTGACGACGCCAGATACAAGCTGGGAGTTCACAACTTTCGACACGACATCAGACGAGATGGTAGTAGTCGCTGACATTCGGTTTGCTTCCCTGTGTAGACACCACGTACTGCCGTATACAGGTGTAGCACACGTAGCTTATATCCCAAACGGTAAGCTAGCAGGGCTCAGCAAGATCCCGCGCTACGTCCTGCAGTGTGCGGCAAGCCTTAGTACGCAGGAAGAACTGACGACAGAGATAGCTGACGGTCTCGAAGAGAAGTTGACGCCACTAGGTGTAGCTGTCGCGATGGAAGCAGAGCATACCTGTATGTCAATCCGTGGAGTTCAGGCCACAGGGACTAGGACGTACACTGCCGCAATGCGGGGCGTCTTCGCTGACCACGACAAAACAGCCAAACAGGAGTTTCTGAGTAGGATCAACGGGAGGTAACATGTACACCTACAGTGAGCGTGGGCCCGGCTGTGAGGTGGGGTCCAGACCAAAGTTTATCAACGTCAACGAACGAGCCGACGGAACTGTTACGTTCGAGCTCTTCGAACATGACGGAGAGCTCTCTTGGTCAGGACCTAAGCTGGGCGAGATTACTCTTGACGCCAGTGCTCGATGGAACCTACAACGTTACCTATCATAGGAGGTAGCCATGAGTGGTCCAGTAATCAACACAACAGGTCGGCACCCATCCGTCAAGGCCATTGCGCGCTGGTTCGAGTTCAGACACCTTGACGGTCCTGCTCGCAATGCAAGTGAAGCGGTCTTCGACCTAGCAGAGCACATGATTGACAGCTATCCAGACAGTACGCAGCTCACAGCAGGCCTATGGGATCTGCTACATGCAAAGGACTGCTTCGTCAGATGTGCGATAGAAGCAAGTGAAACAGCATGAAGTTCATCAAGACCAGCAAGGGAAGCCAGATCGAAGACGGACCTGCTAGGCATAAGAAGGACGCTCGCGTAGCTAGGCAGTTTAGAGAGGACGCCCTCGAAGAGATGCGAGAGAGAGACGTCAAGTCGGTAACTCGTAGCGTGGTGCCTCAGTGAATCTGAATGATCGGACGGCCCAGGCAATCGAGGACACGGTCAGTTGGTTTCCTCATCTGGAAGATGACGTCAGTCACGCTATCATCGGTCTGTGTGGCGAGGCTGGCGAGGCCGCGGGTGAGTACAAGAAGTGGTACCGGAGTGGTGCGCAAGTCCTTGATACTGACACACGCACAGCTATAGGCTACGAAATCGTAGACGTATTCGTGTATGCTTTTTGTCTTGCAGGACAACTCGGAATCGACCTAGAGGATCTCTATGACCGCAAGCGAAAGTACAATGAAAAGCGCTTTGGAAGCAATGGTCGAGGAAGGTCGGACAGCCCTGGCCGAGGAGCTAAAGAAGCGACTAGCACAGGGTGAGGAGGAGTACGGAAAGCTCACCTGGCTACAGGCTGACACCGTTTCCGAGCTGATGGAGGAGGTTGCCGATATTATCAACTGGGCCAGCTTTACCTGGATCAAACTTCACATGCTACAGAAGACACTAGATGCCATTACGGCAAAGCACCGAGCTGCGCAACAGGCAGGCATACCTGAAGGGTTCATGTCCATGGGCGACCTATACGGACAGAAGTCATGATCGTCTACGTCAGTATAGGCAACAGCGACGACAAGCTCAGCCAAAAGGACTGGTCAGACTTCTCACACCAGGTCCACTACAGCATAGTTCACCGTGCTACTCAGGTACATGGCTTTTGGCACTCAATACCTACGGCTCCGTTTCAGAACGTATGCTTTTGCTTCGAGATCACGGGCATCCTAGATATCGACAAGCTCAAGCACGCGCTATCGGAACTAGGACGGGCATACAAGCAGGATGCAATCGCCTGGGCAGTAGCAGAGACGGAGTTCCTGTGAGACTAGCGCTCATTCCGCCAGTGTGCATGCTCCACCATACAGTCAAGCAAGAGCTCCAGATGCTCATACCTGTAGGCCTCGACTACGAGACGTACCGGAGACACTACAAGTACCTAGGCAACAGCTCAAGCTTCCATGTCATTCTAGACAACGGCATGTTTGAGGGAAACATTCTCGACGATCAGAACCTCCTGGAACTAGCAGCCGAGTACAAGGTGTCCGAGATCGTAATGCCGGACGTGAAAGACGATCCGGTAGAGACCATAGAGCGGCAGGATGCGTTCTTGTGTCACTTCGACCGCTGGTATCAGCGTCAGCCCATCCGAGCACCGTTCATAAAGCTCATGGCTGTAGTACAGGGCACGGACCTTGGTAGCCGAATGGACTACATTAAGTTCGTAGGAGAGAGCGATCGCACGAACATAACCCTTGGATTCCCTCGGCGCATGACGGAGGACTACGAGGAAAATGACCGTCTCATAACCATGCAGTGGGTCGTTCAGGAGTATCACGATCAGTTCCCACTGCATATGCTCGGACTATCTAGATCGAACCCGATAGAGCTCCGGAGCGTAGCGAGAGAGCTCGGCCCATTCGTCCGAGGTGTAGACACGTCTGCACCCTTCGTCTGGGCTGCAGAGGGTGGCCATCTCGACTGCCAAGATGACATCGTTGAGCGACAAGCAGGGTACATGCTGCTGGAACCAGCTCAGCTACCTGGCAGCCTAGTCCGACACAACATTGGTATCCTAGAACGCTGGTGTCGCGGAGAATGAAGGACGAGCATCCTCACGCCAAGAATGACGACTTCGACGAGCTACAGATTGTCGTAGCAGGAAACGAATCAGAGTTTCATAACTGGTGTCACAGGTACAGGATCAGTCCGCAAAGCAGAAAGGTCATCAACGCTAGTAAGCTCCGCCGGCTCGCCCGCATAGCAGGACCTATCAGAGTCCACTACGTTGGTAGCTACCGCAATCGTAAGGACCTACACGAAATCAACCAGACAATCGACCGAATCATACAGGGAGAACGACGTGAACAAGCTCAAAGCGATCGCTAGCATTACCTTCGGTATAGCCGCTATAGCTTGTGGATCAACAGCTACCACCGCTCCGACTCAGGAGCCGAGTGGCGTGTTCGGTACCAACTCGACGAACAATCCGCCTCTGACTCACCCAACGCCTACTTCGACAGGGCTGGCAGCGATCCCAGACGAGAGTAAGGTCACCTACTCCAAGGTCCTTCTTGTCTGTCACATACAAGCAGATAGTCAGCTTCCTGACCCTGCATGTACTCCAGGATCGGTAGATCCAAAGGTCACGCAGGCTACGATCGACACCACGATCTGTGTTAGTGGCTGGACGAAAACGGTACGTCCGCCCGTGAGTGAAACGAGCAAGGCCAAGACGTACATGTACACCGCGTACGGAATTCCTCCAGATACACCGTCTGAGCTGGATCACCTCGTGCCTTTGGAGCTAGGCGGATCGAATGACGTCACGAACCTGTGGCCTGAAGTCGGTTCGATCCCGAACGCCAAGGACGAAGTCGAGAACACACTTCACAGCTGGGTGTGCTCAGGAAAGATGACCCTTATTCAGGCACAGACTGAAATAGCTGGGGACTGGCAGAGTGCGGAAGCGGGCAACGCCTGATGTGGACGCCATGGAGTTCCGGTCCCATTCGCGTTGTGTGCTCTGGCCCTCAACCGCTAGACCCGGACAGCCCCAAGGGCCGCGTTCACGTACAGTATGCGTTCGACTTTGAAACTCTTGCTTCAGCAGCGAGGTTCGATGCTATGCTCGACGCACTTCTGCGGTGGGTCGGTGATGTCTAGACTCTTCCGACGCAAACTCGGACGCCACCATCCCCCGCCCTATAAGCCAGAACGGTGGGAAATCAAAGTGGCGCTAGTTGCAGTCATGTGGCTTATCTTCGCCTTCATCTACCTAGGAGTCACCACATGACCGAGCCTGAGCAGCTGACGTCGCTCAGGAAACACCCGTTGGCAAAGTGTGAAGACTGTCCTCTCTACGCAGAAGGACAGTTTGTTCCAAGTGACGGACCAGCTAAGGCAAAACTCGCAATAGTCGGTGAAGCTCCAGGTGCTAACGAAGCACGCATAGGTAGGCCGTTCATTGGAGAGTCAGGCAAGCTGCTCGACACTATCCTACGTCATTACCAGATTAATCGGAAGGAAGTTCTACTCTCCAATGCTTGCCTCTGCCGTGAAGCCAACGGGGCCACGCCGTCCGCAAAAGCGCTCCAAGCATGTCGGCCCCGTCTACTGGCTGAGCTCAAAGACCGCAATGTCGAAGATGTGGTCGCTCTCGGTAACTCTTCCGCGCAATCGATTCTTGCGACTAAAGTGGGAATCACGACGCTCCGTATCGGCCAGGGTCGGACCAACGAAATCGATCTCCCTGACGTACGTGTAGTAGCAACTTTCCACCCTGCCGCGTGCTTGCGCGTACCTGATTTTTTTCCGTCACTAGTCAGCGACTTCGGAAAACTGAAAGGCTTCAGCGGTGTTTGGTATGAGCCTAAGTGGAAAGCATATGACGACGTTCCTACGGCTCTCCAAGCTCTCGCCGAGCTGCAGAAGATACCAGGCCCTGTCGTAGTAGATATTGAGTCGAACATCGAGAAAGACGTCAGTTTCGAAAACCCTACTCGACATGAGCTGCTCTGCGTTGGGCTCGGTTACGCACCTGGTAAGGTCGTAGTCATTGGGGAAACGGCATGCCACGACGAGGCTGTACTCAATGCTCTGAGGCTGCACCTCAGCACGCACCCAATCGATGCCCAGAACGGAAAGTTCGACCTAAAGGGCCTCTGGGCGAAGCTCGACTTCAACCTCTTCAAGCTCCATTTCGACACCATGCTCGCCAACTACTGTCAAGACGAAAGGCAAGGAGTACACAGACTAGACTACCAAGGAATCGAGAAGCTCGGAGCTCCTAACTGGAAACATGAGCTGGACAAGTACCTTAGCCCCGGCGATGGATATGGCGTCATTCCTCGTCAGGTACTCTACAAGTACAACGCCTGGGACGTCCACGTTACAGCGCTGCTTCGAGACATGCATCAGAAGATCCTGATAGCAAACGGCAAGCCAGAACCCGTTAGGCGTAGAGCTGATGGTCAGCTCTGGGGGCTTGTGGAGCTTCAAGAGTTCCTATGCCGAGCTAGCGATCAGCTCGCCTACGCTGAACTGAACGGAATCGGGATCGATTCGGCGTACAACAAGGAGTTGGCGATCAGCTATGCTGCCAGCTTGGCAATCCTAGAGGAAAGGATCGCTAACGCAATCCCAGGCCGCTTGGCCTTCAATCCACGGTCGCCCAAGCAGGTCAAAGAGGTAGTTAAGGAAGAATTTCACCTTAAGCTGCCCATGAAGATGAACCAGAAACGGGAGTACGCAGAAACTACTGATGCCGATGCTCTCGAGGGGCTTCTAGAGCAAACTATCGCCAGGGGCATGACTTCAGCAGAAGAGTTCTTCAGGAGGATGCTTGAACACAGAAAAGAAGCCAAGCTCTACGGAACATATGTCAAAGGCCTACGTAAACGAATGTACCGTGGCCGTGTGTACCCTACCTTTCTTCTCCATGGTACAACTACCGGACGACTCAGCTGTCGTAACCCTAACCTTCAGAATATCCCCCGCGACAGTACCATGCGTCGCCAATTTGTTCCGTGCAAACCCGAGAATGTGTTCATTGAGGGCGACTACTGTCTAAGCCCCGAAACTCGCATCCTAAAAAAAGACCTCACCTGGGATACGATAGACAACCTCAAAGCAGGAGATGAGCTCATAGGATTTCGCGAAGAAGATACCTCTTACATGGAGCCCACAAGAGTTACAAAAACGGGTAGACTGACAAAGCCCTGCTACGAAATTACTCTACAGAACGGAAAAAAGCTCATAAGTAGTCACGACCACCTGTGGGTTGCGCGGTACTCAAGTGCCTCAGGTCGTACTTGGATTCAAACTAGTAAGCTAAAGGCTGGACAAAGTCTCCTCTTCTACGTAGAGCCTTGGGAAGTAGACGACAGCAGAGACGGCGGTTGGCTCGCAGGGTTTCTAGACGGTGAAGGCTCCCTCGACAGAAATTCATCGGGAAAGTGGGACGGAGTTAAGTTTGGTCAGAACGATGGCCTCGTAGCTAGTAAGGCGTGCTCGCTCCTACAGAAACGAGGATACTCAGCCGTTGCTTACGGTACTAGCAAGTGCAAAAGATACAAGATCAGCGGCCCACCAAGAACGGCGCTGCGCCTGGTAGGCCAGCTACGGCCAGAACGGTTCCTAGCGCGCAGCGAGGATATCTGGCTGGGCAGAACTAGCTGCACGCCACACAAGATTATATCTGTCAAACACATAGGCGAACAGGAGGTCATAGCAGTGCAAACATCAACTCACACACTCGTTGCAGAAGGGTACCTGACACATAACTGCCAGAACGAGCTTCGAGTTCTCTGTTGGCTGGCCCAGGACGAATACCTGAGAGGAATCTTCAACGATCCTACCCGCGACCTGTTCGACGAGCTGACACCGATCCTGTACGGCAACGTGTCAGGACTAACACCAGCACAAATGAAGGAACTCAGGATTAGAGTAAAAGCTTACGTGTATGGTCTTGCATACGGACGAGAAGCAATGAGCATCGCCATGGAGTTCGGCATCCCAATGTCAGAAGCTCAGCGAGGTATGACTGAGTTCTTCAAGGTGATCCCGCAAACAGTGGCGTTCCGGGAACGGACAAGACAGAGTGTCCTAAAGGGTAACGACCTCATTACACCCTACGGACGCCACCGACGTTTCTGGCTTATTACGAACCAGAACAGAAAGGACGTCCTCAACGAGGCCCTAGCATTCCTTCCACAATCAACCGCAAGCGATATCTGCCTCGACGCTTTTATCCATATTCGCCCAAGGCTCAAGGGCATCGGCTTTATCAGAAACATCGTACACGACTCAATACTAGCTGAGTGCCACCCAGATCGGCTGCAGGAAGTAGCAACCACCATGAACGAGGAGATGCTCGAGTCAGCGCGTCGGATAGTTGGCAACTACGTAGCCTTCAAGGTCGACCTTAAGAGTGGGCCGAACTGGGGCGACCTCAACGAGAAAGTGGAGCTAGCAGCATGACGTACATCCCACCAGCATATCGACCCATTCCTACACCGAAACTTCTAGTCAGAAAGCTCTCCTGGAGGTCCGTGCCACCACTTCTTGTGAGGCTGCTTACAACCTGGGGACTGCTGAGAGGTAGGTAGTATGTTTAACAAGCAGCTACACAGAACCTGGTACAACACAGACGTCAACGAGGACGATCCTGACTACATAGGCATATTTTCAGATAAGATTCCAGCAAGAGCGTTTGAGGACAGCATCATCGTCGACGTAGACTGGTCCGAACGTGGCAAGGTCCAAGTCACGTACCTAACGAGTGTGGAATGAGATACACTACCCAGCCTGGATGGGCACATGACTTTGTACGCTGCTACTGGCGCTTCTACGATGAGCGAGGACGGAAGGTAGCAACGATCTCAGATGAGGCATATGAACGAGCAGGTGTCAACCCTCGCGACCTAATACTAGTAACCTCCTGAGGAACAACATGAACAAGAAGAATCTGCTGATAGGGACAGCAGGCGCCGTAGTTGGCGCAGGACTTATCCTAGGTGTACAGCACCTAGTCTACTTTCACCTGATCCGCATCTTCCGCCAGACGGAATGGAAACAGCGTGCCTAGCATCCACCCGAGGGACGTAGAGCTGCGGGGAGTGCAGCCAGCTATTTTCCTGCGCCTAATGGCTATCGAGGAAGAGTTTGGGCTTACAGACTGTGAGATGCTAGAAATTTTGAACGAGTATGTGGGCCGTAAGCTGCACTACTTCGTCAAGCATGAGCGAGAGGAACCCGATGACACCAGTGAAAGTGTCTGATCTCATACCAGGTGACGTCGTCGTGAAGGTAGGAATCGACCTTCAAGGTCTGTTCGTGGCGCAAACACGACACCCGCTTTGGACAGAGCTACAACTCGTCATCTGGTGCCTATCAGACGACGCCTGGTCATTCGACGCGCTACGTCCCGATCAGCATGTAGGAGAGGCACTACCCAGTACACATGCAGAACGTCAAGAGCGCCTACGGGAAGTGCTCGTCGGAAAGTGGGTTCATGAGTAAGGTCGAAGAGACTACAACTAAGCTCGCTATTGGTGCAGCAGCAGCAGTCAGCGCAACTTATGTCGGGTCTATTTTTGGCGATCAAGGCACACTAGTCGGAGTAGCACTAGGTGCCATCGTTGCAGGAGGAGCGACACAGCTGTATCAGGCAGCCCTAGAAAGAGGTAAGCACCACTTCAAGAGCATCGGCAGAAGGAACAAGTACATCATGCAGGGCTTCGGAGTAGGTCTCGCAGCAGTCGCATTGGGGTTCGGAGGCCTAACAGCTATCGAAGCCGCTACGCACAAGCCTCTGCATGCGATAACGACTAACTCTAATGAGCGAGGCACAACCCTAGGAGGAACGACATCAGTAACGATCAACCCGACAAGCCAGACGCCCTCGCCTGCGCCGTCGGTATCTATCTCACCCTCCTTCTCATCTTCGGCTCTACCATCAATATCACCCTCCTCGGCCTCTCCATCCATGCCTTCCCCTAGTCCAGACCCCACGCCCTCCTCCAGCTCTACGCCCACTGCGGTACCGTCACCACAATTCAGCACCCCATAGGAACTCCCTATGACTTGGCATGAGTGGGGATCCATCGAAGAGCAGATCGCACGCATGCGATCGCGACTCCGTATGGGACCACGTAAAGAGGTAAGACTCCAAAGCGAGCCTGAGCACAAGCTTATACTCTCGGGCAAGCAAGGTAGCAACGGCAAGATTCTTAACGTTCGCTGTAAGTGTATGGCTGAATACGCAAATATAAGAGACTCGTACTACATGTACGACCTGCTAGGAGAAGCGAGCTCTATTAAACAGGCAGCAGCGATCTACAAGGCGCACCTGGAGAACAGTGGCAATAACGATCGAGACAACCTTTTACAGTAGCGACCCACAAATAGCCGGTATGCTTAAATGGCTAAACGGAATAAGTCAGTGGGACTCAGTCAGACACGAATGTGAGGCGCACATCTTCGTAGCCCTTGCCAGGTCAGCCTGGCGCGAAGCCGACCGGCTGCGTGGGCTAGAAAGGAAGAGGGAGATCCGTGACCAGAGGAAGAAGCTCTGAAGTCGGAGACACTTGCATAAACAAGAACGGGTACCAACACACAAAGACAGCAGACCGAGGCTGGATTGGCACACACATACTAGTAGTAGAAGAAGCCATCGGTAGACGTCTGCAGCCCGGTGAGTACGTTTCTTTTCGTAGCTCAGACAGATCAGACCTTACGTATCCGAATAACCTAGAGTTGCGCAGAAGAGGCGACAAAAAGGTAAGCGTGGCATCACGCATAGCGGCTATTGATGCTCGCATTGACGAGCTCCAGGCTGAACGAGTACTCCTACTAGCAGAGGTAGGTCAGAATGCCTAACTGCACACTCTGCATTAGAGAAAAGACGGACAAGAACCACATCTCTCACGTCCGTATGCACATGATCACCGTTTACGGAAACGATGCCTGTCTTCGCAAAGGGTGCGAAGAACTCGTAGGTGCAGCGTCGGGCTACTGCACAGGCCACCACGCCGAATGGGTACACACCGAGAACGCGCACAACCTAGCACTCCTGACACAACGAGAAGCTGCTGGAACGTGCGCCAAGTGTAGCGCACCCAAAGCGCACCCGAAGTCGGCGTATTGCGTGCAGCACAGACGTGAGTATAACCAGGCACTACGCGCTCGCCAGAAGAGCGAAGTACCTAGCTAATAACTCGTTGCTACGAGAGCTAATATCCGCGCATAGACAGCGATTAGACCTCGTTTGTCCTATGGAGCTTTAAGATCACGTGTCAATCTAAGACTTGGGGAGCTAGAGCGTCTAACTTCATTCTAACTAGTTAGTCAGGAGGTTAGAAAGTGCGTGTGATAGCAATCGACCCAGGCGGAACAACAGGGTATGTCATCTGGGACTCCGGTGTCCCAGGAGGTATGTGGACGCATGGACAGCTAGGTCCGGAAGACCACCACTGGAAGCTAGATCAGCTTCTGAAAGAGACAACTAAACACCTTATGGACTCGGTCTACGACCCCGAACACTTCCTTATTGTATGCGAACGCTTCGACCACCGTAATGCCGAGTTTGCCAAGTTGGTAAGCGTAGAGTACATAGGCGTTGTTAAACGCTTCCAGCAAGCATTCGGCGCAACTGTAGTCTGGCAAGGATCAAGTGTTAAGCCGAGCAAGAAGAATGGTACCGGTTGGGCAACGGATGACAAGCTTATCAGGATGGGTCTCCTAATTACGCCAAAGACACCCTGGAGGCACGCCAACGACGCCATGCGCCACTTCACATACTGGGCAGTTAATAACCCGAAGGCACCACCTGAGCTCAGAAACGAGCTACTCCTGAGACTGAAGCCGAGTTAAACAATGTAACACACGCCTCCGGAGGGGGGTACAAGTCTCCGCAGGCCGCGAAAGGTTGGACAATGACAGAGAAGTTGAAGAGAGTTAACACACCTGAACGTCTGCAGTACCTGCGCAAGGGGTTCGCCCAGATGGGACATGATGTACAGTCAGCAGCGCGTAGGGAGAGAAAGCAGGCGTACTTTGCACTTCGTGCAGAGGGCAAGAGTGTAAGGGCTGCCACTCTCGCTCTCGGGCTCTGCGAGAAGACGGGCCGGCGATACGAAAAGGAGGGTCCGCATGCCTAGCATGCGGCGTGAGGTCACCAAGTTCGAGGCTGTAGTGGAAGAGGATCTCGGTGAGGAGACTCCCAAGACGCTTCGAGAGTACGCTGACCTGGTAGACAAGGTAGCTAAGATCGGCATCGAAGGCTGGACCAGAGTGACTGTCAAGATCGTCGGTAGGCGAGAGGAGCTGCGCGACCTTGCCGAAGAGTTGCAGACCTGGAAACCCTCAGGCGGCTGGAGCCCCGACGCACTGAAGCTATTCAGGGCTCTCGAGGGAGAAGAGACCTACTGATGAAAACCTTCATGATGCGTGACATCAGGCAAGATGGCACAGTTCTTATATCCTGTACCTACTCAGAACAGTCAGGCTTCCCACAAGGCCTCTACAGTCAGTTCGGTCCAGGGATCTATCCTGATGGACCTTGGGATCGCCAGATTAGAGAACTCCCTGACGGTGACTGGAGGACAGTAGGTGGCAGAGGTGCCGACGGCGCTCACTGGTGGTATCATGGAGAAGCAGTCATACGGGAGCACAGCTGGTGGGAGTAAGTCGGCTCTCGCTACAGTGTGCGGCGGACAACACCAGTAGCAAGAGCCGACGATCGAGGGTTATGCCTGTGCCGCTAGTAGGGTCTCGATTGCTTCTGCTGCATCGTCAAGGAGTATGACGTCCTCGTTAGTCAGCAGCGAGTACCTGGGATCATCCCCTTCTAGCGTAGCGCACTTATTCCACCAGACGTCGTACAGCTTGTGGTATGCCGCCTCAAGCTCTTCACTCATTTGCGCCTACACCACCGCCCTGTGGATTCGTAGCCTCAGGCGGAGCCGCTGCCGCCTTGGAAGCAAGGTCTGTCTCTACCAGCTTGGCTATGCGCTGTTCCTCCTCGGCATCATTATGGATTGGTCCTGCAGCAGGCACGGGTGGAGGTACTCCGGACATCGAGTCTAGTCCACGACGACCGCCACCGTCATCGTAGTCTGCTGGCGTCAGGGAAGCTGAAGGCGGGATGAAGCCCTCTGGCAGTCCTACTTCGGGCTGAACGAAAGTCCCTCTTCTCAGTGCGTACTGGAGAGTCTGAGGCGTGGCTGTAGAGTCCCGCTTACTGATGGTGTAGTGTCCTGTCAGGAACCCGGCTCCATATGTCGCCAGTAGCACTACTCCTGTCGTAACCGCCGCTTGTATGTTCGCTGGCAGCGTCTGGTAGGCGTGGAGCTGTGATACGAAGAACATGATGACAGCTGCTGCGCCAGCTGTAAGCGGTGGTGCATGCGTCTGCGGCTTAGTTTTCACGGTCATACCCAGGTGATGACGCCGCCGATGTGGTGCTGCGTCCAGGTGCCGTCCTTCGCCTGCACCCACTGCCATAGCGATCCATCGGTACCGATGAAGTTCTGGTGTAGAAATCCCTGCGCGTCGGGGTAGGCGCCTCCGAGTCCATACTTCGCGGACACACGTCCAGGCATGGGGGTCATAGCAGGTCCTTTCGGTAGTAGGGGCGCTGGCTGCGTATCCCAGAGCGGTAGAACGTTCTGGGGTTTTACGACCGACAGGTCGAAGCTGCCGTCGAACGCATACTGCCTAGCGACGGTGTCTCCTTCGGTGGACAGCACGTTCGGGCCGGGAAGCGCCACAAACGTGCCGCCGTCAGTCTTCGGGTTCTGCCAGATGAAGTCTTGCGACCCGTACTTGGTCACCTTGTAACCCGCAGCGCGCAATGCTAGGTTAAACACGTTGACGTAAGCAGTGTTGACAGCGGTTTCCAGGTCGAGGATTACACACGTTCCTATCGGGACGCGATGCCCGTGCAGCCACGCAGCGAACAGTGCCGCATCTACTCCCGCGTTGACCCGTTCGGGGTTGGACCGCACCCAGCATGGCCACCGGTAGCGTGCGTGCATCGACAGGATCTCGGCTGTCGTCCACGGATGCGGTGTGTCACCACCGGCGTAGATCAGAATAATGTCCGAGGCGTGCTGCGGGACCAGCGGGTACGCGGAGTCGACCATTTGCCGATTCGGAATCTCCGCGATTACTGCTTCGGGCTTAAAGTCGAAAATGCTTGCCGGGATCGGACCCCGATGTGCAATCGGGGAATATGCTGTCATACTGTCCGCCTTCTTTCCTACGTTGGTTGTGTCCTGCTTAATCTCCTGACGCGGATGACAACACTCACCTAAGCATCAGGCTGCCCTTCGAAACCAGTTAGCAACGGTAGTTACGGTCGGAGCACCGGTAACAGAAGCCCAGCTTGCCTGGAGCTCTACGGTCTGGCTGGCTAGTGAGGATTGTGTGTACAAGGTGGTAAGTGTCTCGGTGATGTCCCAGGCAGTTTGCTGATTAGCCCCGGAAGCTAGTAGCCGGTGTTCCGGGTACCAAGTGGCACTGCTACCAGTAACCACGCAGTAGAATCGGACCCAGAACATCCAGTGAAATATGGAGTTAATAGCGAATGTGGTGGCAGGGATCGTGGTAACAATGTGCTGCGTACCCTGAATGTACAGCCCAAATGTGAGCGCTTGCTGTGTGGATCCCCATGTCCCGCTGCCAGACGCCCAGAACTCGTAGGTAGCGCCAGGGAGTACAGCGTCAGCCGCTGGGATGGACCATATGGCGCTCGCCTGCGTAGGAGTCGCTGTTGTGGCCGTGTACTGCGTCATGTCAGCCAACGGCTGGCCTATTGAAGGCGGGCCGTAGTGACCAAGAATGATATAGGTGTTGTTACCCGCACCAGGCACAGGTAGAGCTATAACTGTGTCGTTAGCAACGGGAATGTACTCTGACATAACGCTGTACGGTCCTGATAGTGCCGTCGACCCATTAATGAAGGCGTTTGGCTGACCGGAAACGTAACTAGGATCAATTACGGCTGGTACAGGCAGGTTTGCATTAGCACTGATCGCCGTAGCTCTGGAGTTCTTCTGTACCTGTTGCACGGTACGAACTATATCAAAGGGCTGTGCGTGCTTATAGCGTGGCATCGGTTACCCCAAGGCTGTAGGCTCGTCGTAAATCAGTGCGATATTCTCTACGCCGCTGCCCGTGTCAGGAGGAGTAATCGTCCACCCAATGACACGAACGTTAAAACTTGCACCTGCAGGGAACCTAGCATCTGTAACGTATGCCTGGACGTAGTCGCCTATAGCATACGTCCCGAACATGGGAAAAGCTGTGCCAACGAGGTCTACGTTGTGAGTGACAACAGGTGCTGGAAACGAACTCAGATCGGAGGCAGCATGGGCAGTGATCGTACTCTGATCCGTAACGCCAGAGTAGCTGTTTACCCCTTCTAGAAGTGGGTAGCCATTTGCTAGGGAGGCCGAATCAGTTACAACACCTACGTTAGCAGCAGCATCGGTACCATCACCTACAGCCCACCATTGATTGTTCCCCGACGATGCATTCTCGTTGAAGACGTAGTCTGAAATCGGTCCTGGATAGTCAACAACCAGCTGCGTAGCTGCAACTGGATGCCCGATAGGAACGGCTATCTGCAACTGCAGCTTAGGTAGACCATTCTGATCTTCGTACCAAGTAACGTTATAATCAGGAGCACCTGAGAGTAGCAAGATAGACTGAATTAGGTCGTTGAAAGAAGTTGTCAGGTCAAAGCCGTTAACCGTGAGTTGTCTAACGACGTCATTTGGTGGGTACACACCGCAAGGCTGGACGTTAATGTTCCCGTTGGGAACCGCCTGCATCTTAGCCCACAGATTATCAATGATCGAAATCTGACCTTGGTTGTACACGAACTTACTAGTACCGAGCCAACTGCGAGGAAACCTACGTGCCGCGTAGGACTCAAATGTTTGCCCCGTTATAGTCAAGGCTTTTCCGTTTGATTGGTACTCTCTCGTCCAAATGATGCCCCCCCATACTATCTGGTCGTTCCGGTACGCGAACAAACCAGTTTTGCCGGGAATCGTCCTCTGAATGTAGGTGTCGTTGTCTATACGCTTGTCGTCAAGGTTACCTCCAGCATTCATGTTACCAACAGTATTCATCTGATCATCAAGTGTCACGCCGCCGAGCGGAATCTCACCCAGTATAGCGCCGGTCGCTAGGTCCGTCGTCAGGTAGGTGTATACAGGTGGAGACACTTGTCGTCCTATGCTGTTAGGCTGTAAAAGCCTGAGAAGTCAGCCACGGTAGTGCCTGCTGGTAGGTTGCGGAATTCTATGCTAGGAGTGGCAGGGACGATAAGGACTCTAGGCGGGTTTGCCCCATACACTGTGGTTGAGTTGATGTCATTCAAGATTAGAGGTTGGTTGCTGACAGGGATGTACCCTGTAGGCGGAGTCCAGAACTGAGAGGCGCCAGAGATGCTGGCGTGTTGCAGGCTGCCTACGACCTCTACTAGATCCGGGTTTCCCGAAACCTTACGATACTGCGCAAGTACATAGGGTGCGCCGGTGTTCGTCCACGAGTTCATGAGCGTCATAGTGTGCCAAGGATCTGGCGCTGAATAAAGGTACTTGTACGCGCCACTAACGATAATGCCCAGCTGGTGAGTATCGGTCTCCCACCACATCGTACCTTCTGGGCACGTAAGCGACGGCTTACTAGCGCTTACCGTCCAGAGCGGTCCCGGCAACGACACGTACTGCCTAGAGTCGACAACAGTGCCGCCACCGTTCGTAGCAGTCATGTTTGGAACGACACGAATGATTGCCAGAATGACTGCGCTGTTTGGCAGTGACGGCAAAGATCCAGGAGAGCTGCCGGAGAACGCACCTGGTACGTCTACGATATCCCACGTGTCGGCGCCAACAGCGTACGCTGTATCCGTCTGTACAGCGGCAATGTAGTCACTACGCCACTGTGACGCGTTAGCTGCTGGAACGTTGACGCTGTACGATGCAGTGTTGATGCCTGCGTACATACCCTGCCAAGCAGTACTGCCGCTCATGTAGACAAGGCCTGTGTCTACGTTGACAGTCATTCCGGCTGTGCCGGTCACAGCAAGGCGGTTGCCAAAGGCAGGGTGTACACCTCCACCGGCAGCAGTAAGGCCAACCGCAAAAGGTCCTCCTGACGCACCAGCAAGAGCCATCCGAAACGCTTGCGCTGGGTGGTCCTGCCTGTTCTGCAAACAGTACGAAGGTTGTACAGGCGCCATACCAAGGTCCTTCAGTAGTAGGTATTGTACAAGTCAACTTCCATATTTCCCGTACCCCCTCCTGCAGACAGAAAGAATGAGTCTCCAGTCTGTGAAGGAATCGAGAACCACTTGCGGCCCTGAAGCGCAGTTCTTGCGCTCGACGTTTTGTTCAGGACGACACTTCGAGCGTTACAGTCTATCACTAGCTGGTCCGTAGACGCCAGGTTGATCGAGAATGGCATGCTGATACCAAGTACTGTATCAGCCACGACGGGGTTATTCAACGGACCGTTAAGCTTAATGATCGGATAGGCCGTATGAGTTCCGTTGTTGTACACGAAGCCTGTAGCAGTGACGACCATCGTACCGAACCCCATATTGAAGCCCATATTGAAGCCCATACCAGAATACAAGCCAAGCTGGCACAGGTCCCAGTAGAACAAAGTGGCGGCAGAGGGCGTTCCAATCGCCTGAACGACAATCTGACCAAACGCCGCTGTTGCGGGAGCAGTGCCTGCAATCTGCAGCGGCGTCCACGTGGTCGCAGACAGCGCAACAGGGGGTCCAGATGTCGTCGAGATATAAACACTACCAGAGGTGTACCAGTTGATGACAACCTGGACGCCCGTCGCATACGCAGCAGAGCAGAACACCTTGGCAAGTGCTACATACGTGTTCCCAGGAACTATTGCATCAAGCTCTGCAGACGACTTAGGCACCGCTGTTACACCGTTAGGTGTCATCAGCATTGAGTTAAGGCCTGAGTATGCTTGAGCTGCTGACTGAGCTATAGTTGCACCGTTAGCTGCCGTCCAGTTGGTGACATTTGACTCAAAGTCCGAGTTGAGGTTAAGTACAGAAAAGCCACCCAAGGTTCCAATCGGGACAATAACCGATTCTGCCGGGTAGTCATAGATATAGGGGTCGGAAGCCAGCAGCGTTAGCATCATAGGAGTTATACCTATGCGCCTGTTGACATCAACCGAGTAAGTAGCACCAGTCGCCTGAGCGTTGATGAACTTGAGTGGCTGGTTGGGGTGCTTGAAGTAGAAGGGCTGAATACCCTGCCCCACGCCATACTGCTGCTTAAGCAGGCTGCATACAGTATCAGGATCACTTGCTGCCGTATACAGGTTACCTGTAATTATGATAGTCCGCATCGACATGTACTGAGAGTCGACATACGTTCCATCAGTGCCCTGGTGCTCACTCGTATTAGTTCTTGGCGGCGCGCTGTCGAGACCCGTAATGCTAGTTACATCAAAGAACGGCAACGTACTGAAGTTGTCAACGTTTAGAACGTACCCGCTCTCGCCGAACGCCCAGGTGTAGTCAGTGAGTGCTGGAGGCATTAGAAAGCGCTCCTTCGGGCGAGCTCCCATCCCAACATCGCGGCGTGGTACTGAGGCCTAATCTCGTTCGTGTATACCGTGACGTGGACGAGCTTGCCCTCCTGGTGATGGACTATGGGCCCTGGCGTTATAGGTCCTGGCGTTATTGTCGCCCCGTGCCTACCAGCCTGAACAAGCTCGGCGCCTCGTTCGCCCACGATGCCGTAGCTACCGGGAGGCATGAAACCGCCGTCGCCATACCAGTTGAATGCCCGCTCATGAGCTGCGGCACCGATTGGACCACCATAACGCCCGGCCATATAGTTCCACATCCACCGGATCTGCGCTGTCGGGTTTGATCCGCCGGCACGCTGGGCGGCGAACGGCATCTTCGTCGGCGGGAGAGCCTGCGGAATTCCGTACGCACCAGAGCTAGGGTTGGTGGCAAACTGGTTCCAGCCTGCTTCTCGCATCTCGACGTAGTTCCAGGCGTCCCATACTGGCCCGCTAGCGTACATCGGGTACAGTCGCCGAGCCAGTGCAGCATTCGCAGCCGGCGCACCACCGCCTGGACCTGCGGCCGCCATCGCCCTAGCATGCTCCTTGTTGAGAGCTACAGCCAAGCGCCTGTCGACCAAACTGATGCCTGCACTGATACCCGTCATGAGCCCGTGCCACTGCGGACCGGAGGGAATGTACCCCGTGACTGGAGGCCAGCCTGTCGTGCCATCAGCGTAGCCCATTGAGACGTGAGACGGAATTACCGTCTCACCGCCACGCATGTTAACGAGTTCAGGTCCTCTCTCTCCGACCCAAGCCCAACCGGCCCTTGCACCACCGGTGCCGCCAGCATAGCTTGACGGAATAGCTAGATTGGGTGGAACATTTCCAAACTTGAAGTTAACGTTCGCAGTACGGTTCTTAATGAGACCGTCAAGCGTCCTATTAGTGCTAGTCTCAAAGGCACTAAGATCTTTCTGCGCCGCTCTAAGCTTGGGGCCGACGCCAGGCACCCACCCAAACGCGTCGGCTGCTATCCTGAGGAATCCCTTACCCCAAGCAAAGAAGACATCCAGGATGTTCTTGAGTGCTTCAAGCGTTATAGTTCTGACGCCGAACTTTCCGTCCCAAGCAGCATGGACTAGGCTAGTAATGAAGCCCCAAATAGTTTTCCAGTTTTTCCAAACCTCTATGATACCCAGAGCTAGGAGGCCTACTGGCCCTAGCAAAGGCAGCAGGAACTTACCGAACCCGTTCCAGATGAAGTCCCACGCTTCCTTTGCAATCTTCTTGATGAATCCCCAAACGGCGCCCCAATGCTTATACAGTTCGTACACGCCAATAACAATAGCCGCAAGCAGAAGAATAATTCCTCCGCTTGCAATAATCATGGCTGCATTAGCAGCCACCCAGGCTGCGGCCGTAGCTAGAGCAGCAGCTACGTTAGTAGCTACAACGACCGCAGCTCTAGCAATCATTCCTGCGACCCACACTGCTCCCTGAGCAATTGACTTAGCGACCCACACTGCCCCTGAGGCGACCATCTGAGCAAACGACTTTATCAGGTTGACCGAGAACGTGAGCATGGCTTTGCCAATAGTCTTCCACATCTCGCCGAGCTTCAGACCTGCAACGTCTAGGCCAAGCATGCCCCCGATTAGAGGACCAAGCTTCAGAAGCGCCATCGTGGCGAGCCCCTTACCCAGGAACTCTAGTGACGCAGTTATGAGTCGAAGCGTGCCGAGCTTTGAAAAGATTAGTGAAAGGGCAATCAGGTTGTAGATCAACGGGCCAATGCTGGGAATTCTCGACAACATGTTGATAAAGCCAAGTACATCATTCAGTCCCTTCAGCTCCGCTGCACCAATCCCACCACCGAGTGCCTTAAACAGGTTTCCAAGAATCGCAACTAGGTTCCGAAGAATAGCAGCAACGGTAGGAGCGTTCTGCTTCATATCCGCTATGAACGTCATGAAGCCCTTATTTGACGGAAGCGTATCCTTTCTAAATGCTGCCGACATCTTAAGCAAGTCTGTAGTCACGACCCGAACAACACCAGAGTTGGCAAGCGCCGCAAAGATGTGACCTATACCAATGGCGAAGTTAATAATAGACTGACCAAAAGAGCTAATGCCGAGCTTCGCCATCCGCTCGACAATGAGCATGAACTGGGCGAAGCCTTGCGACTTTATGCCAGATCCTATCTCCTTAACTAGAGGCATAAGCGCGCCTGCGGCTATGTTCGCTAGGGGCGTGATATACTTCAATGCGGGGCCAAGCGCACTAAGAGCCGCACCGTAAAGGCCAAGTATAGCAGGGGCCGCTGCCTGCTGAGCGCTTACTAGTCTACTGTCAAACAGCTGCGTCTGAGACAGAGCGCCCCGCTGAGGTCCACTGAGCGGCAGGTAAGCTCGCCGCTGGGCCATCAGAGCCGTGATTTGTGCTTTTTCAGACGTTGGCAGGCCAGTCATGCTCTGGTACTGAAGTACCAGAGCCTTCTGCTGAGCAGGAGTCAACATGCCGTAGTTGATATGCGGGTTCGCTAGAAAACCTAGGCCCGGCCCTAGCGTGTTAGTGGAGACTCTGACTTTACCTGTGGCCGTAGTTCTAGTCGTAGAGCCTGCGGCCAACCAAATTTGGAGAGCAGTAGCGTTCGCTGGAATCGACTTGGAGACATTATCAAGAGCCGTAAACGCGGTTTGAACTGGACTCAGAACCTCTTTGGCAGCAAGTGCAAAAGCGCCAAGACCTGCTGCAGCTCCAAGACCTGCAACGCCAAGAGCACCAAGGATGCCCACTGCGCCCGTCATAGCCGCAGGCGCCACCGGCATCGCTGCGCCGATCCAGGGCAGCCAGTTAGGTACGTTCTTCCCTACCTTCTCTCCCTTAAGCTCCTTCTTGAACGCATTAATCCAGTTTCGTCCAGACGCTTGGCCTGCAGCTGCAGAGTCTTTCTCTACCTGCTTGAGCATATCTTTGACTGCCTGGTCGGACAGCTTCTTAAAAGTACTACCCTGAAGACTCTTAGCCGAAGCCGTTAGGGCCTCACGCTGCGCAGTGCTGTACACATCTCTAATGGCGCGCTTGACAATTGCCATGTTGAGCAGGAACTTGCTAATTTTGGCTTCCAGCTCAACGCTAATATCAGGCAGATCAGTCATAGTTGCCTCCTCTCAGAACAGAACTGCCGTCATCATTGCGACACGCCACTCTTCTGCGTAGATGTGCTCAAGCTCTCCCACTGTGCTAAGGCTAGTAACAACAGGTCTGAAATAGGGTCGCGGAGGAATACGCGTCATATGGTCCGTACCAGCCCAGCCGCCGAACTCCTGAATGCGCGCGTAGACGGCACTAGCAGTAACCTTCGACGTTCCCGTGAGCGGGTGCGTTACATGTACCTCATCGTGCAGGTGGCCAGTAATGAACCCAGGAGGCCCCTTGTAGGGCAACGTCATACTAGGCTCAGTACGAGGGTGAGGGAACAACGCTAGTACTCGCTGAACTTCGTCCTTGATGTACTCGGCAGCTGCCCTGTTACCGTTCCGCGCACCTGCACTTACTCCCTCGGAGAGTCGGTCGATCGCAGCTTCGAACCGCACAGAATCGAGGAATACGTTGACCGCGAAATCGGCCATGCGGCACCTCTATCGTCTGCTAGCCTGGCGGTCTCGCTCTGCCTGTTCTACCTCTCGCCGAATCTCCTGAGCTTCCACGACCATATGCATACCTGCCACTACAAAGCAGTCCTGATCCAGAAGTCCGCCCTTTTCCGGCAGACACTGCATGTGAGAGCACATGTTCGTTATGCTGATCAGCTCGTCGGCGATGTCGCTGGTGGCACGCGCTCTTCGGGCGGAAGGACCAGAACCTGCTTCGGAGTCGACGCCATCTCGGCTGCGCCGTTTGTTGACGATGCGCTGCCGGATAGCGTTTCCGAGTTTGGGTAAGTCTTGTCCCACCTATGCAACTTCTCGACTAGGCTGTTGATCTCCTGACCTATAAGTGGGTCCAGCAGATGGACTGCCGATGCCTGTCTGAAGTCAAGCGGCTGACCTGCCTCGTTCTCCAGGTTGTGGTTCACGATACACAGCTTGAACTGGTACTCCAGGACCGAAGCCTGAGACATCTTGGCGCCCATCTCAGGCTCTGCTGAACCGTTCTGACTCTGCATCTGCACGTTAATCTGGTACGCCATGTCCTGACTGGCAAGAAGCTCTCCGTACGACATACGTCGAAGCTCAACCCACCCCTCAGGACAGGTCTCCAAATCGAACTTGGTAGGTTTCATGGACACAGTCGCCCTGGGCATAGTCCGCCTCTTTCCCTTTGCCCTCTGACGTTTTTGTCGTCTGAGCGCCGCTCTTTCTCGGCGCTCCTGGTTCATTACGTGATCGTCTCCTGCGATGCGACGGTGATCACCGTCGCATTACCTGACCCATCGATCGTCGAGTCGTACGTGAGTGATGAGCGAATGATGTCACCCTGCGCCGCCAACGGAATCTGCATTGAGCTCTTGAACGTGTTCCCGATTAGGAACTGGATAGAGTTGTTAGCACCGTGCGAACACAGGATCGTAATGCTCTGTGCTGTACCTGCCTGGAAGAGACCGTAGTCGGTCTTGTCGATGAAGTCACGACTGGCAGTCATCGCCACGGTGCGTTCGCCCATCGAGACGAACTGGGCACCGCGACCAGCGTTCGCACCCGTGTTCTTCAAGCGGTAGGCCGGAGCACCTGCCTCATCGACCGAGAACGAGAAGGTGTCCATGTCGAATACCTGAGTCGCTGTCGGGATACCAACGTTCCACGAACCCGGACCGTATGGAGTACCGGTACCCCAGGTTGGCGTCGGCAGAGACTGCGTAGCCTCATTTGTGCCGATGATGTCGGCGTCCATTTGGAGAATGTCGTTCTGAATAGCTAGCGTCAGCTTAGACACGACGCAGCCAACGTAGCCAAACACAGCGCTGTTTCGCACAATCGTCAGGGATAGCGTACGAGTCGGAAACGCGTTCGTTGATGTCGGAGTGCACGTGTAGATCCAGTTCGGGTTCGTACCCGTCCTGACGATGCCCATACGCATCGCGTACAGGAAGTACACGATGACGTCGTCCATCGCTTCCATCGTAATGGTACCGGTCGCCGACACGTTGCCAGGAACCATACCGGTCTGGTCCACTGATTGGCGAATCGGACGCCGATAAACGTTTCCCGGCATAAACTGTAGCTGCTCACCCAGAATTGGGAAGAACTTAGTCGGCGCGACGTAAGTTCCAGGCGTTGTCTCAAACGCCAGTCCGGCCGAGCCGCCTCCGCTTACACCAACGCCCATTACTTCTCGCCTCCGTCGCTAGTCACGGAACTCGAAGCTCCAGATTTGGCACCCGCAGGTGGTCCGCCCACAGGAGGCCCCAGCTTTGCCGCCGTCACCCCGTGCATACTCCCGGCAGCGTCTACAAGAGACGGTCCCTCGACGAACTTCGGTATGTAAACACCAAAGGAGTCCGATTTGGGATCATCGTCGAATCCGCCTACCTCGACGGTATTTACACTTCGAAAGTTCTGCTCCAGCTCGTCTGAAATCTCATGTTCCCCGTTACCGAATGAGCCGAGGCCGTGAATGTAGATCTGTCCCGCGTCCCCCAGGTTAAGCTGATTTACAACAAGCTTATAGGACACTTTAGCACCTCCTGTGGGTCGTCATGGATTCAGAACGACCTTACTCTTAGTCAGCAACGTCATCCGGGTTGCGTCCATCAGTCCGCCCTGCTTCGCAGATACGCCAGGATCGATATTCGAGAAGTAAGCGTCGATCGCGTTACCACCCAAAGTCGGGTCTGCGTTCATGAGTCGTTTGATCTGGTTAGCTAGCCCTAGGCTGGCGTGCACGTTCAGCTGCTGATCCTGAACCTTACCATAGTAAACCATTACGAACGTTCGAAAATCTATTCGCACGGGACGGCCACCAGCACCGTTAGGCGTATCCGTCTCTGGTCCAGGTACCACGCAGACCGCGGGCGTCTCAGGCAACAGCACCTGATCGCCATACCAGACCTGATTAACTGCGTCGGTCAAGCCAAGCGTAGCTGCTCCAGCCTTGATTGCATTCAATACGTAGTTAGCAACAAACTCAGTTGAGTCGGTGTATGCTGCATATGGGTTTGGCATCAGAACACCTTTCCCATACTGAACTTAGCTGGACCTAGCGAACTATCAATCCAGGTCGGAACAGACCTCTGCGCCCACGGCGTTGAGCTAGTGTCCGTAGGGTAGAACACAGGAGCAACCGAGGGCATGTTAGGTAGTAGCTCAACCAACTGAATAGATGAAGAAGCAATTCCTAGAAGCAGAACCTCAGCGTCATTACGAAGAATCAACCCGTAGCTGTTGCCCTCGGCGGCAACCATCTCAGAGTACTGGCGGTCATACAGCCAGCCAGCGTAGAACATGGCAATACACAGTCTGACCAGCTCAGGCGTAGTGTTAACGTCTACCCAAGTCGTTACGCCAAAAGTGGGACTGTCGTACGTCTGTGCAAGGGTGCCAAGAACGTAGTTAGCCTGCTCACTCTCTAGTACAGAGTCAAGCGAAGACAAATTCAGCTTAGTGCCCTCAAGAAACGACTGAGCCTCAGCAAGCTCGATATGTGTCATGTTTAACTCCCAGGAGAGACAGCGAGCCCACCCACGACGTAGGCTCGCTGTCTCTCTGTCATCAGCCCGCGGGCTTGACTCCAGCAGCTCCGGCGGCCTTAGCTGCTGAAGACCCGGACGATGACCCTACACCCGGAGTGGTAGCCGGAGTCGTAGTTCCGTCAGACTTGACCTCGGGCGTGGTGCCATCCGCGCCACGAGCGGTATCGTCCTTGGGAACCTGCAAGGCAGGGACAGGCTCTTCCTCCTCATCCGGAGGAGCAGGGACGTCGGGGTCCCCTAGCGGGAGCACCGTACGGTGCTCCAGCATGTACTTGAATTCCTCCGAGTCCACGCCACCGTGGTCGTCCGGGTTGACGGGCGCGCCGCTACCCTTGCCAAGATCGGCATACGCCACATACCCTTTGACTTTTGCCATATCAGCCCCTCTTCTAAGTCGTAAGTAGCAAGTTGCTCTTGGCGTAGTTGCACGGTGCACACCCCGTCTGCACGTTGCTCCAGGTGTGCGTTCCACCTTTGCTAACCGGAACAACGTGGTCGAGATGCATCTCGTCGAAGGGAACGAAGATACCATCGCAAACGAGCTTAATGCGACAGTGACCTTCGTCACGACCCCAAACTACTCGACGATCGATCTGCTCAACAGGACCATTGCCTAGCAAGACAGCGCGACGCTTGGCCACATATCCTGCAGTTCGTTCGGCCCTATACGGAGTGTACCCATTGTGGCCGTTCTTCTTGTTCGACGCCCGAACGGAGCTTCGGTTGCAGCACTTACACTGCCACTGGTATCCATCAGACGACCTCGAAGACCGATGGAAGTCAGTGACAGCTTTCCACCGTCTACACTTACTGCACTGCTTCACGCTGCCACCTCCCTTCCGCGCCAACTACGATGCTACCCAACGAAGCCGGAGCTAAGCGCGTTCGTGAACAGGAAGCCACAAATACTCTTGCTGTTCACGTCCAGACCCACCAGCTTCAGGTCGTAGCGCGTCCTCAAGCGGATCAGGTCACTCGCTCGCCGCTCTTCACGCCAACGGTCAACGATACGATCCTGACCGCCCCCGAAGCCCCAGGCGAACTCGTACCCGAAAGCTGGAGTCTTAAGTCCAGGCCGAGGCGGGTTGAAGACGAACACGACCTCCTTGTTCCAGAGATACTGCAGCGTGAGCGTCTGTCCAGGGTTGTTCGAGGCAAATCCGAAACCTGGAACGACACAATTACTCAGTCCCAGCAGGCTCTCGACCAGATCAGGAGTCAGAATCGCACGCTCCACGTACTGGATACGGTTGATTAGGTCCTGGCTGTCCTCGAGCGCAGACATGACCTTGTAGGGAATCACGGCCTGGTTGGGCTGAAGGAACGACTGCGCGTGGATCAGACGCATGGCGGTGCGGATGTCCTTGATCGGCGTAGCCGATGCCGCGTTGTCCCACTGGGGCCCGAAGCCCGTAGGCGCCGTGCTCAGGTCGACTGTCAGGTTGGCGTTGTAGTTGGTGGCAACCGCAGCCTTCTGGTAGATCCTGTACTCCTTACCGAGCGCCACACGAGACGTGATCATCTCGGTACCGTCGACATCGGGGTTCAGAGGGACGTCAGCGTTCTCACGCTCTTCGTCGGTCACCGCGAGCTGGAGCGCGTGCTCCTGGGCGTAGTACGTGTCCACCGACATCGCCATGCCAGTGATCTCGTTCGCCTCAGTACCAGGAGCTCGGCTGTCGTCTAGCGCCGGGTACCAACCCTCGCGACCGTTGTAGATGTAGTACTTGTTCGACTGCTTTGCCACGGGCACGACTGGGAAGAGAACTTCGCCAACGAGACCCTCGTTCGGCCACGCAACGCTGATGTTCGTAAGGACGACATCAACGTGGACGTTGCCGGACCCTGACGGGTTGTAAACTGCCATTCTGGCTTGCCTCCCTTCTCAGACCATCAGGCCGGGCGTCAGAGTGACGTCGAAGATATCACCCTTGGTAGTTGGAAGATCCATAGCGACACCTAGAACGGCGATACCCCTAAACACTGCGGTGCGCGCAATGAAGGTAACGCTTCCAATCGTGCCGGCAGTAGCACACGGAACCACAAGACCGCCTGCGTACGGCGCTACTCCAGGGTAAAGAGCCTGAGCAGTGCCATCGTAGATAACCTTGACAGTTCCCAGCAGAGCAACGCTGAAGTATGCCTTGCCTGTGGCGATCTTGACCAGGTCCATGTTCTCCTGGCATACTCCGAGAGGCGCTGCGTTCACAGGAAGCGCTGCAAGCAGCGGCGCAACCTGAGCCTGGTTCGGATCGAGCGTCGTGCCAGCGACCTGGTTAACAACCTGCCCGAACAGCAGCGGGGCCGACGCACCCGACTGAGCAAGATACGCCTTGTTGAGGATATGATCCATTCCTGCCATCTGGCTTACCTCCCCCCGTCACTGGGGATGTAGCTGTCCTCACGGTACTGCTCGGCCAGCTGCGGGTTCTCCCTCGAGACCTGAGTAGCCGCGGCCGCATAGGTCATCTTCGGGTCCTTCGACATAAGCACGTCGACCTCGCTCAGGAACTGCTGCGTTGGCGACTTGTCATCGCCACGGCGCCGCCAGCCACGCTCGGTCATATCGATCAGGCCGAGATCCAGAGTGGCCTTGTAGGCGTTGAAGACCTTCTCGCCAAGCTCCTTCGGCGACTTGATCAGAATCTCCCGCAGCTGGTCCTTGACTGCAGGAGGCACCGCAAGGTGCTTGTCCCGCATTGCCATGTCCAGCTCAGTGAGTCGCTGCTCCACGAGCTGGACATGCCGCTCGTGCACTAGCGTGGCCAGCTGCTTCTGCTGTGCCTGTGCGAGGTCGGTCAGAGCCTTGAGTGCCGGGTTGCCCTGAACGTCAGACAGCTGACGAACAAGCGCCATAACCTCTTCTGGGGATGCCGGAGCATCTGGCGCCTGCTGCGGCACCGGCCGAGCCGCAAGTTCGGCCAGCTTCGCAGTGACCTGCTCGTCCGTAGCGTCTTCGGCCAGACCCAGGGTTGCACGAAGCACCTTCGGGTCCATACGCCCTCCTTTCGAGGGATCGGGTGTAGGAGCCGGAGCCGGCGTAGGCGCTGGCGGAGTCGCTCCAGTGAACAGTTCACTCATGTTGATCGGCAGGATGTCCTTTAGAAACGGACGGTTAGTAATCGCTCCACCGAACAGCACGTTCTGAAATGTAGTCCCATCCTTCGGATGCTTCCACTCATCGTTGAACTCAGGACTGAAGTACCTGTAAGCTCTCTCCTTGATCAGCTCGTAGGCCTTCTTCGTCCAGTCAACGAGAAGCCAGAGACCATCATGCCGCGCCTCCGCCTTCTCGACCCACCCTGCCGCTTCGCCACCGTACGCCTTGTGGTCGTAGTCGATATCGAGCTTCTGACCGCGAACCTCCTTGTTGACGTTCTCAGCGAACTGCGCAACTCGCTCAGGCGTGATGTTAATCTCGCCGTAAACTGGATGGTCGTACTTGCCCAAAGGCATCGCCTGCATCCACGTTTGTGTCGTGGAACCGTCACCCAGCTGAAGGGTGGCAAGATTGGACCAGTAACCAAATCTCACGAGTAGCTGCCTCCCCTCTGCCTCGTCGATCCCTTCGTTGGCACCTTCTTCAGGTTCGGATTCTTAGCTTTGGCCTTCGAGCTAGCGCCCTGTGAGGCAGCCGCCACCATAGCCGCTCCGGCTTGCGGTGACACCCCTGCCGACTTTGCCGCCGAGGCAGCAGCAGCCTTAAACCCCATCCCTGCACTAAGCTGATTCGGCTTCTTACCTTCTGCAGCGTCTGCAGGCGTCTCAGGAGCAGACGCTCCAGTTTGCCGCTTCCGCGACGGCAAACTGGAGAGGTTCTCGGCGTCGTCGTCGCTCGGCATCGTTGCGGCCATCTGCTTACGCTTCTGCAGCTGCGTCATGCCATCAGCACGAGGAATGGTCGATGTCGCAAAGGTATGACCTGGCTCACGGGCCGTTGCAGCTAGCTTGGCAGGAACCTGATTACCATATCCCGAGGCACTTGAGACCGGCATCGTCGATTTGCCTTGGCTCTTGTCTGCAACTCTCGAACTGCCTCTGGCTACCCCGAACGCACCCTTACGAGGCATGCCCGTCGCGCCAGCGGCCGCACCACCGCCAACAGCCCGACCGCGACCACCTCCAGGTAGACGCTTACCGCCCCTTGCCTTGATGCCGCCAGCGGCAGCGGCTCTGCGCTGTCCGCCTCCTGAGCTCTTCGCTGCCATTATAGCGGCCCCTGTCCTTGAGGCAATATTTTGGCTCCGATGTCATTAGGGTTGTTCTGACTTGGATCGGAAGGCCTGACCCGTCGTCTGTTCGGAGACATACCGAACGGCTTCAGGTTCCGCCGCGCAGCGGCCCGCCCCCTCCTGGAAAGCTTGACCCGCGCAGGCTTGAGCGTCTGATTATATGCAACCGAAATCCCCGTCAGCTCAACGTTAGCTGCAGGAGGTGCGCTCCTCGATGTCATAAAGCCTCCGACTACTATGTCATCTATTTTACCAGATGGCCAAAAGGAAAAGCACTGGATTGGTATACCTGGGAACACACGGTCAAGAACCCACTAAGGCTCCACAGGGCCGGGCGATGTCGGTGTCATTGTCCTCTCTTTGTGGGCGCGATGCAGCTTGTGGATTAGCTCCCTTGAAACCTCCTTGCCTTGCAGATCTGGGTGGTGATGCTTGCATAGCCTAAACAGTCCACCTGCCGCAGGGTGTCGTCCTATACGCCAACAGCCCCACGGGAGCCAGCCTTCGGGGTCGTGGCAGTTATACGTGCTGTATAGGTGCACTATAGTACCTAGGAGTGCGCCTACTATCGCATACTCGCCGAAGTCTGATCCGGAGCCAGACCAGAACTGGTACCAGGGGCTACCACCGGAAGGTACGGGGTACACGCCAAGGACGTGAAGGAGCGACACCCACGGGCTCCAGTAAGGCCACATAGCTTCCTACCTGAGTACTCGAACGTGGTACTTGGCAGCAAGCTTGAGCAGCTCTGCTGATGGCGGAGGTAGCTTGCCTGGGCAGCCTAGGCCTACGTAGGCCGTGCGGAAGTCTACGATTATTCTCACTCCGAGTTTGCTGCTGTTCGGCTGGGGAGCCGCGTTAGCTACATCCAGCTGCTCGGCACACAGTGCTCGAAGTTCTGTCTCCTTTGCCTGAGACTGCTGCCGCGCCTGGAGTACTGCATACCCGGTTCCCGCAGCGACCAGTAGCACGGCTACAATGAACAGAATGATCGCTACTACAACTGTGTTTACGAAGCCCTCCTGTGGGCCGTGTTCACTCCTCATGGACGTATCTTCCTCTCCAGAGCTTCTACCCGCTGGGTAAGTTTATCGTACTGCGCCGCAGACGCACTGCTAGTCCCAGCCACTAGCCTATCTAGATGGTCCATGCGACTAGTCAGTGCGCGTGTCGCAGTTGTGTTATCGCGGAGCAGCGTCGCAGTTTTCCAGATTGCGCGAATTAGTGCAGCTAGACCACCGAGGACGATGACGGCGCTAGCGAGGAGCGCAAAAACCGCAGACGCATTGCTTGTTGTAGCTGCAGCCGCAAGGACATTCATTACGAGCCTCCTACAGTCCTGGTTCTACTTCGAATACGGCCTTAGCCGTAGCCTGGCATACCCCTGTGCCGATCCACTCGTACGCCCACTCTGTAAGAGGCGGTGTAGCTCCACCCGTCGTATCAAGGTCCGCGTGATACAGACCCACCGCATCCTTTATAACTGGAGCTGCAGGATATAGAACCGTAATAGTCGCTACTCCAGGTCCTGGCTTATACTTGAGTGTTACAGCCGTGGGATCGATCAGGGCGTTATTGATATCACGGAAGCCACCGGTAGGGGCAGCAATCGTCCCGGTATAGGTGGCTACTCTGACGAGTGCGCCAGCCGTGTACTTGTTTGCCATTACAGGATCCTATCTGTGGCCTGAACTGTTTGCGCCGGTGTGTTCGTCGCCACTACGGATTGTGCAGACACGTCGACAGCCACGACAGTAGCTGTCGCTAGACTGTCGTATGCTCCAACTGATACGCTGAAGTTCATAGCGGCCGTAGTTTGCGTTAGGTAGTCGAAAGCGGTTACCGACCCACCTACTATTGCTGGCGGAGTAACAAACGGTAGCGGGCCAAGAACTCGTCTTATAAGGCGACGTAGAAAGCCTGGTGACCGACGCCTGAAGGTCGTAAGAGCAGGCGTATCAGTAGGTGGTGGCACAGGACTGAACGATTTGCCTCTCCGCAGGAAGGGTGCCTTCCTAGGAGGCCGCGAGAACATGGTAGGCAGAGTAGGCGGAGCAACTACGACCTGGGGAGGTACTGGAGCAAAGCTCCTGCCTCGCCTCAAGAGAGGTGCCTTCTTCACCGGTCGCGAGAACATAGTAGGCAACGGTGGGAGCGTAGCCGCTACTACGGATGGAGTAATCGGTGAGGACTTGCCGAACCTTGGAAGCTGTAGCCTTCTCCGCTTGCTAAATGTCAGTTCCGCGTAAGGAACAGGCTGACCGGAGACTCTGCGCACAGACCTACGTGGAGTAACAGGAAGCGCCTTACGCATTCTCCCCATAACTGGCTCTGGATGCACGACCAACTGGCTTGCTGCCTTGAGGTCCTTTACCTTACGTAGCTGAAGCGGCGATCTTAGGTTAGGTCGCGAGAAGGGCGTAGGCAGCGGGGGGTTCAGCTGGGGAGGTACTGGACTGGAGGCTCGCCCTCTTCGAAGGAAGGGAGCTCGCCTAGTCCTGTTAGGTGCCGACGTTGTCGTAGGAGGATTTACGAACGTTACCTGAGCGGGAGCAACAGGTCCCGTCGCTCCGCGACGCAGGAATGGAGCTCGCCGTGTCCTGTTCGGTGCAGAAGGCGCTATCGGCGGATTGAATTGTGACGGTACGGGGCTGAAAGCACGTCCTCGGCGCAAGAAGGGCGCTCTGCGTGTTTTGTTTGGCGCAGTGAGAGGTAGTGAGGGCGCGCCTACGGTCAGCGAAGGCGTAATGGATGAAGGCTTACCTAGCCTAAGGAGCGGTATGCGTCTGGTCTGCCTAAGCGCCGAAGGAGGTAGCGGCGGGTTAAACTGGGGCGGTACCGGACTAAAACTATGTTCCTTACGCAAGAAGGGAGCTCGACGTGTTTTGTTCGGAGTGGAGAGCGGCAAAGGTGGATTAAATTGTGACGGTGGAAGATTAGGAAGCTTGCGACGTACCTGAACTAGTGCAGGAGGACGCAGCCGAGCTCGAGTGAGCGCCGGCGGGGGTGCAGCAGGAGGAAGAGCCCCTGCTGCGTCTCCGTGTAGCCACCTCGCCAGCTCCATATACTTCGGATGGTAAGGCCTAAATGGCAGCGGTAGAACGACTAGGGCCTGCTGCAGAGGTGGTGGCGGGTAAGACTGAGGAACTTCAAACGGCGGATATGGCCCAAACGCCTTAGACAGCGGCGGAAACATAAACGGCGAAATTGGCTGCGGCGCACTCCCGCCGGCAGCCGGGACCTGCGCGATCCACACGCCCGCGTAGTCGCCGGCAGACGGGTTGTTCCTGGCCAGCTCAGTCCACGTCAGACCGCCGCCGCTGACCGTCATCGTGGTGACGGCGGCGCCCCCGTCCGAGGCGACCAGCGCGACGAGCAGCGACCCGCCGGGCGGGCTGAAGTTCGCGCAGGACACGAACGTGTTGCCCGTATCCGAGACCGGCGGCGGCGCGGAATTATCCTCGGTCAGCGTCCCGGCGGACAGGATCTCCGCCTGCGCGAACGGCCCCGACGATGTGGCGACCGTGAAACCCAGCGTGGTCGCGCCCGGCGTCCCGGTCAGCGCCGTGGCCTTGAACGTGACGTACCGGCCGTTGTTGACGGTATCCGCGATGTTGTCGGCAACGGTGGTGGCTGCGGCGGCGGTAGCGGAGTTGTTGCCGAAGACCGCGCTGGCCCCGTAGACCCGCGAGCCCGTCTGGGTGGTGGTGACGGACTGGGTGAAGCTGGTCGCGTTCAGGAACTGGTTATTGCTGGTACCGCCGTTCTGCGTGGCGGCGGCCTGGGTCAGGACGTAGATCCGCAGTGCGATGCCCGCTGCGGTGGAACCGCCCTGCGTCGCGGTGATTACCGGGTCGAACGGGTTGGACGGCGGCACCTGCGCGATCCATACGCCTGCATAGTCGTTCCCGGAGCCGTTCGCCTCGGCCAGCGGCGACCAGGTCAGGCCGCCGCCGGACAGCGCCATCGTGGTGACGCCGGACCCGCCGTCCGAGGACACCATCGCGACGAGCAGGGCGCCGTCCGGGGGGGTGAAACTCGAGCTCGACACAGACGTGCCGGACGTGCTGACCGCCGCAGTGGGTGATGACGGGTCCTCGGAGAGGCCCCCGGCGCCGGGCAGGATCTCGGCGAACGCGATGCCGCCGGTTATCAGCGGCAGCGAGGCGCCTACGGTCGTCGCGCCGGGGGTGCCGGTTTTGGCGGTAGTCCGGCAGGTGCCGTACTGCTCGGCGTTGGTGCTGTCCGCGTAACTGTCGTTGACCGTGTTGCCGGCGGCGGCGGTGAACGCGGTTCCGTTCGTGACCGGTGACCCGTTGGCCAGCGCCCCGTAAACGTACGATCCGGTGACCGTGGTAATCAGGCTCAGGTCCGGGGTGAACGGGGTACTGCTGGAATTGCTGTCCGTATTCCCGGTCTGTGTTGCGGCGGTCCCGGTCAGGACCTTGACGCGCAGCAGCAGCCCGTTGGCCGTGCTGCCACCCTGGGAAGCGGTGACGGTAACCGGCATAGGCACAGCGTCACCGCCCCACGCAGAGGAAATGGTCAGACGACGCCGGTTAGCTGCCCGGCATTAAAGAAGAAGTCATTATTCGCCAGTACGGTCCCGTTCGCGTGCGCTACGTTATACAGGCTGGTCATATCAGTGAAACCAGCCTTGAGAAGGGTTCCTTCTGCTGCCACATACCCGAGGGTCAGCAAGTTTGCTGCCGAGAATCGAGCGTCATTCTGGAGCAAGATGCTAAACCGCTGGCAGTTGTACAACGAATCTCGCACAGCGACGATCAACGATCCGGCACGAGAGTCCAAGTCAGATTTGCTAGACGGGAATCCTACGGACATTGCGGTATCCTCTCACCCGCTGTATTCGGCTGCAAAGGCGTTCTAGTCATCCAACAAGCTCCACACCGAGATGTTCACACGCCAGAGAAGGCGATCCAGTAACGGCCGAAAGGGTCGCCCCTATCAAAAGATTCTGCTGGAGAGTCGAGTTGAAAGACAAAAGCCTTCCAGCATATGTAGCCGGTAGCGCCTGTGGCGTGCCAAATGCCGTCAGCGACGACACGGGCAACACATGCCCTCGCCCGGCAAGCTGGCCAGCCGTAGCCGATGCGGGAGTAGATAGCGCTCGGCATTCAGCCTCGTAAAACAGCTCCCAAGGCCCCTGTGTAACCGAGGCAGGTAGCGCCATCGCAGTAGTAACTGCTAGCACTAGAGCCGACGCTATGACCGTTGCCGGCGCCGCGAGGTACAGTCCAATGATGAGGGTCGGAGTCGCTGATCCCGACGTACACCAGCCATGCCCTTTGACGCGCAGCCGCATCCCCCGCTCCCAGACTGGCGGAATCAGGTACGGCTCCGCTCCAGGCGTGATATCGACTAGAGCTGCCGTACTAGCAGTCGGGCCATCAGCGTAGCCCTGCTCAAATGGTGGAAAAGCCCAACGAACTGCCATCAGAAGACGCGCCCCCCTAGGAAGACGAGCACCTCGGCATTCGGATCTACACGCAGGTCGTCGGCTGTAGCCTCGTGGAAGGCATCTGCCACGAGGCTAGACACAGTTTCCACATCGTCACTGAAGTTGATGACGACGGATAGAAGTACGGCAGGCCGCACCTGAGAGTTGTCCGAGGCAAGGACTTGTGCCGAAGCTTGAAGGAGCAGGCCGGGTATGGGTGCAGACGTGACTGGATCCGTATTCCCACTCAGCTGAGTAGGAAGAACGTAAGCTATCTGGTTTAGAGGTGCCATGTTGCGAACCCTACTCTTCCCAGTCTGTTGCGATCGTGAACAGGTGCGCCGACGGAAGTGCGTTGCCGAAGTTCACAAACGCAAGGCCGTTCGCCGTACCCTGATCGCAGATGAACTCGTCGAGGAACTCGTACGGGATGTCGAGGCCAATCTGAGTGTTGAACGACCACTCGTCAAGAGCATTGGCGCCGATCGTCGGACCTGTGGTGTTCGCTGTCGCTGCAGTAGTAACTAGTAGGCCCGCAATCGTAGAGACGTTTCCACGCGGGTCCTTGTTGACACCTACCGTAGTGGTAAAGCCCGTAGTAACGGGAATAACCGTCTGACGATAGGCGCGAATCGTCATCTGCTGCGACGTAGGTACCGAAGCACCAGCACGGACACCAATGAACACACGACGCAGCTTGAAGTTCTGAGATGCACCGGCACACACTGCAGCGAAATAACCGTTGAACGTTGTAGTAACGGGGAGTCCCGCAAGCTGAGCCGTCTGCGACTCGGCCGTCATCCTGAAGCGGCCCATCGTCAGCTCCCGTCGTGTGCATAGAGATCGGCTGCGGCGTAGTGCTGTGAGTGTGCGCTGCGCTCAAGCGCATAGTGGCCGCTACTCTTAGCCTCTTCAGCGTGCATCGCCTTAAGGTCTACCCGCCCCTGCACGGTCGAGTAAAGGAGCTCGATGGCCATCGAAGCGGTTGCCAGACTCGCTAGTGCCTGCCCGACCCGCAACTCGTCACGAGAGTCAGTAAACTGACTCTTGAGATCGCCTGCTAGGCCCTTCAGAGCCTTCAGGATCTCCTCCTTCGTCGCCGACGGCACAGGCACTGATTGTGCCTTGTTGGCGACTGGTGTCACCTCTGACATATTCCCTCCTAGCTAATGGTTGACGTAACGACTGCGTAGTTAGTACTACCTGCGCCGGAGCCGCCTGTCTGCTGGATCGTCACTACGTAGATTGCACCCAGAGGTGGGTTTGCAGAGGCCGGATCATCTGCAGAAAACGCAATCGCACCGATCGCTGTAGCCGCTAGCGTGTGTGTCTGCGCCACGCCCACGAGAGCACCTGTCAGACTTGCCCTACGAACTCGGACAATCACAGCAGTCGTTCCGGCACCCGCTGTGAAGTTGATGAACCCGTCGATGAGCGTGTGCGTCACGAGCAGACAGCTGGGATCGTTCGGAAGCGGCACAGGCGGCAGCGTCGCTACAAGGCCCTCGGTACTGACAGGGCTAGCAACGCCTGTCACCGATACAACAGATCTCTTCAGCATGTTCGCTCCTAGCTAGTCGTGGCTGTCACGACCGCGTAGTTAACTGTCCCAGCAGTACCTGTGCTAGTTTGCTGAAGCGTAACTACATAGATCTGCCCTGGAATGACTGGCGGTGTTGCAGCAACGATGGGATCGTCTGCCGCGACTGGAATCGCATACGTCGTTGACGCTGCTACAGTAACAGCCTGCGCCGGCCCGACTAGTGTGCCCGTAAGCGTATTCCTACGAACACGAACTGTCACGAGAGTCGTAAGCGTACCAGTCGAGTAGTTGATAAAACCGTCAACTACGACGTGACTCAGCAGAACGCCACCGGCCTCTGAAGGCAGTGGGACTCCGGGCAGCGTAGCAACGACAAACTCGGCCGTCGCTGCCCCAGCGAGCCCAGTCGTAGTAACAACCGCGCGCTTCATGTTCTCTCCTCTACCTCAGCCAAGCTTCGTTGGCTTCGCCAGCTTTGCACGTTTTGCATGTACAAGATGCTTATTCCTGTGCTTTGGCGTGCGCCTCTTTGCCGCTGCCGCCTTCCTCAGCCCTACAAGGTTAGGCCCTGTAGGCTTCACCGCCCCTGGTACTATTCTTGTGAAGGCGCCTGTCACACCAGGTACCTGTGCAAAGCCCTTAGGTGCCGTGGCGCGCCTACTCCTAGGAGTCCTTAGCACTCGTAGCGAGCGTAGCTGTCTATTCACTGACCTCGCCTTCCTGAAGTCCCTGACCTGTCACCCTTACCTGTAGACGGAGCAACGGCTCCAGACGCACTCTGCCTTGGCGAACCTACATGGGGCAGCTGGGGTGTAGAACCGCTAGCCCCTGCAACCCCAGGCTGGTTGGGCGTTGGAGGTACACCAGGCACCTGTGCTGGATCCTGCTTGTGTCCTGGACCAGGCAGCTCTGACGGTGCAGGCTGGATCTTCTGCGGGTTCTCCTGTGCAGGGGACCGAACGACCCGCATCGTTGCGACATCTGCGGGCGGGAGGCCCATCTCGTCACGCAGCTGGTCTTCCATCGGCTGGTCTGGAACGATAATGCCAGCTCCTACTAGGTTCCTGAGTGTGAAGCTTTGCGTACGCCAATCTTCCTGCTCCCCGATACGCTTAGCGTACAGCTTCGGGTATACAGAGCGACCCCAGTTCATCTGAACCAGTTGCGGAATCGCATACTGGTTCATCACGTCCAGAACGATGTCAGCAGTGAACCGCGTTGCCTTAAGGAAGACTGTGTGCTGCTCCTCGATCGACGTCTTCTCGCTGTTCATAAATCGGCCAAGAATGCTCTGCGGGATCATGTCATCGTGGTGCTTAATCGAATCTAGACAGTTAACCGGGTTACCATGCAGCTCGGCAAACTCCAAGATCCACGCAGGAGGCAGAACAACGTGGGCACGCTCGTTAGTTCTCAGGTTCCTGCCCAGTTGATCAGCTAGCAACTTGTCCTGGTCTGAGTAGCCGACAGGCAACTGAATCACAGGAACACCAATACCGTGACGCTCCTTCTGAATGGCGTCGATCTTGTACAGGTTGTCCTTGTAGTACCAGTGCTTGTAGGCCGACCGCAAAATACTAATGCCCTCGATGTTGCCGGCTTCCTTGTCGAACGTGAACACAACCAGCTTGTTGATCGGAATATTTACCCAACGCTGAAACGCCTGAATAGTCCCGCCCTGGAAGTTAGGCGGGACTCCCGTACCCCCTCCTGGGTTGACATCTCCTACCTGTACGGGAGGCGCCCACATATCAACCGAAAGCGGTCCCCCATTAATGTCAAAGAACCACTCCTTGACGTCCATCGGATGCCTAGGAGCGAACTTCTTCCAAACAATCTTGCCCTTAGCCCGTGGGTCCGCAGTTACGTTCTCTCCGAACTCAAAAACCTTCTCAAACATGTAGTAGCCGAAGTCCAGCATGAGCAACGACTCGGTAATGAACTGCGGCAGGGACATAGACATCCATGACGTCATATTCGACCAAATGAAGTCGCGGATGTTCCTATCACGGACGTTGTCGCTAGCCGCTTTCATACCCCACTGAGCCGCCAGTACAGGCGTCTTAGCTAGCCGCAGCGTCCCTCTGACTGTGCCATCTGACTTTCGCATCTTATCGTAAATGCGAAGACCCTTAAAGCCTACTAGGTCATTGTTGTACTCACGTCTTGTCCACGCTGTCCAGGGACTAGCAACAGCTGACCCCAACTCTGACGTTAGCTCCTCGTCGCTTGAGACACCAACGCCACGCTCAAGGGCCACTCGATCATGCGGACGCTGAGCTCCCGTATCAGCACCAATGCCGACACGTTGAGGACCTTTCTCCTTAGGAATGCCAAAGTCAAGAAGCGACAGCTGTGTACTAGGCTCCGAGCCTCTAGGGGCCATGACGATATACTCATGACCAGGCTCCGTACCAACAGATACAGGGTCGCAGTTACGCAAGACTTCAGCCAAACTAACATGAGGCAGCTTGCTGAGGTCCCACTCTACGCCTTCTGCAGGCTCCTCGTGAACCTCAACATCTTCGTCGCTCATGCGCTCACCAGCTCTCCGCTGCGAACGTATCCGTGCCACCCTGTAGGTGAGTTATGAAAAATTGACGGACTTGCAGTAATGTTAGGCGGAACCCCAGTAACTGTCCAGTAACCTCCGCCGGTAGCCTTCTGGCTAGTGATCCATTCGCCGCCGTCGGGCAGCGCAATCAGCCAGGACTCAATCCCTTCCGGGTGCTGGCTGTACTTGTCGTACCAGGCAGCGCGGATCATGGTGCCTACCGGTGCCACTCTGCCAAGCGAGTGGCGGAACACGAACTCGGTCCCATCAGGCAGCCGGTAGATCTCGTCGTCGTTACGTTGCCACTCATTGGCCCCGGCAAACTGGTAGTCACACGCAGCACAGACCCTCGGCCACCGCTCGTCGTCATGTGGCCAGTTGTCGCCGTGAGCTTCTTCCCGCTCAGCCTCGAGTACGTCGCCGAGGTCAACACTCGCATCATGCCCCAAAGAATTCGAACAGCTTGTATCACTGCTGTAGGTGAACCGACGTAGCGAGCGACGATACCGGCCTGTTGGCTCGGCGACGCGCAGCGGAATACCCATTAGAAGTCCATGTTCTGTGTGAAGGTACCACCTGAGCTGCTGAACGCGGCACCGGCATAAACGTCTGGTCCGCCGCTCACGAGACCAACCAGTGCGCTATCAGTCACCGCTGTCCGCTCCAACTTCCGTGCGCCTGCTGAAACCAGTGGCACCGGTGCCATGACATCCGCCAGATGGTACTGACAGCCGATCTTGAAAATACAGAGCAGCGCGTACCGAATAGCGTCAATAGTGTGATCCTCGATCTTGTTCCCTAGCTCAGGAACGTTCTGCCCCTTGACAGGAGCTTTCGACCTGTAGTTAGAGTGTTCCTTAATCACCTCACGACAACGCGGATCAACGAAGTACGCCGGCTCATACTCTGGCGTCCCCCACTCGTCCTGTCCAACCTCCCGGTTGTTCTTCATGAACTCCGACATCAAGTCGATGCCGTCTCGCCACGTGTAATCGTTCTTCAAGCCAGGTGGCGCCCAAACAGGAGCGCCACGGTAGGGAGACTCGGCTGGCTCATCCTTAACCAGCTCCCGGGTCATCATCTCGACTGCCTCAGGATCTGCAGGGTCACCAAAGCACAGGTCGACGTGGTACCCCTCAGGATGCTCCTGAGCCTTAAGTTCCCTCGCAACATCCGGAATCGTCTTGTAGTTCTTGTAGTACACCCGCCAAATGTAAATCTGATCTGACGGACTAACCTGGAACTCCACGGCAGCAAGCGGATTAGTGTAGCCCCAGTCGAACGTAATGTAGTTCTTCCACTCTGGCCGAAATACATGGGGACGTACGTGCAGGAATTCGTCCCAGTCTGGAAATATCTTGCCGACGAAGGAGCTGAAGTCGGCCCCAATCTCCTGCTCAAACCACTCCTTGACCATCGTCTTCTGCAGGAGGATTATCTCGGGGTCGTCTCTTCCCAGTGGGTAAACGTTGGTGTTATACCAGCTCGGAAACTTCCAACTATTTCCCGTGTAGTATACCGAACCACTCCGACGTGCTAGCCAGTTAGCATTATGCGTAGACACACACCAAACAGTCCCCTCGTACAACTCCTTCGTGATTCTCAGGCTAGACATCTGCGCCTGCTTAGGCCTAATAAATTGTCGTTTACCCAGCAAAAGCTTCCATGCATCAGGTCCGCTGTGCCGAACAGTAGTTGGAATACCCAGTAGGCAACAAGCCATCTGAACTGCTTGAAGCTGATCTAGTGACTTCTGTCCTATACTGTTGTTCGCACCCTTAGTACACCCATCACCCAACTGAGAGACGTCTACGAACAGTCTAAGCTGCGCTTCCGTCAAAGACAGAACAAACGCAGGATCGACAACCTTATGTCGCAGGAAAACGCTCCAAAACCGACTACTTAGCCCGGCACCCAAAGCAAATCGAGTTGACCGCGTAGTATCTCTACGCTCTGACCAGTAACCGTCTTGGTTACGCACAGGCCGTGGAGCGAGGACCTCAAGTGTCCGACGAATGCGAATGACATTCTCAGGATTCACAACGTGTGACTGAGATATTGACAAGCTTTTTGCCGAATCTGAAAGGTGAGAACCCTCCGTCCAAATCCAAGCAACCAGCTCAACGAACTCGTCAGAGTACTTAGACGTCGTAGGCAAGTCTACGCAAGGTGCAGCCCCCGGAACGCCATCAACGTAGGCTAGCGTGTCCGTAGTCTTCCAGCGCCAGCCACCACTACGTCCATCGAGAGTCGGTCTACTGTTAACGAGCCAGCGATGGTTGCCTGTTGTAAGTGCCGAGAATTGGTTACTCTCCATTCGAGTCAGGTCGTGCTGGCCTGAATACTGGTGTACGCTCTCTATTGTATCCCACGCACTCAAACCAGTTTTCGGATTAATCGAGAGAGTTTGGTCTCCCTCTCGAACCTGATCATACCTCAACCATCCACGCTGTGTGAGAATCTCTGTCTTCTCGTCGACGCAGGCATATTCAGGCAAATCCGGATCTCGACCGAACTGCCAACTCTCGTAGAACCAGTTGAAGCCCTCAGGAGTGGACGGGAAGTCAGCGGAGCCTCTCTTGTCTGCAAGAGACGGACGAATAAAGCGGTCCCACGTCTCCTTCTTATGCTTTGCCGCCTCGCACATAATAACGTGGTCCAAAGCCTCACCGACTAGCAGATCTGGATGTTCAGCAGACCTGCACTCAACCGTAGTCTGCCAAGGCAAAGTAATGAACATGTCCCCAGACCGCTTGTTGTACGCCTTCTTGACCCGCTTGTCCCTGCCAAACCTCTTCTTTATGATCAAGTCGTTCCAGATGACTCGGAACTCCTTCTCACTCAGATCGTAGGTTGGACCAACGCACCATACTCGCTTGTCAGGCTTCAGCAGGTACCTCGGAATCACATCACGGGCTGCCATCGTCGACTTTCCGAATCGACGTCCGCATGCAGAGAACCTAAACCTGGCATCGGAGTTGTGGTACGTCCACTGCTCCCGGAACGGCTTATACCCAACAGAGTTGAAGTAGGCAGCCATGGTCGGTGTTACGGTCATGTCCACCTCCCGTCGCGAACAAACCCGTGCATGCCACAGCCACCAAGTGCTGGGTCACAATGCAAAGACGGACTCAGCGTCAGCGGCTCACGCTGGACGACGGTCCATATTTCGCCTTCTACCGGAGAAACCTGATGCCTACGGACAAGGTATGAGCCAGTACGATACCCCGGCGAAGTGTCATGCTCCCAGAGAACGCCACCACCGTCAAGAAGCTGTACCCGGTGACCCATGCCGACATCGATCCACATACTCACCAGACACCTCCTCAATGTCCGCGCGGACTCTCTTTCAACCCGTTCCGGGAGTCCACAGGCCGCGAATGGCAGTTTCAGGTCCCAGGATCACTCTCAGTACCGAATGGCGCAGCACCCGAGTCTTCCGCAACTACTGTTGATCCAGTAGGGAGAGTAGCTAGTTCAGGTCCGTGCTCGCCGGTTACCAGAATCGGGTTGGTCTTGTGAATCTCGCCCACTACATAGTTGCCGGCGAAGTTGGAGGAGCTTGTTCCGTACTTCGGGTCAGACAACACCCTGTGGAGCTCCGCGACAAGTTCGTGCTCCACTCTCCGCCAGTCACTTTCCCCTTCCGGAGTAGGCGTATGTCCGCCTACATTCAAGCTCCACGTCATTCTGCTACCTCCCAATCCTCGGCAAGCACATCGCTCTGACTAGCTAGCCAGGGAACGAAGTCGCCGTTCGCGGTCCACATCATGATGTAAGGCCGGAACTTGCAGACGGTTCCCGGCGGGATTCCAGTGGCCTCGGCGGTGTTCACGTTGATCGCGATGCCGTCTGGGTAGCCACATGCCCTTGCCATTCCAGCCTGGACGCGTGACCCGCTGCCCGTCCTTGAGGGCGCGTACAGCGCCACCGAAGTCCATCAGAGGTCTCCTGACTGGAAGTCCTGCTCTTCTGCTACACCGACTGGAGTCAGTATAGCTATGTACTCGGAATTGAAACCGGGCTCGGTTCCGATCGTAATCGTGTAGGTACCTGCCGGAACAGGTCCAGACACGACTGGTGTACTAGCCACGTTGGCCGTCACCGTGAACTGTATCTGGGAGAGGCTCACATCCAGCCTCGCGTGATGTACATGCCTACTCCTGCGTACACAGCCACGCCGCCAACGACTAGGCCTAGGGCCAGCCAGCCCCACCAAGGCATCATCCTATATCATCGCCTCGCGCAAACCCACTCTGCCCGGTCACGCCGTACGGGGTACTAACGTTCAGAGTCACTCCAGTGTTGTCCTGAGACACTTCAATGGCATAGACGCCATCCTGCAGCACCACGCCCTGCATCACAGCTGCAGGCGAACCTGCAGCAACCGTAACCTGAATGATCCCGACGGACATAGCTCTCCCTTACCGGCCGAACACGTTACCTGGCAGCTGATAGACGCCTACGGAGTTACCTGTTTGCACCGACATGGTTGCCTGTAGCAACCCGTTGACGTCATTGAAGTCCGCCGGACTGAAGGGACCTAGCAGCAGTACGGTGCTGTTTGCTACTGCTATCACGAACGCCGCGGGAACCTGACCCTCCGTTGTCTTCTGAACGACAAGCGTCAGGTTGCCAGCACCTGCGGCTCCTACGACAACACGAAGTATCACCGCACCGTTGTTTGGAAAGCTGAAGCCCGTGTTAGCTCCGAGTGCAGTTTCTGCAGCCGGAAGTATGTTCGGCGTTGCTACCAGAGGACCAGGCGTGCCACCCGCTAGTGACCCAATGGGAAGCGTCGGCGCCGGCAGGGCAAGTGTTGGCATCCTTCAGGACCTTCCTATAAAGTATACGACCCCAGTGACTGCTGACACACTAATGACGCTGTTAACCCGTACCCAAGGCATCTGCATGGGGATCAGGAACGGGTACCGAAGGCCACCTGCTCCAGCTTGCGCACCAGGCGCTGCGAGCTCGCCCGTAGAGATAAGCCCCGTATCAGTAGTTCCGCTGTCCGGTGACGTGTGAAAGTTTGGCGTGAGTGTTCCGCCTACGGTCACAACAACGTAGAACGCACCTGCACGGTAGGACGAGAGGTCGAACCACCCGCTGCTAACGGTACCAACGCCAGCAGCAGTCAGCGTCTGCATCAGTACCCTATCGGATACTAGGCCCATCCCTACGCCCCCTTGCTAACGCCGATGTTCCAGTGGAAGTGACCAACAACCACGGCCCACTCAAATCCACCGAGGGCAGAGATAATAATAGCTGCAATGATGACTACGATTACGACAACAAGCAGGGCCACGAGCCACCCCGGTATCCATCCTATGCTCCGCACGTGCCCTCCCTTCAGGAGGTCCACAGGGCGCTAGTGTCGTCCGCCGCCTTCGTTAGCTTCCCTGTTCAGCTCGGTCAGGAACCTCTCGAGCTCGTCCACCTTGCCCGCGTCAGAGTTGACCGGTCCGAGGTTACGGTCAATTATGTACTGTGCCGCCCGAAACCTAACTGATGAGCTAACGGTCACGTCGCTCATCAGTTCCGAGACCGCTGCAGCAGCAAAAGGAGCTGCTTCTCTGATAATGCGGGTAGCAGCTTGTTCGGGGGTTTCACTGAAGTTGCTCGCCTCATCAAGGTCGGCTGACTCCATGACACCTCCTCAGGCTCAGAGACTACTCGATTCACTGATTGTATTCCTGTCATCTATTTTACCTGATGTCCCAATGGAAACGCACTGTATTGGTATACATAGAGGCCCACCGTAAGACTACACACCCACCAACCGTGTGACAATGTAACACATGAAATCCTGCCCGAATATAACTTAACCGGAAGGGCGTATAAATTTTCATGATCCTTATTATAATATAGTTAGAAGTAAAAACAAAACAACATGCAACTTGACAACTCAATAGTGTGTTTGTGTGAGATCAAACAAAACTTCAACAAAAGAAATGAGTGAACCAACATGCAAGATCTCACACCTTACGCTGCGATGATGATCACCAACATCATGTTTGCGAAGAACCACATCAACGTCGA
>WNFG01000081.1_pt1 | contig 98063 bp, 103 predicted proteins | sample 5400431 | NCBI WGS metagenome assembly WNFG01 (sample SAMN13153346, study PRJNA577476) | soil metagenome | isolation source: 120 cm saprolite under Douglas fir tree site 2 hole 3 replicate 2 | place: USA:California | collected 2015-04-18
GTGTCGAAGCTCTCCGCCAAGGGCTGGAAGAGCCTCGTTGCCCGCGACAAGGAGAAGGTCAAGCAGCACCGCCACGAGATCCAGGTGCTCGCGGGCGAGACCGGGCTCGAGATCGGCGAATTCCGCAAGATCGTGCAGATGGTGCAGAAGGGCGAGCGCGAGGCGCGGCAAGCCAAGAAAGAGATGGTGGAGGCGAACCTGCGCCTCGTCATCTCCATCGCCAAGAAATACACCAACCGCGGCCTGCAGTTCCTCGACCTGATCCAGGAAGGCAATATCGGCCTGATGAAGGCGGTCGACAAATTCGAGTATCGCCGCGGCTACAAGTTCTCGACCTACGCCACGTGGTGGATCCGGCAGGCGATCACGCGCTCGATCGCCGACCAGTCGCGCACCATCCGCGTCCCCGTGCACATGGTCGACAGTATCGGCAAAATCGTACGCAAGTCGCGCCAGATGGTCAACGAGCTCGGCCGCGAGCCCACGCCCGAGGAGCTTGCCGAGAAACTCGGCATGCCGCTCGAGAGGGTGCACAGGGTTTTGAAGGTCGTGAGGGAGCCCCTTTCGCTGGAAACCCCGGTCGGCGACGAAGAGGACTCCCACCTCGGCGATTTCATCGAGGACAAGAACACGATCCTGCCGATCGACGCCGCGATTCAATCCAATTTGCGCGAGGCCACCACGCGCACGCTCGCCTCACTCACGCCGCGCGAGGAGCGCGTGCTGCGCATGCGCTTCGGCATCGGCATGAACGCCGACCACACGCTGGAAGAGGTGGGCCTGCAGTTCTCGGTGACGCGCGAGCGCATCCGCCAGATCGAGGCCAAGGCGCTGCGCAAGCTCAAGCATCCGAGCCGGTCGAGGATACTCAGGACCTTCCTCGACGATTGATGAGGCAGGCGCCGCCACCTTTCCCGCCGACGCGTGGTTGACCTTCTCGATCGTGTGCGAGAACGAAACGTTATGGAACTTTGGCGATAGCGTCTCCCGGCTTATTCGCCTTTGATGCCCGCGGCCTTGATGATTGGGCCCCACTTCTCGATTTCGCCGCGCAGGTGTGCCGCGAGCGCCTCAGGCGCGCTTTAGGATCAGTTGAAAGTCCCGACGGATCATTTCTTCAACGCTTTGTGACCGCCCGCTGGTCGCCGTCCGTGATACCATCCAGGCCAGCTCAGGGTTGGCGGGCTTGTTACGGGACGGGCACTACCAATAGGGAGTGTCCCATGAAAGCTCTCGCCATCAGTATGGTCGCTGGCGCCGCGCTGTGCAGCCTCATGTCCGTGCCGGCATCGGCAATGCCAATGAGCAATCTCGCCGCCGCAGCGAGCGACCTCGCGCTAGGCCAAAGCGTGCGGTATGTCCGCCACCCTTACCGGTACCGATTGAGCCGTAGCAGCTATTACGCCTATGGAGCAGGCTATTACGGTTATAGAGCAGGCTATCCGGGCTATGCACGAGACTGTTACGGCCGCGGCTTTGGACCAGGCTCCCCGTGCTACCCGTAAAGGCGCTTCGCGCCGAAACACGCGTAGCCCGGATGAGCCATAAGCGCGTTTACGCGCGTCTTCGGACTACTTGCTGCCGCGGCGCCGCTTATCCCGGACATCCGGCTTTCACGCCTGCCGGCGCGACCGCAACCCCGATGGCGCCGCCGCGCTCGATCGCGCTCTGCAGGAAGCCGGACGCGCGCGCCTCGTCGATCAACGCATTCACCGCCGCGAGCGCCGCCGGCCGGTCCTTCGGCACGACGATATTCTGCGGCACGTTGAACAGGTCGTCCGGCAACAGCCGCGTGCCGGGTGTCGCCGTCGAGAGCGTGGTCAGGCGCTGGCGGTTGGCGCCGAGCGCATCGATCGTGCGCGCGGTCAGCGCCTTGCTCAATTCGGCCGGATCGTTCGCGAGCTCCACGACCGTCGCCTGCTTGAGGATGCGCTTCATGCACAGCGTGATCGAATCATTGACCGTCCCGGCGATCTTCTGTCCGGCGCGGTCGACATCGGCGATCGCCCTGATGGGCGAGCCGTCGAGCACGAGAAAGCTCTGCCGCACCAGCATGTAGGTCTGCGAGAATTCCACCATCCCCAGCCGCGTCGCCTCATAGGCGACAAAGCCGATGTCGGCCTGGCCGTTCTTGACCGCCTCGATGACGGCCGGCGGGCCGGCGATCGGCTTGAACTCGAGCGGCACATTGTTGCGGCGCGCCAATTCGCGGGCGAGATCGTAGGCGGCTCCGCGGACTTCGCCGGTCGCCGGATCGCGCATCGCCTGCGCCGGGTTGGTGCCGAGATAGGCCGCGCGCAGCGTGCCGCCCGGCGCAATGTCGCCGGCCATCGCCGATGGACCGCATGCAACTCCGGCGGCAATCATCACCAGGCGGAACGTTCTCATCTATGGTCCCTCGAAGGTCGCGTAAGGGCTCGCGAGTCAAACAGCTGCCCTTGCGCGGGACACGAGCCTCATGACGGACACTGCCGCGCGGTGAGGATCGGAGCATTCGACTCGCGGTATTCGGAAATCTCCACCGTGCCCACGTTGTTGAACAGATTGGCGGCGATGTCGTTCGGCACCACCTGGCTGAGCGGCGGCAGCGGCCGGTTGCTGTCGGCGCAGCGCACGGAAACGGCAAAATTCCAGAAGTAGATCGACGCGCCGCCCCGGGTGCGAACGATCACCTCGAGTTGCGGGTCGCTCTCCGGGCGCCAGCCCAACGCCGACACGTGCGCGGCGAAGGTTATCTTCACCTCGGTCGGCGCCTCGCTGCGCAGGAACGCAACCGACATTTCGGTGAGCTCGAACCGGCGGTCATTCGGGCTGCGCCGCGCGCGCCAGACCAGCTGCTGCCCTTTTTGCGCCGTCTCCTTCAGGGCGCCGGTAACCGGCGTTACGTCGAACACCGGCGACTGCTCGATCGACACAGCATTCGGCGGCGCTTGGCCCGGCGCCGGCTGCGCGTGCGCGGGGCTGGCGAGAAACGCCGCGAGGGCGACGAGGGCAGTACGAGGTGTGAGATCGGTCGACATAGCGGCCCCCGCGGCGCCGAGATTGCTTGAAGCGTCGTCACCCGCGGGCCCGATCGGCGGGTCCATCCTGTTCGTAACAGCCTCTTTGAATGAAGACGATTAAGTGCGGGGTCAAGAGCGCGTTTACGCGCGTCCATAGCCCGTCCCAAAGGGTGTTTAAGCCCTTAACAATGCGCTATGCCCGGCAATGACGGTGCGGTAAGCCACCCTTACGGAACTGGATTTATGGGTACGCGGCCTAACTAATAGCTGCGCTGATAGCGCTTCGGCGACTTGCGAGTACCCCAGCTTCCGCCCGACCCGTAGGCCGTCCCCGGGTAGGGGTTCGGGGCGCAAAATCCATTGCCAAGGCCGCGCACGGTGGCCCAGCACTGGTTGGCCGAAGAATAGCCGCAGTTGGAGACGCCGCGCAGGTAGTTCGCGCACCACGCGCCGGCATTGGCGGAGACGCCCGTCAATGTCATCCCCAGCAACGCCAGCAAGACGACGGTAATCGTTCGCATGGTTGCCTCCTCGGCAAACAGAACGGCGACACGCCAACGCCTAGAACGCTAAGGCGTTCAGCACCATGGTGCAGGTGATGATTGCACCCAGGCCCAGCCCGAATAATTGGGTGATTCGACGTTCGCTCATTTCCACCTCCCAACCAGCCATACGTTGGGTTGGTTGTACCCGCAGACGGAGGAGGCATCTGTGACGCCCGTCACGTTTTGGTCGAATAAAGGGAGCTGCCCTTCGGCGCGGCCGAACCGGACCCCCACGGCGCGACCCGCGAGGCCGCCATGGCGGCATTCGCGCAGACCTGGCGCTCCGAAGATCTGGCGGCGGGGTGATCCAAACTGCCACACGTGGGGCCGCCTCGCCCGCAGTGCCCCTCATAGCGACCGCATCACCGCGCCGGCGCGGGCCGGGATGCATTTCGCCGCGGCGGAACGTCACCGCGCCGGCGATCGAGGATTTCCATGACGCGCGGAAGCAGGGCGGCGGCGATCATGGCGTGGCCTTCCTGCGTGAGATGGATGAAGTCCAAGGTGCGATAGTGCAGCGGGATGAATTCATCGTACACGATCACCTGAATCGAGCGGGCCTGCAGGCGGCGCTCCATCTCCGCAATGTTTGCCGCGCGCCACTGCGGAGGGACGAGGAAACGCTGATCGTTGCCGCCCGGCTGCAAGATCACGATGTCGGTTCCATCCGGCACGTCCTTGTCGATGCGGCGGAGCATCAGCCCCGTCGTTTCGAAGGGTACTCCGGCGTTGGTCACCTGGGCATCGATGCCCTTGGCGCGGAGCAGGGCCTGCAACTTCGCGGGATATGCCCCTTCGTTGCCGACATACCAGCCATGGGTGTTGCTGGCGCCGATCGCGACGATGCGCAGCGGCGGCGCCGCCGCGGCCGTCATGTTTGCGCACATGAACGTCGCGAAGGCCAACAGGGCCGCGCCGCCGAGCCGCGTGATGAAGTCGTACCGCTTCATTCGATCACCTCGTCGGCGCGGGGCGAAGAGCGCCGGCGGCACGTCGTTGCCGGCCGCCCAAAGGATAGCACGCCATAAGATACGGAAGAGCAGGTCGGCAAGCGGTTCTGGCCAGCAGCTTTCGAGGTTGGCGAAAGCCTCTGCAAGCTCAGAACGACAGCCCCGCTGTGGGCGGCGGCGACACCACCGCCCGCAGGCGAAAGATCTCGTCCCGCCATGCCACCGCGAGGCCGTCGCGGTCGGGGTCGCGGCCTTCGTGCCGCACCCGGCGCTTGCGGAACGCGAGCTCGTGCTGCGCGTACACCAGCGCGGCGGAGGCGCGCGGCCGCAGCGGGTCGATGCGACGCGTGCGCAGCACGCGGTCGGCGACGATCTCCGCGTACTCGCCCGCGCTCACCGCGCCCCCGACTTCCCCGGCGAGCTCCTCGCGGATCACCCCCCGTTCGCGCACGCTGCTTCGCCACAACGCCAGCGCCGTGAGCAGGAGGAACGGCAGGAAGATCGCGAGCTCGAGCAAAGAGCTGCCGACGAAGGCCTGCACAAACCCCAGGTCGAGCGGATCGGAGGCCGGCGCCGGCTCACCCGCCGCGACGGCCGCGAGCGCCGCGAGGAGCGGCAGCGCGTTGTTGACCATGTGCGCCGCAATCGCCAGAACGAGTCCGGCGATCGGCGCGAGGATGCGGATCCACGCGCGCCGCGTCTGCATCGCGATGCCGAGGAAGGCGCCGAAGATGCCGGTGGACATCGCGTGGCCGCCGAGGCCGAGGAGCGCGTAGCGGCTGCCGAGCTGCAAGCCATAGGGCGGCGCTCCCGTCTCCGCGTAGCCTTGCGCCACGTACAACGCCGCCTCGAACCAATTGAACCCGACCCCGACGAGCGCGCCATAGACGATGCCGTCGCGCACATTGTGGAACTCGGGACGCAGCAGCCGGAAGATTGCGAGCACGCCCACCGCCTTGGCGATCTCCTCCACGATCGGCGCGGAGATCGGTGCCGCCAGCAGCATCGCCGCATCGGGACCCAAGACCTCGCGCACGACTGGATGCTGCACAACCCACGTGTCGGCGAGCTTCAAAAAGGCGCTGTTGAACGGCAACGCGAGCCCAGTGGCGATGCACCCGCCCCAGAGGAAGGCGGCGGCGAACAGCCACGGCGTCTGGCGCTCGCGGCGTTCAAGCAGCCACAGCAGGCTGAGCGGAAGTATAGAGAGCATGCCGGAGAGCACGAGCGCGCGAAAGAACACGCTCACGACGTCCGACCGCATGCTCGCGAGCAGGAGGAGATGGACGGCGGCCGCAAACGTGAGCACCGCGATCAGCCCCGCAATGATCGCGATGCAGATCTCGCGCCGACGCAGCGCCGGGCCCATGCGCGGGCGGCCGTCATACACGTCCGATACCAAGGCAGGGCTCCCTCCCCGGCGGCATCCCCGGTTTTGCCTGCGCCACCGCTCGAACGAGGATCAGGACCTATTAAACCCTTTGCGGTGACGTGACGAGCGCTGCGCGCAGGTCAAGCGAGCGCGCTGAGGCGCTAGGACTTGTCGTTTCAGAATCTTGGGTCGGGGCTGCCGAACCCCGCGCTCGCTTCCAGGACCTTACCAGCCGCTCGACCCGAAGGATGAGCCGCTCGAGCGCTCGTAAGCCCAAGGGGTGGGGGAGGGATTGAGACGAGGTCGCGCCCGGCGCTGGGCCGGCTTTTGCTGGGCGTAAGCATCCAGCGCCGACTTGCGCTGGGCAGGCTTGGCGGTTTTGGCGCCGGCATCCGCGGCCGCGGTGTCAGGCGCCGCCGGCTCGGCCGCGACCGGCTCGACATTGACCGCGCCTCGCGGCCAGCTGAAATCGTCGGCCCGGCCGCTCGGCGCCGCGAGCGGCTCGCCTCTGGTGAGCGTCACAGATGTGCCGGTGGCAGCGGCGGGGCCCCCGATCAGTTCTTCCGGCGCAATGCGCGTTTCCGTGAGCGGCACGACCGGCCCTGCGACCGGCCGTTGCGCCGGCCCGGGCGCTTTGGCATTCGGCGCTTGCGCGGGCGCGAGCGAACCGTCCGGCACCGGCAGCGCGACCGGCATGCTCTTGTTGCCGCCGATGCGCTCGATTTCGCGCTCGACGTAATGGGCGAGCTTGCGCGCGCCGAACTTGGTAAAATAGACGCCGTCGCTCGTCCGCAATCGGCGAGTCTGCCCTAGATAATCCGGTCCCTGTTGCGAGAAGTTCCCCGCCTCGTCGACAAAGCCGTCCCAAATATCGACATAGGCAATTCCCGCCTTCTCAGCCCGGCTGCGGTAAATTTCATTGAGATAAGACGAGTTCGCGCTGGCCTCGGTGTCGCGCTGGGAGGGCAGACCGACCCAGATGACCGGAACGCCGCCGCTTTTCAATGCCGCGATCGTGGCGTCGATGCGCTTGATGTACGCGTCCTCCCACTTTTCCGACTGAAATTCCCACGGTCCGGAGGCCGCCTGGCGCGCCTGTGCCGGCGTCAGGTGGGAATGCTGATGCTCGACCGGCTGCCGCTCCAAGTCCGGCGGCGCCGGCGGGCCTGCCTGCTCCGGCTGTGCCGGCGGGGCGTTCGCCGGCGCGGGCGGCGGAGCCTTCTCACGGATGGTCTCGCGATCGTTGTTTCCGATCATCATGACGACGAACTTGGGTTTCTCGGCAGCGATAATCTCGCGCGCCACCTGCGGCCATTCGATCTCGCGGCGCTGATCGTAGCGGATGAGACCGGAAGCGGTGCGATGTTTGCGCACGATGCCGACCTCGGGCTGCTCGGAAAAGGCATCTTCAAGCCCGTAGGCAAGCCAGTCGGCGTTGGCATCGCCCATCACCACGATCTTGACCGTGGCATCCTCGCGCGGCGTGGCCGGCGGAGCGTGGGAGTAATCCTGGGGCCGCTCCTTTTCGACTTCTCTGACCCTCAGGCGGGGAGAAGGAGCCCTTTCACGTTGGCGATAACCCCAGTTGTCCCATTGGCGGTCATGCCCATAGCCGCCATAGCCGCCGTAGGGATTGTACGGCTGCTGCGACTGCTGCTGGCGCCCGCCCCATGAATTTCCCCAGTACTGGGCATTCGCAGGAAGCAACAGCGCAAAAATGATGAGAACCACCGGGGCCGCCCAGATGAGCACCACACCGCAGGCGGTTGACCACCTGCAACATCCAAGCACGACCCGTCGTCCGATACTCATTTTGGGACTCTTCCGGGGCCTTCCGGGCCCAAGCACAGTACAACAAGCACAAAACAAAAAAGGGCCGCTAGTTCCCCCCTAGCGGCCCCTCGTTGCCGGGTCCATCCAATGACAATTGGAAATGAGCCCCAGACCCGGCAAGCGTCGCAATCCTAACCTTAATCGCGCGAAATGATACGGCATCTGCGTACCGAGCGCTAATTTTTTTGGGCGATTGGGGCTGTGAACCGCGGGTTTGCAGGTTGGTCGGTGCAGCCATGTGTTCGGCCCCTGTTTGGGCGGTTCACATGACCGCTGGCCATAATGCCTTCCGCGGATCAGTGTTCGAATTTGGCGGCACGTCGGTCAGGGAGTGTTGCGGTCGAATGGCGGCTCGGGACCGAGCCGGCGGACCAGGTCCGGCGTGACCTCGGCAATGCTGCGCACGCCGAGCAATGCCATGTCGCGATCCACCTCATCCGTCAGCAGGGTAAGGGCGCGCTGCACGCCCGACTCGCCAGCAGCCACCGCCGCGAAGAGGAACGGCCGGCCGACAAACACGAACTGCGCGCCAAGCGCGAGCGCCTTGAGCACGTCGGTGCCGCGCCGCACGCCCCCGTCCAGCATCACGGTCATGCCCTTCGCCTCGGCTGCGATCTCGGGCAGCGTACGTAGCGGCGACACCGTATAGTCAAGCTGCCGGCCGCCATGATTGGAGACCATCACTCCATCGACGCCGCATTCGCGCGCGATGCCGGCATCCTGCGGGGCGATCAAGCCCTTCACCACGAGCTTTCCCTTCCAGCGCCGGCGTATCAATTCGACATGCTTCCAGGCGAGTTGGTCGCGACTGCCGATATTGCGCACGAGATTCTTGGACAGGACGGGTGGACCGCGCGTCGCGTCCATATTCTCGAAATGCGGCATGCCGTGATTTTTCAGCGTGCGCATCCAGGTGCCGAGCAGCCAATGCGGATGCGTCGCTACATCCCAGGCGACCCGCGGTGTGATCAGGAGCGGGACCTGGAAGCCGGTGCGAATGTTGTGCTCGCGGTTCGAGGGAACCGGCACGTCGGCGGTCACCACGAAGGTGTCGTAGCCGGCGGCGGCGACCCGATCGAGGAGCGGCTCGATGCGCGACGCATCGCCCGCCAAATAGGCCTGGTACCAGGCGGCCGGGTTTGCCCGCCTAACGTCCTCGAGCTTGATCAAGGAGGCCGCGCTGAGAATCATCGGCACATTCGCCGCCGCGGCCGCGCGCGCGAGCACGATGTCGCCGCGATACGCGCACAGCGCGGCGGACCCGAACGGCGGGATGCCGAACGGCGCGGCGTAGGTCACGCCGAATAGCGTCGTCATCTGGTTGCGGCTCGAGACATCGTTGAGCACGCGCGGAACGAAGCCGTATTCGTCGAAAGCGCGGCGGTTATCGCGCAGCGCCGCGTCGGTCTCGACGGCTCCGGCGATGAAGCCGTAGATCATTCTCGGAAGGCGCCGGCGGGCCGTTTTCTCAAAATCCGCAAGCGACAGGTAACGCCGCAGGCGGCGCGGAACCGCGGTTTGCGAACGTTGCGCCGCCGCGAGCGGTCGGTCCGCGCTTGTGGTCTGGGGGGATGCACTGCCGGGCGGTCGAGCGCCAGGCGATGTGTCCCGGGGCGCCTCGGCAGCGATGGTCTGATGCGGAGAAACGACGGACATGCAGGAGCCCTTTCGCGCGGTGTGCGAGACAATTCACGTTCGCGAAGGCGAGGATGCCGGTGCTGCGCCGCAACTGCAATGACCGCTCGGGGTCATTCGCGTCGGACATGAAGCGAAGGCCATCATTTCGTCCCGCAGGGAAAATTCTGCTGCCGCGGATGGTGGGCAGAGTATGCCTGGCCTAGTACAGCGGCCAGATTGAAACGCCCTTTGCTTGGAAAGATGCCGTTTTGCACTTAGCTTCATGAAGCGTCCACGGAACCGAGCCTCGCGTGCCTGCATCGTGCTCGGATAATGAGATGACCCATGACCGACCTTTCCGTTGATGCCCGCCTGCTTGCGACTGAGCAGGGCGCGGCCCCCCGCATCAACTCGGCGGCGGTGACGTTTGCATCGGCGCTGGTCGTGGCCGGCGCGCTCGCGCTCGCCGATTATTACACTTGGCGGCAGGGGGCGCTTTTCCTGCTCGGCGCCGCGCTCGGCGTTGTCCTCTACCACGCGCTGTTCGGCTTCACCTCGGCCTGGCGCGTCTTCATTGCAAACGGCCGCGGCGCCGGATTACGCGCGCAAATGGTGATGCTTGCGGTTGCAGTGCTGCTGTTCTTTCCTGTGCTCGCGCAGGGCAGCCTTTTTGGCCAGCCGGTGCATGGAGAATATGGGGCGGTCGGCGTTTCTGTCCTTGTCGGCGCGTTCCTGTTCGGACTGGGCATGCAGCTCGGCGGCGGCTGTGCATCCGGCACGCTTTACACTGCCGGAGGCGGCAATACGCGCATGCTGGTGACGCTCATCTTCTTCATTGCAGGTTCCGCGCTTGGCGCCTGGCATCTGCCGTGGTGGTCGGCGCAGCCCAATGTAGGTCAGATCTCGTTGATCTCCGCTTGGGGTTGGGTCGCCGCCTTGCTGGTCAGCGTCACCGGTTTTGTGGCCATCGCTTTATTGACGATCGTCATCGAGCGGCACAGGCATGGTACGCTGCTGTCAGGTGTCACGACGCAGCGCCGCGGTTGGCGGCGCTTCCTGCACGGACCCTGGCCGCTCGTCGCTGGCGCAGTCGCGCTTGCGCTCGGCAATTTCGCGACGCTTTATCTCGCTGGCCGGCCGTGGGGCATCACCTCGGCCTTTGCGCTCTGGGGCTCGAAAATTCTGACGGGCCTCGGCGTCGACGTGGCGTCTTGGGGCTATTGGCAGCCGCCGGCGCGCGCGCAGGCATTACGCGAGAGCGTGTTCGCCGACATTACCTCGGTCATGGATTTCGGCATCATTCTCGGCGCGTTGCTGGCGTCCGGACTTGCGGGGAAGTTCAAACCTGGCTGGAAGGTGCCGCCGCGCTCGTTGCTCGCGGCCGTGGTCGGCGGATTGATGCTCGGCTACGGCGCACGCCTTGCCTATGGCTGCAATATCGGCGCCTATTTCAGTGGCATCGCCTCTGCTAGCGTGCACGGGTGGTTGTGGCTTGTCGCAGCTTTCCTCGGCAGCGTCCTCGGCACATATCTGCGTCCTTGGTTCGGCTTGAGCGTTGAGGGCAATCTTGCCCGCGCGCAGGCCGGGCCGACCGCACGCGACTAGCCCCGACGGCGCAGGCGTAGGCCGGCACTGCGAACGATGACGAGTCGAGGTCGTCGCGGCTATTCCGGCTGAATGCCGATCGACGGAATGACCTTAGCCCAATGGTCGACCTCGCTGACGAGGAGGCTGGCGAATTCCGCCGGCGTGCTGGTCAGTGGGTGCAGGCCCTGAAGCTTCATCTTGGCGATGATGCCCGGCATCTTCAGCGCCGCCACCGTCGCCGCATTGAGCTTGTCGATGATCGGCGCCGGCGTTCCGGCGGGCGCCAGCAGGCCGTTCCAGCCGACGTTGACGACGCCGGGAACGGTCTCGTCGATCGTGGGAGTATCCGGCAATTCGGGGAGCCGCGTCTTCTCGGCGGCTGCGATGACGCGAATCCCGCCGGCCTGCGCCTGCGGCAGAGCGACCGGCAGCGTGCTGAACCCCACCTTGACGTTGCCGGCGAGCAGGTCCTGCATCGCGAGCGCGCCGCCGCGGTAGGGCACGTGCACCATGTCGATGCCGACCTTCTGCTTGAGCAGCTCGCCGCAGACGTGGTGGCTGGAGCCGATGCCGGGAGTGGCGTAGGCGAGCTTGCCGGGATTTTTCTTCGCGTACTCGATGAGTTCGGTCACATCGTGCACCGGCAGCGACGGATGCACGGCGAGCACGAGTGCGACGTCCGATGTCAACGTAATGGGTGCAAACGCCGTCTTCGGGTCGAACGGAAAGTTCTTTTGCAGGTACCTGTTCGTGGTCAGCGCCGAGTTGACCGAGAGTAGGATCGTGTAGCCGTCGGGCCTGGCATTCGCGACCGCCGCCGCCCCGGTCGTCCCGCCGGCACCGCCACGATTGTCGATGATGATGCTCTGCCCGAGCGCCTGGCTCAGCGGCTCGCGGATGATCCGCGCCATGGCATCGGTCGAGCCCCCAGGCGGGAAATTGACGATCAGCGTGACCGAACGGTTGGGATAGTCTTGTCCAGCCACTACCAGTGGCACCGTCACAACCGCCACGGCCGCACCGCTGAGAAGCGTGATGAACTCGCGGCGCTTCATTCGATCGCAGGGGCTTGCGACACCAATCTAGGACCGACTTGCTTCATCTAGGAAGGCTTGCACAGCCTCGAACAGTTGCAGCCGGTTCTTCTCCATGATGATCGTGTGCGTCCCCTCCGCGAGCATGACGTATCGCTTGCCGGGCGAATTCACGAGCAGTGGAAACAGCGTCTGTGCCATATAGGGTGGGAGATCTCGATCCCATTCGGCTTGCACCAACAAGGTCGGGACAGTGATCTTGGCCGGGTCGTAATAGGGTTTGCCGGCGGCCCAGTAATCCTGGCTGTCTTGAATCACGCCGTTCGGGGCGCGGATATAGGGCGGATCTGCCTTCGCACCTTCGGAATCGGTCGCCCACGTCGCGTCCGCCCAGGCGTCGAACCATCCGTCGGGAATCAGTGCTGCTTTCTTGTCGTCGGGCACGCCGGTCATCCAGCGCTGCATCGCTTGCTCACGCGTAACCTTGCGATAGGCGCCAAGCGGGCCGGGCCCGCCCTGCACGAGTGACGCCGTCTGCCGGATCCATCCGGGTGCGTAGAGCACGAGCCGCTCCACGTTGCCGGGATGCTGCGTGGTGTATGTCGACATCGTGACCGTGCCCCACGACCAGCCGATCAAGTTGAGGCGGGGGATATTGCGCCGCGCGAGGATGAAATCAACGACAGTGCCGATATCCTTGACCGCAGTGTCACCACGCACGATTGGCGGGCTCGCCTTGGGATCTTCCGACATTTCCTTCGGGCGTGTGGATTTGCCGTAGCCGCGCAGATCGAGAAGGTAGACGTCGTAACCGCGAGCGGCGATGTAGTCCATCCATGACATTCCGCCGAGCTGCAGGTCGAAGGCCGTGCTCGCGGGATAGGTTGCGCCGTGCACGTAGAGTACGGTGCGCTCGGGACGGAACGTGGTCATCTGCGCCGGGCGCTTGTTGCGCACGTAGATCTCGATCCCCGGATCGGGAGATTTCACCATCATCTCTTCGGTAACAAGGCGCGTCTGCGCGACGGCGGTGGCCGCGGACATGGTGGCAGCAGCGACAACACTGAGAACAACAGGGTGCATTTTCACGATATCCTCCCCGTCAATTGCGCAGGCGCTTACCCAAGGCCAAGATCACGGAGTGACTATAGCAGGTCTGAAGCGGGTCGGGCGTGCATCCGGCGCGCCGATGGGCGAGATTTCTAGGAGGAAATCGTGATTAAACTTACTCGCAGGCGACTTCTGCATTTGACCGCCGGTCCAATAGCGCTCCCCATCACTTCGCGAATTGCCATGGCGCAAAACAATCCATCACCACCACGCGAGCGACCGCTTGCGGAACGGCTGGCCGCCTATACCCATGCCCTGCGCTACGACGACCTCGACGCTGCGACCGTCGAGCGGATCAAGGTGCACGTCATCGATACGATCGGCTGCGGTATCGGAGCGTTCGAGGAAAAAGCCGTCCGTATCTGCCGCGAGATTGCGCTTGCCGTGCCCGGTACCGCCACGGTCATCGGAACGGGCCGGCGCACGACGCCCGATCTTGCATCCTTCGCCAATGGCGCCGCGTTCCGCTTCCTCGATTTCAACGATACGTATGTCGGGCGATTTGCGGTTCATCCAAGCGACACCATCGCGGCGTGCCTTGCAGTCGCGGAGGCCGAACGGGCCAACGCCCAAGATTTGATTACCGCGATCGCGCTTGCCTATGAAGTGAACTCCCGGTTGGTGGATTCCTTGGATATCGCGGCGCGCGGTTGGGATCCGCCGGTGTTCAGCCTGCCAGCCGTGGCGCTCGCGGCGGGCAAGCTGATGAAGCTCGACCCCGAGCGGCTAACCCACGCGGTCGGGCTTGCCATCAACGACCACATCCCGATGGCCCAGACCCGGATACAGACTCTGTCCGACTGGAAGGGACTCGCGGCCGCCGAAGCGGCGCGCAATGCCGTGTTCGCCGCGCTGCTGGCACGCGGTGGCGTGACTGGCCCGACGCCCATCTTTGAAGGTCGCTCCGGCTTCTTCAAGCAGGTGTCCGGGCCGGCCCATGTCGACGTCGAGACCTTCGGTCGGCGTGGCGTTCCGTTTCGCATCCACCAATGCAGTCTGAAGGCTTATCCGGCGGTCATTTACACGCAGACGGCGATCGTGGCCGGCATCGAAGTTGCCAAGGAAGTGGGCTCGCTCGATCGGATTGCCTCAATCGAAATCGCGACGACGGGCCGTGGCTTTGAGCGGACCGGGAGCGAACCCGAGAAATGGTCGCCGCAAACCAGGGAGACCGCGGACCACAGCCTGCCGTATATAACGGCGCGGGCGATGGTTGACGGCGACATCACGAATGAAAGCTTCGCGCCGCAAATGTACCGCGATCCGCGCATCCTCGCCTTCATGCAAAAGATCAAAGTGAGCGAGGACCCCGTCCTCACTGCGCGGAGCGGAGGCGCTGTTCCCACGCGTGTGACGGCGATCCTGTTGGACGGGCAGCGGATATCACGCGAGATCGACCACGCGCCGGGTTTTGCGGCACGGCCGATGAACCGAGACGAAATCGAACGCAAATTTCGCGGCAACGTGGGTAAGCGCTGGGACAAAGATCGGACGGACCGCATCCTGCGGACGCTGTGGGCGCTCGATCGAACGGACGATCTGCCTTCGTTACTGGGCGAGCTTGCATTGCCGACATAGGGAGGGCGGGCGGACGTCGGAGTTGGGTCAATCTCGACACTTTTGGCCGAGGCGACGCGGCCATTCATGTCCGCTATGCCTCCAATAGCGACCAAGGCGGTGCGTGGCAGCGAAACGTCGCTAAGTGCCATTAGCGTCCTAACGCGCCGCAGCAAAGAAGCACCGCTAGGGCGTACATGCTCGGGCTGTCCAAATCTCGTGAATTGCGCTCCCAATGGCATCACGCGGCCGAACTATTTGCTAGGGGAGGCCGACATTGGTGCCTTTAGCAACGCGGTTGAGCTGGCGCTGTTCTACGATGCCAAGCTGGACGTGACGAAGATTCCTGTGTGAAAGAAATGGCACTCTCCGCAGCAGACCGCGCCGAACTCAATCGACTTGGTATCGAGAACATCAAAATCAAATTGAGCTACGCTGGCCCTGGGCCAGGCCCGGTTTGGCTCCCTGGCGGTCCAGCCAAGATGGCAGCGATGAACAAATGTTTGGCGCAAAGTCACAAATCCCGCACCGGACAACGCGACTAATAAGAAGCAACTAGCAACATGATGCATACTATTCAAAAAGGAAAAGTAGGGTGAGAACTCTAGCCTACGTTAGCTTCATCATTATGTCGCTGACCTCAGTTGCTTCGGCCGCACCATGTGATGCGCAAGTGCAAGCACTGCAGAAACAAATGAACGCTGCCGGCGATCGCGCTGACGCCATCAAGAACAAGTGTTCGCCCGAGTGGTCCACAGAGTTCAAGCGCTTTCTCGAATTGGCACGTCGATATGAGGGCGCCGCAAAGCTCGACAAGGGTTGTGTCATCAAGTCAGAAGATGGCGTAGCCGTGGGACCAAATGGCATAACAAAGAAAGCCTTCGCCGTTAACAAAGACATCAATAAGGAATGCACTGCCGCGTCAGTAAAGAAGCATGACAAGGAGGCTGCTGCCAAGAAGCGTTCCACCGAAGAACCTGCCAATGAAGACCACTGGAAGAACGACGCTCCGTTCCCGAAGCTTCAGTACGGTCAAAAGCTGTGTATGAGCGACATTCCACCCGGTGACCCGTTCTACAAGCAGTGTCAGGCGTGTGAGAAGAAAATATCTGAATGCAGCGGTGACCTAAGAGACAGAGGGCGTAGATCACCTTACGGTGATCCGGACGCGTTCTTCGTCACAGCTACCAGTTCTAACAACGAGAACACTGTCGTGATACTCTCCAAGAAGTCGAGAGAAGAGGCCATCAACGAAGCGCTTAAAGAGTGTCGGGCAGGCGGTCGCTTTGTCTGTAAGAACGAGATCGGTTTCGTCTCTGTGAGATGCTATGGCCATCGCCGCGTGTGCGGCAAGTCGGACATCCATATGGACATCGACAAGAACAACTGCGTGTACTTTTCCAGGTCTAAAGAAACCATAGACAGGTACGGCAGCTACTGGCTCGCCCAGGCGCCATCGCCGAGGGAGGCGCAGAAGCTCTGCAAGGTGGACAAGCGGGGGAAGCATCACCAGTGCACCGTTCCGACGGGCATGTGTGCCGGAAAATGAGCAATTATCTTGGAGGCGCAAACGTGACCAACACCGTGCGACTCTTCCTGCTCGACGACCCGGCGTTCGTGGCTTACATGGTCCTGCTCGCGGCCGTGCTCGGTTCGCCGCGCTGGTCCGCCACCTGGGCGTGATCCGCGCCACCGTATTTTCGAGAGCTACCGTCGGCATCGGGTTTCTGCCCTGGCTGAACGCGCTCTCGGTGGCTCTTGAAAACGCGTTCCGCTGCATCGGCGGTGGCTGCGAATGAGCCCCAAGGCAACAATCATCTGGTGCACCGTCATCTCGATGTTCAGCCTGATTACGGCTTACTACGGTGGGATTGATGCATTCGTAGCTTCCGGCCTCAACCTCGTGGCGATTGCGTTGGCTTCTCTGTGTTGGAATGAATTGCAAGCAAGGAAAGTGAAATGAAAAAGCTCCTGCTCATTGCAGCACTTCTCGTTACTACGTCGCTGACAGCCGTCGCGCAAAATGGGACCAAGGCTCTCGACGAAGGTGCTGGCTCCCCTGTGATTCCGCCTATTCCTTATGGGGGACGTGATACTAGCGTGCCCTACACTCCGAGTTCTCCTGTGCCCCCAGATCCGGTAGAGGCGAAGCCACGAGCACCGACCGCCCCACACACGCTACCGATGTTCATGGACTCTCCACCGGCAGACACGTCCTACAATCTGAAAGAGGCCGAGGAAGAGTTTGATCACGCCAACAAAATCGTCGTGGCCAACGTGGACGATAACAAGCTGTCCTGTGGTGACATGAGGAACGTCGCTGATCTATACGCTTACGCAGCGAAGCAGTACACCATAGCCGGAGTTGAGGCTAAGGCACAGGTTGCGAAGGACAGAGGCAACGCGCTCGTCGCTGAGGCCAATCGATGGAAGAGTGCTGGTAAATGCGACGGTACTAGCCTCGGCCCCGATACTCTGGCGAACTACAGGCAATGGTTCCAGCATTCATCGACGGCGGCTAAACCTCAACCCGCACAAAAGTCAGAGGCTGAGATCGAAGCTTACCGTGCGGCTCTCCTTGACAGACTCAAAAAAGCTACCGAGCGGAATAAACTTCAACCAGCACAAAAGCCAAATGCCGAGTCCGAAGCTCTCCGTAAGAGACTTAGAGAATCTCTTGAAACGAAAAAAGACATTTCAAAAGACATCTCAAACATGTGTGCGTACATGAAAAGAGTTGGCCTCGCTGAGCTCAATGGAGTTGTCACAAACCGCGATTGCCTTGATGCCGACACACCCAACGAGTTGCCAGATAGCAACAGAGATGCCTCGGTACAACCACAACAACAGCCGGAAATACCAGCCAACCCTACGCCAGGCGGAGTTACTGGCGGCAGAAACACAGGAATTATGAACCCTGCGGACCCAGCTGGTCGGGGTGGAAATCATGCCGTGCCCACCGATCCGAAGAGCCGTCAGAGCACGATCAAGGGTCCGATCCGTCCCGAGAATCTCCAGAGTGGCGGTCCTACTCAGAAAATCTCCAAGCCAGCGTTCTTGGGAGGAGCCAGCAGTCCGCCTCCATCTAAATCGCTCGGAGGTGTGAATGTTGGTGGCGGTACCATCACGAAAGGCGCACCCACCGACCTTAGCATAATGAGAGATAAAGTCATCGAATTGAACAGGAGTCCACAGTGAACAGACGACAATTTTTAACCAGCAGTACAGCCGTTGCGGCCACGCTTCTCAGCTCGCGCATCGCTGTGTCCCAGGACGCAATTAACGCATGTTTGGGTGCACCAACATATGATCAACTGGTGGCGCCTACCAAAATTGTTTCGTTCAAGAAGATGCTCAAGGAGGAGCATCCGCATCTTGGCGGCATGACGCGCATCGACGGGTACGTGGCCAATATCGTCGACCCATTCCGCAACATCGAAAATACTAGAAAGGCCCGCAAGGAAGCGATGGACAAGATCGATCTCTCGGATTGGGACGTATTTCTGTGCGGGCGCGCGGAGCCGAACCAACCCGAGTTGCGTTTCGACGATCTGATCGTAGCCATCAGGTCCGTCCGTGGCGACTACAATCGTGAAGAAGCTGGTGTGTCGCTGGACCCAAGTCCAAATCCACAACTCCGTGAGGATTTGAAAAAGGCGTTGGCGAATGGAAATAAGGACAACTTCCGCAGCTACGATGCCGTCTGCAAAGAACTCATGAACTACCCTACCATCTATGGAATGCCGCAGAAGTGCCAAGCTGCCAAAACGTTGTTGGATGCAGACTATCGCATGAAGCTCGTAGCATCGGGCGAGGTCAAACTGCCCATCAAGAATTTCAAGTCCACAATCGACTTCGAAACAGATATGTACAGTGCTGCAATTAAAGCCACGAATGTTTGGCCGGACAACATACCTGTCTCGACAATTCGAAACTGGTTCACAGCAGGTGAGATCCATTACCTTCCAGATGAGGGACCTGATGGCAAGTCGTCGTTCATCGCCTGCGCTCAAGTCGTGCTCAAGTCAGAAAGAAAAGAGGGCGGCGATCAGAACGATACGCCCGACAAGAAATTTACTTGTGCGTGGAACAGCAGGATGCAAGAGATATTGCAATCGGAACTCATCTGGAAGCAGATGAACGGCATCTTCAGGCACTTCGCGCTTGCTAAGGCGTTACACGAGGACAACGCGCTGAACGCCCTGCCATACGACTCAGTTCGTATAATGGACTTCAAGGTGCCGTCGGTAGACATCCCGTCTCAGTACCCCGTATCGACCAGCAGCCACAAGGAGCAGAGCGTCAAGATAAACGGAAAAGATTGGAGATGGGCAAATTTCCATTGCGGTGGAGTTTCTCTTGCCGGAAAAATTGTGAAGTCCCAGCTTCTCATGAAGTCTGATTCAGTTCGCTCGGACATGCGCTTGATCCGTGAGAGAGTATTAGCCTCTGCGCGTAGCAGCGGCGGCGCAGCTCACTGGGACATAAGGTAAAATGCGCTACGTTTTCCAAGATCGCGTGGATAAGGTCGAGCGCCGCCGGCACGTCGGTCGCGTGGTTATACTTAATGGCAGGACCGCCAGCGTCGCGAGACGTGCTGGGGCGTGTAGCATGTACAAGACTACAGCAGTCATCGTCCTGATCGTCCTCCTGGGGACGTGCGCGGCATCGGCCGGTAACCGGTTAGATGCCCCGTTCGCCAAACTGAAGAAGGGCGAGAAGCTCTGCATGGATTCCATCGCGCCGGGTGACCCCTTCTACGCCCAGTGCAGGGCCTGCGAGAAGTCGGTCAAGCACTGCAGCGGAGATCTCCGCGACCGGATCAGGAGATCCCCCTATCTGTGACCGGCCCTAGACGATGAGCGACGACAAAGGACAGATCGAGGAATACGCCAAAAGCGAGAACGACTGGGTTCGGGCTCGTGTCATCAAACAGGACCCTCCTCCAGAGGGGTCATTGCTGCAAATCGCGGAGCGAGCCCGCGACATGGCAGCTAATTCTCTCGGTACCCAACATTGGGCGTATGCATTGGCACTGCTCAATCTCGGTATCTATTACGACTTCATCGAACACAATACAGCGAAGGCGCAGGAATTCATCGATCAAGCGAGCGCGATCGTGGAAGAAAGTAAAACAGGGAGCGCATTGTATGCCGACGCGCTTTTCCAACTCGGCACCGCTCGCAAAGAACGCAACCTGCCAACAGACGATCCGAGAATCACAGAGGGTCACCTGAACCAGGCGCTCTTCATCCACCGTAGGCTTTCGGCGGAACGGTTGTTGGCTAACGAAACTGTAGCAAGCGGACCCTGGATGGACCATCTGGACGAGGCTTGCGCCTATCATAGTCGCGATGAAGAGACAGCAGCCGCGAACTCGATGGCGACCGGATGGGAAAAACGATTCGCCAGCGGGCTGCAGATGATCGCTTCCATCATCACCCGGCATCGCGACTACCTGCGCGAACATCACGCAAGCCCATGGGGTTGCGCGACCCCGCCGCAGGTATGCGAGCGGCTCGCAGCATTCGCGCCGACTGATGCCGAATGGATGCGGCGGCTTGCCGATGCTTACGACATGATCGGGAACGAGCAGTCTGGTAGCGATCAGCTCGCTAGCTTCCGCGCCGCCTTATTTTTTCGAGAACGGCTGATTGCGCTGGATCAACAGCGCGCCTCAATCTTGTGCCAAAATATTGATAAATTGAAAGCGAACAAAGCACATTGAGGCACATCTCAAAGACGGGGAAAATCCGGAACCCTCGCAGCTCGCCCTCTTCAGACTGCGTTTTCGATTTTACGGTTCATACCAAAGGCCTTCAATCTCAACAATGCTCGCCTGCAGGATCGGTAGATCGGCCGGCTCTTCGCCCCCTGAGAAGACTGCTGCGCTGCGGGATTTCGGTCGAGCCGATGTCCGCTTTGGGTCATTACCGACGGTCAACGCCACCCACGATCTCGCCATGTCCGCTTCGCCCAGAAAGCGACAAATCAGCAGACGTCTGGGGATGTCTTCCAGAAACCGCGGGCAAGCTACGCGATCAAGTTTTGAGCTGGCGTGCGATAAATTCCTTGACCACCTCACGCGCCTTGTCGGTCTGAGGACCCGGTTCCGCGACCCATTCGTGAACGGAATTTTCGAACAGGCGATAGTCGCACTCGCCCCCGGCGGCCCGGTACGTCTTGGCGAATTTTTCCTGCACCTCGGGCAACACGTTATCATCGAGCGCGCCTTGCATGATGAGGAACGGCACCAGGGTGGCCTTTTCCTCGCGCTCTAGAATCTCCTGCGGGTTGGCTTCGTGGATCGTCTCCCACGGATTGAAGAACACCTTATTGTTTTTAATCATGCTCTCGTTGCCGCGCCGCACCGCGTTTTCGTAGCGCGCAAAGGTGTTGCTGACCGGCGAACGCGTGGCAGCATAGGCGACGGTGGCGTCGACGTTCGGCGCTGCGGCAAGAGGGATGGCATTGTAGCGCGGATCGTGCGGCCGCATTGCGATAAGTTCTGCGACGTGACCTCCGCTGGAGGAACCGTAGATGCCGATCGTGGCGGCGTCACCGTTCCAGGTTGCGGCATTCATCTTGAGCCAGCGCACGGCATAGTTGGCGTCCTGCACGCAGGCCGGATAGGGCGCTTCGGGCGCAAGCGTCAGGTCGACGGCGACGACCAAAAGGCCGCTCGCAGCGAGCGCGCGGTCCATCGGCTCTTCGGCGAAACGGTCTTTTCGATTCCAGGCACCGCCGTGCAGATCGAGTACGGTTGGGAAAGGTCCCGGTCCTTTCGGCTGATAGATGCGGGCCATCAGCATGCGGCCGGCGCTGTTGCGCCGAAACTCGACTTCACTGACCGCAAGATCAAAGCGGGCGGCGGGATTATACGCCGGTGCGCCCCGGGCATGCGACACGCGGGGAGCGAACGGGCGCACGGCAGGCAGACCGATCGTGCCCGCGGCGGCCATCAACTTGAGAAGGTGACGCCGAATGAAAGTGCCTCTGTTCACGTTCGCCTCCCTTGAAAACCAGTCGATTGCGGCAATGATAATCTATCTCGGCCAGAGCCGCAGCAGGGTCATCGCGCCAACATACCAACCCGCGCGGCGTGGCATGGCTCAGGGGTCCTTTGGGTAATGCCGATTGAGAGCGGCTTTGCGCCGACGTAAAATCGCGGCGCGCCATTTAAGCGCTGAATTGAGCGTGCGAAAGATGCCGACCAACTGCTGAGGGAGCGAAAATCATGAGCATTCGCAAGCGTCGCAAGGATGGAAGCGCCTTTCCTCCGCTAGAGCCTATCGCCGGCAATGGCCTGCTTGATCGCCGCGCGTTGCTCGGGCGCGGCATCGTTCTCGCAGGCGCAGTTACCACTGGCGCGAGCACCGCGCTCACCAGCGCCGCCGCCGAGCCGCTGACAAATGGTCCATGGAGCCTCGCGCCGGGCGTGCCTATCCCGCCGTATGGCCAGCCGTCAAAGTTCGAGCAGAAGGTGGTGCGCACGCTGAGCAATCCGAAGCTCGAACCCCGCGGCAGCGCGGCGCGGACGCCACACCATCTCCTCAACGGCACGATCACACCGAATGGCCTGCATTTCGTGATTGCCCGTGGCGGCGAAACCGAGATCGACCCCGACAAGCATCGCCTGGTGATCCACGGGCTGGTGAAGCAGCCGATGGTCTATACGCTCGATGCTCTGCATCGCTACCCGATGGTATCGCGCATCTCGTTCGTGGAATGCGGTGGTAACAGTGCGCCGCTCCACTCCAAGGAGCCTATTGCGGCCAACGTGCAGGCGCTGCACGGCCTGTGCTCCTGCGCCGAGTGGACCGGCGTGATGCTCACCACGCTGCTCGAGGAGGTCGGCGTCGATCCGAAGGCGAAGTGGTTCATCGCCGAAGGCGCGGACTTGCCGACTATGAACCGGAGCATTCCGCTCGCGAAGGCGATGGATGACGCGATGATCGCGCTCTATCAGAACGGCGAGCGCCTCAATCCGGCAAACGGCTATCCGATGCGCTTGTTGCTGCCGGGCTACGAGGGCAACATGAATGTCAAGTGGCTGCGCCGGATCAAGCTCGTCGAATCACCGGTGATGGCCATCAACGAAACCAAGCAGTACACGATCCTGCGACCGGACGGAAAAGCCTGGCAGTTCTACTTCCCCCAGGAGGTCAAATCCTTCATCACTCACCCGTCGCCGGGACTGAACATGACGGCGCCCGGGTTCTACGAGATCTCCGGCATTTCCTTTTCCGGGAACGGCCGCATCAGCAATGTCGAGGTCTCGGCCGACGGTGGCAAGAGCTGGGCGCAGGCGGCGTTGCAGGCGCCGGTTCTGAGTAAAGCATTCACTCGCTTCCGCATTCCGTGGAACTGGGATGGTCGCACTGCGATCTTGCAAAGCCGTGCGACGGACGAGGCCGGCAACGTGCAGCCGACGAGAGAGGCATTCATCGCCGAGCGTGGCCCGCCCCGCGGTACGCCGAACGTGGCGGCATTCACGATGGAGCACTGCAACGCCATCACGAGCTGGGGGATCGATGACAAGGGCGGGGTGAGCCATGTCTATGCATGAGATACTTGCGTTAGCCACTGCACTTACGCTCGGCCTGAGCGTGGCCGATGCCGCCGATGCCCCGAGATTCGGACAACCGATCACACCGGCCGATCTCGCGCCCTGGGACATCAGCATTGCGCCGGACGGCATCGGTCTGCCGCCCGGCAGTGGGACATCGACGCAGGGCGCCAAGGTCTACGCTGAGCACGGATGCGCGCTCTGCCATGGCGAGAAGGGCAGTGGAGGGCCGAGTGGCCCGCTGGTCGGCGGCGGCCCGCTCAACAGCACTGACCGCGATCCGGTAAAACTGATCGGCAACTATTGGCCCTATGCCACGACCATCTTCGACTTCACCCGTCGAGCGATGCCGTGGCAACAGCCGAAGACGCTCACGGACGATGAAGTCTACGCATTAACCGCCTACATCCTCGCGCTCAACAAGATCATCGGCGAGAATGATGTGATGAACGCGGAGACACTGCCCAAGGTGAAGATGCCCAACCGTGACGGGTTTATCAGCAAGTACCCGGACAAGTACTGATGGCCACATCCCTGACCTGACGTAGGTCAGGCGCATGTCCGCTTGGTGCCACTATCGTAGCGCGTCCGCCTGCTGACGCTCGGCGCCCTGACGCTGGCGCTCGGCGTCCTGACGCTTTGCCTCGAAACATCCCTCCGGCACGCGATGCACATCGGTCGGCGGCTCCACATTCCTATACGCCGCCTTCCGACGCTGATACTCGAGCTCCTCACGATCCGCCTCGTCACACTCCAGTAGCTTGCGGTGCTCGAGGTCCTCAAGTCCCGCTGCGTCCTGAGGAGGGATCTCGTTGAACCGGATCGGCACGAGGATGCGGAATGTTGTATCGCGAAGGCCGACATGGTCCGGCGCCGGAAATGGCTGTGATTGCTGCAGGAGGAGGAGCGCCGCACTGCCGAGTTGACGGTCAACGGTGACGATGCGGGTTCCCGGCACCACCCAACCGGCGCGGTTGATGTTCAAGTCGAAGTACACGACGCCGATTTTGCCCCGGGTTCTAACGCCGGGCAGATAGCGCCTATTGTGTTCAATATCGGCGGCGATTTGGTTCTTCCACTCGAGCAGCGAAGAAAAATCGTTTGCCGGCGCGTCACGCGCGACCGCAAATTCGGCGCCTGAGGACATCAGAGCCGATACGACAACAAAAATGCCGAGCAATCGCGACGTCAGCATCTCAAAGCTTCAACCAGGGGGGAACAGCAGTCGACTTGATCCATTCTACGGAACCCCTCACTAGCGAACACAACGCGCCAAGGTTCGGGGAGTTCCGTTGTCGGCTTTTCTTTTAGATACAAGTGAGTGCGCGCTCGTTCCCATTCCCCAACCCGAGGGCGCCGGCGGCATATCTACAATGGCTTAGGATCGCTGATTATTGCGGCCGGGGCCTGGGCGAACAGCCCGGGCACTTGTCGGAGCTATCGGAGGCTGCGCCCAATAGTTGCGCTCAGGACGGCTTGCGCGCCGAGACCAGCAGGTAAGTCTTGCAGCTCCAACCGAAAAAGGCCGCTAACAGCTTGCAAATCACCGCGGCGGCAAAGCTTCGCGATAAGTTCATGCGCCCGGCGCGGCGTTCCGCGCCCGGCCAACGCGCCAAGTTGGCGCGAAATCCGCCGAGGCAATCGTCGGTCGCGTCCGTCACCTCGATTGAAACGAAGCCGGCTGCGGCAACGCGGGCGCAGTACTCGGCAAGGCTCGGGAGCAGATTGGCGCGCGGTACCTGGCCGAACTCTGACAGGATTGTGATAGGAAATAACATATCGGACATGGCGAGCGATCCGCCAGGCTTTAGCACGCGATGAGCTTCTTTGAGGAATTTGTCGCGGGTGTCGAAATGGCACGCCCCCTCGATGCAAATCACCGCGTCAAAATGGTTGTGAGGAAAATCCAGTTTGGTCGCGTTCATTACCTGAAAGGTGCAGCTGGGTGCCAGCGCGCGCGCATCCGCAATCTGCGCGTCGGAAATGTTAATGCCGGTAATCATCTCGGGCGCATAAGTCTGCGTCAACCGCTGGGTGGAAGCCCCGAGTCCGCAAGCCACATCCAGAATCCGGCCTGGTTTGTTGGCGATTCGCGCGACCATCTGATCGACGAGGGCTTCGCTCGCCTCGCGCTGCGACTTCGCCCCTGCGCTCCAATACCCGAAATTGAAATAGCCGCTGTCCCCGTAGTAGCGACGCTGATTGCCGCCGCGCATCATGCGGTCATAAGTGCCGGGACGCATCGACCAGCGCACGGTCATCACGCCTGGTTCAATCCGTCGGCGAGGGACGTATAGCGAAAATCCGGAAAAGCGCGGCGGCAGGCCGCGATGTCGAACGGTCGGTAGCCGCCGTGCGGCATCTCTCCCCGCCGCGGCGTCCCGCGCACCGCCACCACGGGCTTGGCGATGGCGGCGATGCGCTCGGCGACGTCCCGAAAGCTGTAGACCTCACCGGTTGCGATGTTGAGCGTCCCCCGACTGCGATGCTCGATCACGCGGCAGACGATTTCGGCCACGTCATCGACCAGCACGTGATCGCGCCGCTCCTCGCCTTCGCCGAACAGCACGATCTCCTGCCCTGCCGCCGCCAGCCGACGGAAGCGGTTGGGCCCGTAGCCGTTGTGCGGATCCCCCTCCCCGTAGATCAAGGTCGAACGCACCACCGCGAGTGGCGCCTTGACGGTGGCCTTGAGCATCAGCTCGCGCGCGAGGTGCATGGTGCCGTGCATGGAGCCGGGCTCGGTCCGCGATTCTTCGGTCAGGGGGACGGGCGCGTCGCTGTAGACCGCGTCCGAACTGAAATAGACGACGTGGTTGACGCTCGAGCGCTCGAGCGCCGTGCAGACCGCATGCATGATACGGATGTTGTCGACCATCATGCCGGTGTCCTTGCACGGCGCGCGCGCGGAGACGACGAGGACCGCGTCGTCGGGCGCGAGCCGCGTCTGCAATTGCTCGGCCGCCCCAGACGCCATCAGGTCGATGTCGTCCTTGTCGAGCGCAAGTACCGGAACGTCGCGCGCCGCCAGTCGGCGCGCGCAGGTGCCGCCGACGAAGCCATAGGCGCCGAGCACGACCACCCGGCTCGGTTTTTGTGGAGTAGGATTGAGATGCTCCAGCATGATGGCTCTCCTTGCCCCTTCCGAGCGATCAGTTAAACCAGGGACGACGGCCGCCGAAGGGACACGCAGTCCAGATGATCGTCGCGTGCTGCTGTGTCGACTTGCATTTGGCGTCTCCCCAGTTGCGCGAGCGATACATCAAAACCACGGTGCACGTTTCAGTGCGCACGTTGATGTTGCCGCTCGGCTCCACGACACAAACCAGCCCGGATGGATCGGACATGCGATTTCGTCAGGCTGCATTCGGTTGAAATAGCGCTCGATGGTCTATCTCGCGCAATAGCAATTCAAAGTCGCGCACGTCTCTTGAGGGTCGGAAGCGGCGGAGATGCCTCGTCGGTCCTGCAACCGGCGAGGCTCATCCATCCAGAGCGTGATTCGCGTACCGGGGCCATGCGGGTCAATCTACCTCCTTACCCGCTCCATCTGGTAGCAGCCCGCGACGATCGACTTGCTCGGACTGAGGCCGTTGTGGGTGTAGCACTTCTCCATCCGGTCGGGGGCGAGAAGGGTGATGCGGAAGGAACCGTCGGTATCGGAGCCGATGATCGACTTGTTGTCCGACGACATCGCCCAGGCGAAGGGCTCCTTGGTGTCGGCGTTGGCCGACGAAGATCGGCCCCAGGCCAACCGCCCGTCCTGCCCCTCCACCAGCAGCGTCATCTCGATGTCGCGCACGGTCGGCGGACTGTCCGGGCGCACGTCGGGATGATGGGCGTGGCCGCCGAAGATGATGACCTTGCCTTTGCCCGACCAAGTGCCCCTGAGATCGGGAATCGCATCCTGCGCGCGTGCCGCCGTTGCGGCACCGACAACGGCCAATATGAGGGCACAATATCGCATGAGATTTCCTTCTTGCGTTGCCGTCATCAATGAATCAGGAAGCTATTGCGGCGCCTTGAAAGTTGCCGTCTTGGCGCGCGCAGCCTCGCATAGGAATTTCGAAATTCCAAGCATTCCCCTCCACGGGGGTCGTCGATGTCAGCTTGTAGGCCACTAGAGCGGAGGTCTAAGCTGAGCAGTATCGGGAGGAAAGCATGAGCCGCCCTGGGAGCATCGCGCTTGCAACTGTCTTGTGCACGTTGATTGGCGCTGCGCCTTGGCACGCCAAAGCCACTGACAATTATCCGAGCCGTCCGGTGACCATCGTCGTGCCGTTCACACCCGGTGGATCAACCGACATCATGGCGCGATACGAAGCGGAGGTGCTGCAGCGCGCGTTGGGTCAAAGCTTCGTGGTCGAGAACAAACCAGGCGCCGGCGGCAGTATCGGCATCTCCTATGCCGCCAAAGCCGCGCCTGACGGTTACACGCTGTTGCACGCGCCCTCGATCATCATCCTGCTCCCTTATGTGATGAAGTCGATCTCCTATGATCTCGCCAAGGATTTCGCGCCGGTCATGCTCACCGGCCTGACCCAATTCGCCCTAGTCGTCTCTCCGACACTGCCGGTGAACTCGGTGAAAGACCTCATAGCACTCGCGAAATCCAAACCTGGCGAACTCACTTATGCGTCGTCGGGCATCGGCACCCCGCATCAGATCTTCGCCGAACATTTCAAGATCATGACCGGCACTGATATTCACCACATTCCATACAAAGGCGCAGTCCCCGGCCTCACCGACATCGCCAGCGGCAACGTCTCGATGGAGTTCGTCGATATTCCGCCGGCGTTACCGCTCATCAAGGCTGGCAAGCTGAAAGCTCTCGCCGTGCTGTCGGCCAAGGGAAATCCGGAACTGCCCGGCGTGCCTCCTCTTGCCGAAACGGTCCCAGGCTACGATGCCAGCAGCTGGCAGGGCTTTTTCGCCCGTGCCGGCACGCCGCAACCGATCATCGATAAGCTCAACGCCGCGTTGGCCGCGGATTTTAAACGGCCGGAAACCGCCGAGCGCTTCATGGCGCTTGGCATCGTGGCGCAATGGGACACGCCAGCCGAGTTTGCCGCCTTCATCACCGAGCAAAGCGCGAAATGGGGTAAAGTCATTCGAGCGGCCGGCATTGAGCCGCAGTGAGGGATTACACTGCGCGCGGCTGCCAGCTCTTTTACTTCCAGGCTTTGCAATCGTGCGCACAACGGTCCGCCGCGCTCGAAGACCGCCGCACCGCGGGATTTTGCTCCCGTCTATGTCCGAAGCGGGTCAAAACCGGAAAAACTCGATCTGAGCGTTAGATGTTCGCTTTACCCCCCAAAGCAGACGTGGCTTGGAATGTTCACTTCCGAGCACACGCGAGAACGACTTTAGCTGGGGCTCCCTGTCGCTGGGGCAGGAACGTCGCCCGGTCCTCCTGTTCGAAAATGAAGGTGCCGCCCGGGCCTATGGCAAACGTATTGAGGATACGTTCGTTAGCCTCGCACGTAATCGTGCAGGTCTGGCGACATTCTCCATCGACGAAACGAATGACCGTTCCACCTGGGGGGCCCGCAGGGCCAGGAGGCCCAGCTGGGCCAGGCGGTCCCTGAGAGGCGACCTCGTTCTTTTCGCAGGCAGCGAGAGTCAACGCCAAGACGATGGTGAACAAGCGAACGGGCATGATGGATAGCGAGGGACGGCTCCTCACCTAGCGATCAACGCAATGCAGTGTTTAGAGTCTCCCCGCGGTCGTTTTCTAGTACTTGTGTGTCGAGCGCCCTTTTAACAGGATCGACTGAATCAATTGCCGCCCCAAGTCGGGTGCGAAATTGCTCAATCGCGGCTTTCATTGGAGCCGGCAGATCTGCCCAACGTGACTCACCGCTTCGGAGAGGCACAATTGTCCGACCCAGAAAAATCATTCGAGCCTTGCTGCAAGGACATGACGACGGCGATGTCGTTTCCCGCCGGCCGGCATTTCTTCGTCGAGAATGGTGTCCTGATGCTGACGGTAGCGAAGGCCATTTTGAAAGATGGGAGCGAGGGCATCCTGGAGCATCCCGTCCGCTTCTGCCCGTTCTGCGGCAAGCCGGTGCAAGACCGCCCTGAAAGACCGCTCTGAAAGACCGCCGGACCCTGGGGCCAGCAGTAACATCGACCTTGGTTCGACTACGAATTTATCGGCCATGCCGGATTCCCGCCACAAATCGCGAAACGCTGGCCAGATTTTAGCCGCAAACCACGAAACCAAAATCTTTGCGGCGAAATACCCCTGAAACGAGCGTGCGGTAGATGTTGATGAGCAAGACGGTTGTCAAAGGCGTTCGAATAGGGATGGATGTGATGCTTTGCGATTATCGGCATTGGCTCGAATACGATATGGTGGCGCTTGCGGTGCTGTTCGTCGGCGTCGGATTGGTTGAGTTGATCGTGCTGAGCATTTGAAGATGTGGTCGTATCGGCGTCTCCCCCGAGCGCCGATCGCCACGTTTTGATGTTCGACATAACCGGCCTCGCTCAGACCTTGCCGGAACGCAGCCTCGACCGAGGCAGTCTCGCCAGACGCCTGGAAGCTGAGAACCCGACCATCGGCATCGTCGGCTGCCGCGTGCGCAGCGAGCGGCCACGCGCTGCGCCTTGCGCTCAATCCCACCGTCAATCTGCGGCCTGCCTAGCCGCTTTCCTTGGGCGAGTGCCCGCTTAGAGGCGGCCGGGATTGCGGCAGCGCGTGATTTCGATCCTGCCTGTGTCCGCTCAGGGTCATTTTCGTCAGATCGACACGCGACCAACGCCCCCGGCATGTCCGCTTCGCGGCGATCGCGTGCGAATTTCAACGCTTCGCCGTCGCCCCCGGCGTGATGGTGACTCGCAGCACCTCGGCGACGCTCGGATAGTGAAAGCCGTCCTTCACTTCGCTGATGGGCCGGACCACGCCGTGCTCGGCGGGGCCCGTGTTGGGGGCGGCCTGGAGCGCCGCCTGGTTCGGGCCCAGGCCGGGTTCCTCGTTGACCTCGGTGCCGGCATCCCAGAGCAGAATTTGGGCGGTGACGTCGCCGGCGACCGGCTTGCCGCTGGCGTCGAACAGGGCGATGCCTTCCTCCCTGGGAGCGTAGAACAGGTCGTTGGACTGCGCGAACATGGTGGCGATGGTCAGCCGCTCGCCGGGCTTCGCGCTGACCTTGAACTCGAAGGCATCCCCCGGCCAGATGTCTCCGGGGCTGCGGGCGCCGACCGGGGTGTCGGTGGAGCCCACGTGGACGATGCCCGGCTGGCCCTTCAGAGATTTCTCGAGCGGGCCCGTAGGTCCATCCTCCGCCAGGGCCTCGAGTCCCTTGCCGCGATCCGGCTCGCCGGACGTGAACAGCGGCGCGCGGTTGGTATGAATGAGGTAGAGGACAGGCGCCACTCCCACCGGTTCCGTCTTGCCGTTGGAAAGCTTCAGCGCGTCCTTGGCGGATACGTTCTCGATCCGCACGGTGAAAATCTCATCCGCCTGGGCAGACACCCCACCCATGACAAGCAGCAGCGTGGCGAGAGCGGATATCCTCAGAGTCCTTTGCGACATGGTGGGCCTCTTTCACTGAGAGTCGATTCCGCTTCGTGGGCGAGCTGCCAGTTGCAGCCGCCAGGAGTCGTCCCGCCTGGTGAAGCGGATCGAAATCGGAGGACACCGGTGGCCCTCCTGTGTTTTCTCTCTGCAGCATAACACGCCAGGCACGCACTGAAGGGATCGATGATATGACTCATTTTCAAGGGAAGGTTGCCCTTGTGACTGGCGTCACGTCGGGCATCGGTCGCGCCACGGCCATCGCGTTTGGTAAACAGGGAGCGACGGTCGTTGTAACCGGACGGCGTGAAAAAGAGGGACGCGAAACGCTCGATATGCTTCGCGCCGGCGGCGGCGACGGTGCATTCATTCAACTCGACGTATCGGTCGAGGGCGAGGTCATGGGCGTCATTCGCGAGATCATGTCCCGTCATGGTCGGCTGGACTGCGCCGCCAATTGTGCTGGGAACGATATAGTCAACCCGCTGACCGAATATTCCGAGGCCGACTACGACGCCATATTCAATTCTAACGTCAAAGGGCTGTTGTTCTGCCTCAAGCACGAAATCTTGGCGATGCGCGACAACCGCGGCACCATTGTCAATATCGGTTCGATCGCGGCGCAACTGTCGGACCTGGGGAACAGCCTCTACAATGCCAGCAAGAGCGCGGCGCATTCGCTCACCCGCACCGCGGCCGCCGAAGCCGCCAAGCACCGCATCCGCGTCAACGAGGTGGCGCCTGGACCCACCGCAACACCCCTGCTCGAAGGATTTTTGCGGACGGCCGCGGCCGCGGGCTCCCCTTTCAGCACCGCGTCCATCGCCGCGAACATACCGCTCGGCCGGCTTGGTACCGCCGACGAAGTCGCCAACGCGGTGATCTTCCTCTGTTCGAATGATGCCGCCTTCATCACCGGCGCCTCGTTGACCGTGGATGGTGGTTTCCTTCTCGGCTAGAGGCGGCGCAGCAGTGACAACTTGGACATTAGTCATCTTCGTTTATTATGGTTCTGGAATGATGACGCAATCTTCAACAACAGGATATTCGTCATACGCTGAATGTAACAAAGCAGGAAGTAATTGGATGAAAAACGCTAAAAGCAGTTTGAAAGAATATCGCTGTGTTTCTCTGAAAATAGAATCAGGACGGCGCCGATAGGCTCATCGCGGGAACGACGCGATATCCAAAAGACCGCTAGGCACTCCGCCGGGCAAAGGCAACATCGATGTCGCCTCAGGCACTAAGCGGACATGCCAATGGCGCCGAGCAAACTCCGCTTTCGCGAGTAAAGCGTGAAGGCATGTCTCGATCCAATAGGGAGCGTGCGTGGTCACAGCCAACGGCGCACGCGGGACTGATAGCTGCGATAGACGTCGCCGAACTTGCGCTCGAGATAGGCTTCCTCGCGGGCGACCACGCCGTAACGGATGACGAGATAGAAGGGCACCAGCGTCACGACGATCCATAAACTGTCGAAGGCGATCGCGAGGCCGATCAGGCCAAGGACCATGGCGAGATAAATAGGATTGCGCGTGAGGCGGTAGGGCCCGTTCGCGACGATCGTCGTTGTCGGTTTGTAGGTCTCGACCTGCGTGCCTGCCTTGCGAATCGTTACGATCGCCCAAATCGCGAGCGCGAAGGCGATCGCGAAAATAGCTCCGCCGACCCAACCACCTGGAACCGATGCTGGTACAAATCGCAAGGGATAGAGCTGGTCAGCTGCGACGCCCGCGGCAAGCGCGAGTAGCCATGCGACTGGCGGGCGAACCGCTGCGTTGGAGGTGTCCGTGTCCTGGCTCATCTGTCTTGGCACATCTTTGGCACATCTGATGGGTCCGGATCGACCGCCCTCCGCCGCGTGGATGGCCCCGACCATCCACGTTCAGGGTTGGGTGCGGTTTGGACGAAGCAAATGCTTTTCTCTTGCAGTATAGACTCTCTCAACCACCCCTGGACGTGCCGGAGAACACCGATGCCAGAGCCTCTCGTCGTTCGCCGCGAGACGCATATTGCGGCACCGCCCGCCGCGGTGTTTGCCCTGCTGACCGATCCGGAGAAGATTCTGCGCTGGATGGGAACCGAGGCGCAGATGGAGCCGCGCCCCGGCGGGCTCTATCTCGTCAATGTCGCCGGCGCCCGCTGCGCGCGCGGCTCCTTCCGCGAGGTGGTGCCGGTGCACCGCCTCGCCTACAGCTTCGGCTGGGACGGCAGCGAGGTGGTGCCGCCGGGCTCGAGCCTGGTCGAGATCGACCTGATCGAGCAGCCGAACGGAACACTGCTGCGCCTCACTCACACCGGGCTGCCCAGCGCCGAGCAATGCGCCGGGCATGCGGACGGCTGGGCCCATTATCTCGGCCGGCTGGCCGAGGTTGCCGCCGGGCGCGACCCGGGCCCCGACCCCCGGCGCGGCCGCACCGGCAACGAGTGACGCCGTACGCTGCGATGTTTTCACCGTGAACCCGTTGCGCTTCGATGGACCTGTCCGCGCCGCTCGCCTGGCTGGTGGACGAGGCCGGCAGCTCGCCCGGCGCTGACCGGTTCCTCGCCGATCTCGGCAGCCGGCTGCTTGCCGACGGCCTGCCGCTCGCCGGCGGCGCGCTGACGCTCGCGGTGCCGCATCCGATCATCGCCCGCCGCACCTGGCTGTGGCGGGCGGACACCGGAACCGTGATCGAGGCGCTCGGCTTCGCCGGCGCCCCGCCCGACCCAACCGGGCGCGACTGGCTCACCGAGCTCGGTCCGGTCGAGCAGCACGCCGCCGGGTGGGCGCCGGACAGTCCCGTGCTGGGTTGGGCCGCAACTCGGCCGTTGCGCCGCGCCGAGAGCGGCCGGTTGCGCCAGACCGCGCGCTTTGCCGCGGCGCCGTTGGCAGCGCTCGCGGGGCGGGTGGCGCTGTCGGCGCTGCTCGAGGCCTATCTCGGCCGCCGCAGCGCCGAGCGAGTCCAGGCCGGCGCACTGCGCCGCGGCACCGGGGAGACGATCCGCGCCGCGCTGCTCTGCGCCGATCTGCGCGACTTCACCGTGCTCTCCGAGGCGACCGAGCCGACGGCGATGATCGCCGTGCTCGACGCCTGGTTCGACCGCGTCGCCGGCGCGGTGCACGCCTTCGGCGGCGAGGTGCTGAAGTTCATCGGCGACGGCGTGCTGGCGATCTTCCCGGTCACCGGTCCGCCGGGCGAGGCGTGCGAGGCGGCGCTGCGCGCGGTCGCCGCTGCCCGCGCCGGGATGTCCCACCTCGACGCGGTGCGCCAGGCGCAAGGAATGCCGCCGCTGCGCTTCGGCGCGGCGCTGCATCTCGGCGAGATCTTGTGGGGCAATATCGGCGCCGCCGACCGGTTGGACTTCACCGCCATCGGGCCGGCGGTCAACCTGGTCAGCCGGTTGGAGGGGCTTTGCCGCCCGCTCGGCCGCTCGATCCTGATCTCGGGCGCGCTCGCCGCCGCGATCGCCACGCCGCTGGTGGCGCTCGGCGAGCACCGCCTGCGCGGCATCGCCGCGCCCTGCGAGGTCTTCACCCTCCCGGACGCGCAGTAGCAGCCCAAATCAGCAACATTGATTCGAAGATGGGCGCAGGCGCGACATCGATTCAATTCGCCATGCGCGCGGGAGCGGCTGGCCGGCCCGAGCCTACCGTCGCGCGCCAATCCTCGCCGGAGTTGGCGGTGTTGGCGGAATTCGCCTTGCCTTTGCCGTCCTTTTTCTTGACCTCGATCGCGGGCACCTTCGGTTTTGAAGGCGGCAGTGCCGGATGCTTGAGCGGCTGCTTGCCGGCCGCAGTCGCGCCGGTGTTGGCGGACGTTGCGCTGCCCTTGCCGTCCTCTTTCCTGACGTCGCTCGCGGCCATCTTGGGTTTTGGCGCCAGCGATGCCGGATGCTTGGGCAGATTCTTGCCGGCCACGGTCGCGCCGGTGTTGACGGACGTTGCGCTGCCTTTGCCGTCCTCTTTCTTGATTTCTTTCTTGACGTCGCTCGCGGCCATCTTCGGTTTTGGCGCCAGCGATGGCGGATGCTTGGAGAGTTCCTTGCCGGTTGCGATCGCACCGGCGCTGGGCGAAGGCGCGTTGCCTTTGCCGTCCGTTTTGTCGACTTCGACTTCGGGGATCTTCGGTTTCGGCACCGGCAGCGGCATGTGCTTGCCGGCCGCGACCAGGTCGAGCTCGCGCGGAACGAGCATCGCGAAGCGGCCGGGATGGCGAATGCGGCCGGCGATGCGGCCGGCGTCGTCGCCGGCGCCCCAGTAGAGGTCGGCGCGCGCCGGTCCGACCAGCGCCGATCCCGTGTCCTGCGCGATCATCAACCGGCCGAAGCGCGACACCGACTTCCCGCTCTCGATCGGCAGATTGGCTTCGATGAAAAACGGCGTGCCGTATTCGTGCACCCGGTCGACGGCGATGGAGCGGCCGGGCGTCAACGGCACGCCCTGCGCGCCGACCGGTTCGCCCTCGTTCGACAATCCGGTGATGCGGAAGAACACATAGGAGCGGTTGGCGGCGCGCACCGTCGCGGCTTCCTCGGGATGCGCGGCCATCCAGTCGCGAATGCGCTGCGCCGACATCTCCTGGCGCGAGATGAGATTGCGTTCGACGAGCACGCGCTCGATCGAACTGTAGCGATAACCGTTGTGCGAATCGTAGCTGATGCGCAGCGGCGTGCCGTCCTCGAGAATCACGCGCGCCGAGCCTTCGATCTGGATCGTGAGCAGGTCGAACGGATCCTTGAGCCAGCAGATCTCGAGTTTCTGCCCGTCGAGCGCGCCGGCCTCGATGGCGCCGCGATCGTAATACGGCACAAGCTCGTTGTTCCCGTCACGGCGGCCGATCCGCGCCCCTTTGTTCGGAAATGCAATGGAGGCGGGGTTGTAGCCGGCGGCGACCAAATCACGCGGCCGGCGGTAGACCGGGACGTGGAATTCAGGACTGGGAAAGCGCGAGCCCGCGACAACCGGCTCGAAATAGCCGGTCAGCAGCCCCTCGCCCTCGCCCAGGCGCGCGATGCGAACGGGTTGAAAGTTCCGTTCGAAGAACGCGCGCGCGGTATCCGAATCCTGCGGCTTCAGCTCGATGGCGTTGCGGCAGACGTTCCACAGGGCTCCGGAAATCTCCGCGCGATCGCCGGTGCGCTGTGTCTTGCGCGCGGCGCGGCAGCCCGCCTGATAGGCGGCGAACGCGGCGAGATGATCATCGGCCGGCCAGCCCGCGAGCTCGCTCCATTGGACCGGCTCGAGCTGGCTGCCTGAAAGTTTCAGCGGCAGTTGCGCCGATGCGTCTTGCGACGATTCCTTTGCCGATTCTTTTGCCGATTCTTTTGCCGATTCCTGGGCCGAGGCTTTCGCCGGCCGAGGCTTTCGCCGCTGCTTGCGGCGATGCTTTTGCCGATGCCTTCGCCGCTGCTTTAGTCGAGGCTTTCGCCGCTGCTTCGGCCGAGGCTTTCGCTGCTGCTTGCGCCGGGACTTTCGTCGCTGCCTGCGGCGATGCTTTCGTCGAGGCTTTCGCCGCTGCCTGCGTCGATGCTTTCGTCGCTGCCTGCGTCGAGGCTTTCGTGGATGCTTTCGTGGATTCTTGCGCCGATGCGGCGCCGGCCGCAAAACAGAAAATCACGCCGAAGAGGCCTGCGGCCACCCCGCGCTGAAAGAGTTGCGCCCACGCCCGACCCCGACAAATCCCCATGCAAGCAAATGCACGGCAGAGAGATTTGGTTCCGCTGTGCGCGAGTGCAGACCATCAGATCAAGCGCATCCGGTATCATGATGCCGAAGGTTGGGCCGTGGACTCATAAATCCGGCGGTGGGTGCGGTCTTGAAGGTTTGATACAAGCTCAAACTTCGCCGGCTGCTGCACCGAAAGCTCGGCTGGCCTCGCGCGAAGCTTTCTACGCCAATCTTTTCAGCTCTCGTTCAACTGCATCTGCCGAGTGTCCGACGTTCCTCACCGCTTCCGAAAGCCGTTCCTTCGATACATTGAATTTGTCGGCCCAATACTGAACTTCATGGGGCTCAAGAAGGCTGATTCGACTTCGATCCTGCGGACCCCTGTCGGCGAGATCATCTGGCATACTTTTTCTCCATTAGAGGTAACGCGCTGGCGAGGCGGTCAGTTCCCAGCGCCTCAGCCTGGTCACAGGGCGCGTCCACTCGCGTCCGCTTTTGCCCCGAAAGCGGCCGTCGGCCATCACAATGCGATCTGCCGCTGAGTGCCATGAGCCGACATCGCGAGGCCCGGACTTGGATCATTCGGCTAGGGTCTAGCCAGTGGTTTCGCCAAGGCGCGAACATTCTCGATAAATAGCCGAGCGAGAGGGGTGAGCGTGCGGTTTTTCAGCGTGATCAGTCCGATCGGCATTGGTGCATTGGGTAATGCCACAGGCAACGCCTTGAGCGCCAGATTTCGCCAAGCAACTTTCAGCATGAAGCCTGGCAGAACGGTGAGAAAGCGACCGGTCGCGAGAAGTTCATTTTGTATATTGGTCGATACACTCGCCACCGTAGGACGTGGAGGTTCTTGTCCGTTGGCACGGAAGGCCTCCGCAATCACCGAGCCGAAAAAACTATCGAACGGAAGGAGCGCCCATGGTTCGTTGCGGAGATCGGCAAGCGTAAGCTTGCGACGCCGCGTCAAAGGATTTTTTGCCGAAGTGACGATTGAAAAAGCGTCGTAAAAGAGCACGTCTGCAGCAAGTTCGTCGGGCAATCGACCAATCATGCGGCAAATCGCAAATTCGATGTTTCGTTCACTGACATCTCTGTAGAGCGACGCGGTATCGCCGGCGACGACGTGAAAGAATATCCGGGAGTATTTGCGCGACAGCCTGTCAATCGCAGGCAGAACAATTGCCGTCGCGATCGGTTCGGTCGTTCCGATGCGGATTTCGCCCTTGGTTGGATCGGAAAGAAAATCGATGTCTTGAACCCCTTGTCGCAGGTCGTTGAAGATCGCGACGCTGCGTTGCGCGAGCGCAAGACCGTATGGTGTCGGCACGACGCCGCGCCGGCTGCGGTCCACGAGCCGAACGCCAAGCGCATCTTCCAGCTCGACGACGGCCTTGGAAACGGCGGGCTGGGAGGTGTTGAGACGCTTTGCCGCCTTTCCCATGCTGCCGGTTTCAACGACCGCCAACAGAATATCGAGGTCACGCAATTTCAGGCGGCGCCTGGTGCGATCGTCCCACGGCATGAGATCGCTCATTCCTAGATGTTATGAGACGATAGCACAATGATATTATCCGGTAATGAACTGTTGGGGTAGCCTTTCGTTCGAGCCTTGACGCACGCAGTCTCACCTGGTTGAGGTCCGTCGCGAACGGGCGGCCGGCAAACGAAGGGGAACGCAATGAATCGACGAGAATTCCTGGCGGGAGCGGCGGCGGTCGCTTGTGGCGGCGCTGCCTTCGGATCGGCATTTGCGCAATCCTTCCCGTCCAACGTCATTCGCATCGTGGTGCCGTTTTCGGCGAGCACACCCCCCGACATCCTCGCGCGCATCATTGCCAGCGCATTGTCAGACGCAGAGGGCTGGAAAGTGGTGGTCGAGAACAAGCCGGGGGCGGTGATGACCATCGGCACGGCGGAGGTCCTCCATCAGCCTGCTGATGGGCATACCCTCTTGTCCGTGACTGCTCCCATTGCGGCTGTTCCAGCGCTCGTTCCCAACGCGCAGTTCCACCTGGAGACAGACTTCGTTCCGCTGATCCAGACCGGTACCGGCTATAACGTCCTGGTGGTCAACCCGTCGGTTCCGGTCCATTCAGTGGCCGAACTGATTGCCTTCCTCAAAAAAGATCCCGGCAAGCACACGTTCTCGTCGGGAGGATTTGGTACGCCGGCGCATCTGCTCGGCGAGTTGTTCAAGCTCGAAACGGGCGTGCAGGCGACGCACGTGCCCTACGTGCAGTTTCCGCAGGCGATCGGCGACCTCGTCGGCGGCGTCAACACCTATCAGTTCATAACCGTCCTACCGGTCGTGCAGCTCATCAAGACCGGCAAGTTGCGGGCGCTCGCGGTCATGGGGCACAAATGTATCGCTGCGCTCGAGGATGTGCCGACCATTATCGAGGCAGGCTATCCGAAGCTCGCAAGCGAGGACTGGGCCGGCATGTTGGTGAAGTCCGGAACGCCGGCGCCGGTGATCGCGCAGCTCAATACCGCCATCAACAAAGCGATCAAGACCGACAAGGTGCGTGAGTCTCTCGCCAAGATCGGCGTCGATCCGGGGGGCGGCTCGCCCGAGGCGTTCGGCACGCTGGTGCGCAGCGAGATCGCGCATTGGTCCAAGGTCATCAAGGACGCCGGCATCAAGATCAATTCATGACAAGGTCTGACTTCAGGGTGACACTGCTCGGGACCGGCGTGCCGATCCCGAGCCCGGACCGTTTCGGCCCCTGCACCCTGGTCGAGGCCGGCGAGCAGAAATTCCTGATCGACGCCGGCCGCGGCGCGACCATCCGGCTGCATCAGCTCAAGATTCCGATCGGTCGGATCGATGTGCAACTGCTCACCCATTATCACTCCGACCACACATCGGGCATTCCGGACGTATGGCTCACCGGCTGGCTGGAATCGCATTTCGGGACGCGCAAGACGCCGTACCGCGTCATCGGACCGACCGGCGCGCGGGAGCTGATGGAGAACCTGGAGCGCGCCTACGCGCTCGACATCAAGATTCGCGCCGCCGATGAGAAGCTGCCGCTTTCGGGGGTCGCGACAGATATCGCCGAATTCGATCGCGACGGCGTGGTCTACGAGAAGGGCGGCGTGAAGGTCGTCGCGTTCGAGGTCGACCACGGCGAAGTCATCAAGCCCTGTTACGGTTATCGCTTTGAATACGCCGGGCGCGTCGCAGTATTCTCCAGCGACACGCGCTACAACCAAAATGTCGTCAAGTATGGCGCCGGCGCCGACTTGCTGGTGCATGAGGTTGCGAGCGCACGGCCGGAGCTCATGCAGGAAGCCTACGTCCAGAGGATCATCGGGCACCACACGACGCCGCGCGAGGCCGGCCGGGTCTTCGCTCAAACCAAACCGAAGCTTGCGGCCTTCACGCACATCGTCCTGGTTGGCAGCGAAAGAATTCCACCGCCGACCATCGACGACGTTCTCGCCGAAACGCGGCAGACCTACACCGGGCCGCTGGCCGTCGGTGAAGATTTGATGGCATTCGAGGTCGGCGAGACGGTCACTGTTCGCCGCCATCAACCTCCCCTCTCGGCCGGCAATCCCGCGAAGGTCGCATAACCGGCGTGTCGACGGATGCGACCTTTGCTCGGGTCATTCCATCGAGCTGGATCGGCCTGCGACGCCGCGGCGATGTGTTGCCGGAATTGATGCTGTCACTTCCTCACGCAGCGACAGCGCTTGAGATCCAGCTTTTGGTCCGGGCTTGGGCACACGACAGCGCAGCGATTGGTTTGAGTGCGCGATGATTCTTCGCAAGAGCAATTCTGCGTATTGAGCCTAGCCGGCGGCTCACAAACGCGCATACATGGCGACATGACACTTTGCGCGTGAGAAGGATTTAGCGCCAACGAAAGACTTACGGCCGTGACAAGCAGGAGTACGATCTGTTTCATCATCGGTCGCTCCGGTGATCCCGCACGACTGCGCACTAAAGTCGTCCGTCAAACCGCTTCTATCAGCTAATCGAGACAAAAACCCTTTCCACGCACAAAGCTACCAAAGTCAGTGCGCATCGGTTCAGCGTACTGGCGCGCCTTATCTTCAGACCAGCCGTAAAAGGATGCCTCGCCCCAACGATCGGCATTCCGTTGATGGCGATATGGTCGCAACTTTGCTCGGCGCCGATCATATGCGTCGATCTCGGCTGCAAGATCGTCCGCACCGTATTTATTTTCGATCACCGTGGTGCTGAGCGATAGGCGTGGCGTGATCTCGCCGGCCTGTGCCGGCCAGCCGACACAAATTCCCGCGACCGGAACGACGCGATTTGGCAGGTGCAGCAAATCACTTACGGTTTTCGGATGATCGCGGATGGCGCTGATCGGGCAGCAACCGAGCCCGACTGCCTCCGCAGCGCGGATAAATGTCGCGAGCGCGATTGCCGCATCGACGACCGCATTGAAGAACAGATCGAGGTGATCGTTGGCGAACGGTTTGCCACGGAGCTTGGAAATCGTCGGCAAACGCCGGCCGTTCGCGGCGAACACGAGGAATACCGGCGCATCATCGATCCACGGCATCTCCGGAATAAAAGACACAATGGACTTTCGTATCGTGGCGTCGCTGACGATGATGATATCGCATTGTTGGAGATCGCTTTTGGATGGGGCAGAGAGGGCGCATGCGCAAAGGAGGCGAAGCAAATCGGGCGCTATCGGGCGAGGCAAGTATCGTCGATGCGAACGATGGCCGGCTATTTTTTCCAGTTCGTTCAGCCCGGTCAGTTCGGGATCAATCTCGAATTCGGCGCCAAAGCGCTTGAGCAGCGCGGCGTTTATTGTCTTCGAAGTCGCATTATTCGGCATGAACCGCCTCGCGCGTGTGGTAGAGCCCGCCCACGAGCGGAAAGTTTGTAGCGTTATTCTTCAAGACCTGCAGGCGTTTCGATACGGCCAACGTCGCGGCTGGGTCATTTTCGACCGATTCAGCCGGTCGTAGCGGCGTCGCGGACGATAAGAACGGGGGCGATAATTCGAAGAGAGACGGCGGCGAGCGGCCCCTCTTCAGCCTGGCAAAAATATCACAGCGATTGTTTTTTCGAACTCCACCGGCGTTCGCCGGGAACTCTCCACGACGCTCGTAGATGACGGGTGGGCGGCTTCTTCGGTACGGCCTAGGACGCACCGAGACCGCCTGGCCCCGGAGGAATGCAGGTCCCCCGGGGCCTCCCAGCCATTGGCGCCTGCCGAGTCGATATCAAACGATGAGGGACAGCGCCCAAGTCAGGTACTCGGGTGCGATGATCAGCACGATGAGGCCCGCGAGCAGCAGACCCAACAAACCGAACAGGCACAGCACCAACGGGATCGGAAGCGACAGCGAATGGGTCGAGCGGGCGGCAACGTCGGGCATCGGTGTCTCCTCGCGCATGCCGATGCCTATAGCGCGTGCCCCGGAGGCGCCGTGTGAAGGAGTTCACATGCGACGCATCCTCGGCCGCTGCCGACCTAGCCAGGGCGCGTAATCTTTCTGTAAGCGGGGCTAGTACTCGGCCAGGAGCCGGGTTTGCAGGCAACGCCGTACTCTTTAGACCTGCGCCGCCAGCAACCTCCACCCGAGAACGAGACGGCCGACCGCCGAGATCCAGCATACCGTGGCGAAAATCATCGCAAGAATGGGAAACGCACTTGGAAACAAGCAGAAGGCAATCATGAAGGCGATCGTCTCGAATCCCTCCGCGATGCCGGCCACATAGTAAATCGATTTCTGGCCCTGGCGAGTGGTTACTGTGCCACGCTTCTCGGCGATGGTGGAAAAGGCCAGAAAAGCGCTCCCGTTGGCAACGAAGCTCGCGAGCAGAAATGCGGCAGGAAACGCGTTGGCGTGCGGGCTCCAGGCGGCGAAGCCCAACGGCACAGCCGCATAAACGAGAAAGTCGAGCGCGATATCAAGGAAAGCGCCGCGGTCAGTAGGCCGCGTTGCACGCGCAATTGCGCCATCGAGCCCATCGGCGATGCGGTTTGCGATCAGCAGGGCCAATGCGATGTAAAACTGTCCAGCCGAGACGGCGAGCGCAGCCGCAAGTCCCAGCAAACATCCCCCGATAGTGACGGCGTCTGCGCCGATCCCAGCTGCCGCAAGCAGTTGTCCGGCGTGTGCAAGGGGCGGATCGATCAGTCGCCTTACGTTGGCATCGATCACGGACTATGCTTACCCTCAATCCCCACGCCAAAGTATGGCGTCACGTCCGAATTTGCGAGCCGCTAACGTGAACAGCGAAGCTTCATTCGGGGCTAGCCTTGGAACTGGCCGTACGTGCGCGCTCGACTATTACTACCAACCAACGGTCTTCGCGCGCAGGGCCGATTTTACCGCAGATGTGCTCTACGTCGTGGGGGGACTATACGGCAATCTGGCGGCTATCGATGAGCTGGAGGCGCTGGCCTCGACGGAGCAGGCGCCGGTAACATTCGTATTCAATGGCGACTTTCATTGGTTCGACGCCGATCGCAAATGGTTCGATGATGTCGAAACTCACCTATCGCGGTACTGCGCGCTCCGGGGCAACGTGGAAACCGAGATTTCCAGAATGGAAGATATCGGTGCCGGGTGCGGCTGCGCATACCCGTCGACGGTGGACGATCTCACCGTGCAGCGTTCCAATCAGATTCTTGCGGCATTGAAATCCGTAGCGCAAGGCCGCGCCGCGACATGCGATCGCCTGTCGAAGTTGCCGATGCAGCTCGTCGTGGAGGTCGCCGGTGTGCGAGTTGGCATCGTTCACGGCGATGCCGAAGCGCTTGCTGGGTGGCGCTTTTCCGCTGAGTCTCTCGATTCAGCAGAATCGCTTCCTTGGCTCGAACGCATTCGCCAGCAATCGCAAATCGATGTCTTTGCGTCGACCCACACCTGTGTGGCCGCATTACGCCAGTATGTTCTGCCTTCCGGACGGTTGACCGTGATCAACAATGGATCTGCGGGTATGCCGAATTTTTTCCGAACAAGATTCGGGCTCGTGTCCCGCATCTCGGGCCGGCCGTCGCCTCATCGCCCTCTATACGGCACGCTTCACAAGGGCGCTCACATCGATGCAATAGCGCTGGACTATGATCAGGACGCATTCTCAGAAATGTTTTTGTCGCGTTGGCCGAACGAGTCGCCGGCATTTCTGTCCTACTTTGATCGCATTGCAAACGGAGCTGCCTATGACATCGCCCGAGCGCGTCTCTCGGCGGTGACGCACACCATAGGTGACTAACCTACAGCGCAGACACCGATCCTTTTGCCGATGCCGGCGCATCGGAAAATCAGAACAGTCTCGCAGACGCGAGTCGCGCCCCGTCCCTGAGAGTACGAAGCTTCGCCCAGACCACATCCGGGGCGACACGCCCCCACCCCGCCGAGGTGTCGAAGCCGCAATCGTTCGCGGCGAGCACGGCGGAAGCGTCTCCGATCACGGCAACGATCCGTTCGATTCGATCCGAGACCACCTCAGGGTGTTCGATGATGTTGGTCAGCGGGTCGATGACGCCGGCCACCAGAATCTGTCCGGACTTCAACGGAAACTTCTCGAAGCAGCGGAATTCATGCGCGTGACGCGCCCCGGCGAAGGGCAAATACAGAGCCCCGACGTTCGCTTGCCCAATGATCGGCAGGATATCCTCAAGCGGTACGTCGCTATCATGGGGACTTTCCGAATTGCCCCAACACACGTGCAGGCGCACACGGTCTGACGGAATGCCTTCGAGCGCACGGTTGATCACTGCAACGACTTGTTCGACGAATTCGAGAAATTTCGAAAGCGGCTCATCTTTGTAGGAAATGTGCCGCTCCAGGGCGAGGTCGGGAGCATCGATCTGCAGCACAAAGCCGGAGCGTACAATGGTTTCATACTCGATCCGCAGCGCGTCGCCGAGCGCCTCGAGGTATTTCAAGCCGCTGTCGTAGTACCGGTTCTTGATCGCCGCAGCGACGATACCGGGCGACGGGGCATTCATGAAGCCTTCAACAAAGACGTTGGGATGCTCTTTGAGGACGCCTGCGAAGTCACGGCATTCTTTCTCGATCGCTGCCGCATCGATATAGCGCACCTCTCCGACGGTCGTAGGCAGGCCCTCGTTGGGCGACACCCGTGCCGCGCTCGAAGTCTGTTGGATCCACCGCTTCTTGAACTCGGGATAGCGTTCGACATCCGCGCGTGACGGCCGCTGCCAGCTCCCCCCAAGACCGGTGAGCCGTTCCTTGAGATAAAGGAAGAACGAATCGTGCTGCTGCTCGCCGTTGTTGCCGACGTCCACGCCGGCTTCCGCTTGGCGCGGCACGATTGCCCGCACCGCCGCAAGCCCAGCCGCCGCAATCGCGTCCGCATCGATGCTTTCGCCGCGGGCGCGTCGGACGAAAAGGCCGGTCAAATTTTCGGGCCGCGGCAGGCTGCCGGCATGCGTCGTCAGAATCCGCTCCGAACTGCGCCGCATAAATGTCCCTGCGCGTCGTGGAGATGGCCCGGCTACTTCAGACGACCCGTCTTTACATAAAATGCGCGCTCGGCCTCCGCGTAAGCATTTAGGTTAGCCTGCATGCGCGAAGGGTCGGTGAGCTTCGGATCGAAATACACGCCGGCCTTGAGATACTCGGCGACCAGTTCAGGGTCCTTCATCGCGGCGCGTATGGCAGCCCCGAGATAAGCCTTGCGATCCGCGGGCGTCCCCTTCGGTACGACGGCAAATCGGATGACAAACCACTGGTATTCATTTCCCCCCAGCGCCTCGTTCATCGTCGGTGTATCTTTCAGGAAGCTCAGGCGCTCCGGGGCCGCCACGCCAACAGGCCGCACCTTGCCGGCGTCGGCGAGGCCGCGGAACTCGGAATAGAATCCTTGTGCGATGTCGACGTTTCCCCCCGCCAGCGCATTGATGCCGGCCCCGCCGCCCTGAAACGGTACGCGTAGAACTTTCGCTCCGGTATTCGTTTCGACCTGTTCGATGAGGTAGTCCCACATGCTGCCGGGAACCGTAGCGACGCGGAGCGTGCCCGGCTTGTCCTTCGCGGTCTCTACGAGTTGCTTGACCGACATGTCCTTGTACGGTCCCTCGGTCGGTCCAACCCAGGTCAGCGCATCGGAATTGAGATAGCCGATCGGCTCGAGATCGGTGTAGGTCCAGCGACCCTGTGCGCGCAGCATCGCGTCGCCCCACATCAGATTGGCGATGATGCCGACCGTGTATCCGTCGGGCTTGGCTTGGGTGGCGAGATAAGCGTGGCCGACCATGCCGGCACCGCCGGTGCGATTGTTGACGATGACCCGATGATCGCTCCACTTCTCGACGTACTTGGCGAGCAACCGGGCCGTCACGTCCATCCCGCCGCCGGCCGGGTAGACCACGGCGTATTCGATCGGGGCGGTGGGAAAGTCGTTGGGCTTGAGCCTGACGAGTTCGGCTTTGGGGTCGTTGTTTTGCGCCGCGGCGGGAGTGACCAGCAGCGCCGACAGAAGCACTAGAGCAATCGTATTTTTCTTCATCAACTCCCTCCCTTTGGTTTGCGACGCACCATCAAGGCGACGAGAACTGCGCTCGACACAAGCATCAGCGCGGTGCCCGGACGTTGAACGAAGATCATAGCGCCGTCGGGCGACATCGCCAACGACTGCCGCAACGACTGCTCGAGCAGCGGAGCCAGCACGAAGGCGATAACGAACGGTGCGAAATCGTACTTGAGCTTCGACAGCACATAACCCGCCACGCCGAATCCGAGCATGACCCACAGGTCGAACACATTCTTGTTGGCGGAATAGACGCCGACGATCGAGAGCAGCAGCACGATCGGAAACAGCACGCGATAAGGGATGCGGAGGAACTGCACCCACAGCCCGACCAGCGGCAGGTTGAGCAACAGCAGGAAAACATTTCCCACATACATGCTGGCGACGATTCCCCAGAACAGATCGGGCCGCTGAGTAATGAACAGCGGACCCGGCTGGACGCCGTGAATGACCAAGGCGCCGAGCAGCAAGGCCGTCACCGCGTTGCTTGGAATGCCGAGCGAAAGCACGGGGATGATGCTGCCCGCAACGGCGGCGTTGTTGGCCGATTCCGGGCCCGCCACGCCTTCGATGGCGCCTTTACCAAACTCGTCGGGGTGTGCGGATAACCTTTTCTCCAGGGCGTAGGACATGAACGACGCGGTCACCGGCCCGCCCCCGGGGACCAGACCCAAGAGGAATCCCAATCCGCTGCCGCGGAGCATGGGCCGCCACGAGGCCCTCCAGTCCGCCAACGTTGGCCACAAGCCGCGGATGCGCTCGGCGACAAGGGTGCTTTTGACGACTCGCTCGACGTTGTTCAACACCTCGGTCACTCCGAACAGCCCGATGACGACGGCCAGAAGCTCAATGCCGGCGGAAAGATCGATCGACCCGAAGGTGAAGCGCTCGCGGCCGTTGACGACGTCGATGCCAACCGCGGCAGCGAGAAATGCGAGCGCCACCATCAGCGCGCCCTTCACCGGCGAGCCGGTGATCATGAAAAGCGTGCAAACGATGCCGAGCACCATCAGAGCGAAATTCTCAGGCGGTCCGAAACGAATGGCGACCGTCGCGATCGTCGGCGCAAAGAACGTCATCACGATCACACCGAGTGTGCCGGCGACGAAGGAGCCGATCGCCGCGATACCGAGTGCCGCGCCGGCGCGCCCCTGCTTCGCCATCTGGTGACCGTCGAGACAGGTCACGACCGACGCGGCCTCGCCCGGGATGTTCAGAAGGATCGAGGTCGTCGAGCCGCCATACATAGCGCCGTAAAAGATCGAGGCGAGCATCACCATTCCGCCGACAGGCGTCATGGTGAACGTGATCGGCAACAGCAAGGCGAGCGCCGCGAGCGGGCCCACGCCCGGCAGCACGCCCACCAACGTCCCGATCGCACTGCCGAGAAAGCAGACAAAAAGATTATCGAGTGTGAGGATGATACCGAAACCGGTGAGCAGCCCTCCGATGGCCTCCATGCCTCACCAACCCCACGGACCTCGCGGCAGTGCCATGCCCAGTATCCGGCCGAACAACCAAACCACAACCACGATGGCAACCAGGGCAAGCGCGAGTGAGAACCACCAACTGGATTTTTCCACGGTGTGCAGCAGGATGACCATCGTTATGAAACCGGCAACCGCAAATCCCAGAAACGGAATGGTGATCGCCATGAAAGCAAGCCCGGCGATGACGCCGAGGACGCGCCACAGCGCATCGCCACGCGGGAAGTCTGGAGCAATATGCTCGCTCAACGGCCGCAACAGCAGCACGACGCCCGCACCCATGATGATCAAGCCGGCAAGAAAGGGGAACAAACCGCTTTCGGGACCGGCCGCGCCGATCAAGCCGAGGGTCCACGCATAGGCTGCCGCGGCAGCCCCGAGCAAAATCCAGAATGCGTTGAGCGCGCGCTCGAACATGGCGTCTTTCCCGGTCTCTAGAATTAGTCGCCGCGGTCGCGCCGCCAAAACGAAGTAGCCGCAATCGCAATTGGCGCAGTCGAATGGGCCAACGAAACTCGCATTTTGTCGGTTTCCCGTCTGCGAGAGCTATTTGTCGCCGATGGGACGTCCTGCGTCAAAGAACAATGTCAGGCGGATGTCAGGAATCCGGCGCACACTGTCATTCTGCTTGCTCCAAGATCAGGCCGTGTCGCGGCCCATACCGAAAGTCCGGAATGCGCGGGATGTGGATCATGACGGGAACCCTTTAATATGCGTGCATCGCGAAGGAGATCGACATGATCGAGGTCCGGCGCACTGCCGAGCACGATCCTCTCATTTTTGAGGTGGTCGTCCGCGAAGGAAAGGGTGAGACCCGTCACCACGTCACCATGTCGCGAGAGACGTGCGAGCGGCTGACCGCGGGGAAGCATACGCCAGAACGCTGTGTCGAGGTGGCGTTCCGGTTCTTGCTCGACCGCGAGCCCAAGGAATCGATCCTCGGGCGCTTCGACGTGACCGCGATCTCGCGCTACTTCCCCGAGTTCGAGCGGGAGATGCCACGTTACTTTTCGCGGTTCTGATAAAATATGCATGCCGTGTCATTTTTCTGGTTCGCTTGGAGAGGAGGCAACCATGCGACCGATCGCCGACGCAGCGATGCGTCGAGGAGCGACCACCGCACCTATTGCGGTACGGTATGATTTGTATGCTATTTGGGTTTGCCGGACCTCGGGGACTCTAATGGTGTCTGGTACCGGATTGGCGCCGGGCATCGCACGGAGAGCGGGAACGAGGTCATGGCCAAAGCGCAGAGATTCTTCGGCACGAGCCGCGGGCTTGGGCCGCATGCCTCACGGCGCGGCGTGCTGCAGGCCGGCTTGGCGATTGGCACGCTGGCACTGGGCCGGCGCGCTGCGCTCGGGCAGTCCGGCGGCGCGCACGTCCATCACATGCCCGAGCTCGGCCTGGCGAAGTTGCCGGTTGTGCCGGCGATGGACCAGCCGCTGGTCGAGCCTGAGGGCCGCCGCTCCGCGAACGGCGTGCTCAGCACCAGCCTGCGCTGCGCCTACGCCTATCGCGACATCGGCGGCTTTCGCCTCTACCTGCGCAGTTACGAAGGAGGGCCGGCCCCGACGCTGCGCATGAAGCCCGGCGAAACCCTGAAGATTCGGCTTACCAACGACTTCCCGCCCAACCGGGATATGCTGCCCAGCAACCCCTCGCATCCGCACCAGTTCAACAACACGAACTTCCACTTCCACGGGGCGCACTGCAGCCCGAGCGGCATCGCCGACAACGTCATGCGCTCGATGGCGCCGAGCAAGAGCTACGACATCGAGATCACGCTGCCCGCGGACCACACGCCGGGCACCTACTGGTATCATCCGCACCACCACGGCTCGGCCGACGTGCAGGTGGCGAGCGGCATGGTGGGCGCCATCGTCGTCGAGGGCGACTTCGCCGATGTGCCCGAGATCGCCCAGGCGCGCGAGCGGGTCATGCTGCTGACGGAGGTCGTGTTCGACGCCTTCTCCATGATCGAGGACTTCGGCACGCTCTTTCCGGAAATGGCGACCCGCTTCTTGGCGATCAACGGCCAGCGGCGGCCGACCATCGACATGCGGCCGGGGGAGGTGCAGCGCTGGCGACTGGTCGGCTCGCAGTACCAGGACAACATGCTGCTGGAGCTCGACAGGCACCGGCTGAACGTCATCGCCTACGACGGCATCCAGCTGGGCGCCGTGCAGGAGATGAAGCAGCTACTGATCGCGCCGGGACAGCGCGCCGACGTGCTGGTGCAGGCGGGCGGTCCCGGCACCTACGAACTCAACGCCATGCCATACGATCAGGGCCATGAGTCGCCCACCGGACCGCTGGCGCGTGTGGTCGTCGCCGGCGAGCCGCTGCCGATGAAGCTCCCGGCCGCGCTGCCCAAGCCGCCGCTCGAGACGATCCGCGACAGCGAGATCACAGGCCGGCGCACGCTTGTCTTCGGGGCCACCGAGCCGCAGAACAATGTCGCGGGGCACTGGCAGGAATACGCCTTCACGGTGGACGGCAAGATCTTCGATCCTGCGCGCATCGACCAGCGGGTGCGGCTGGGCGCGGTGGAGGAATGGACGATCCGCAACACCCACCGGCACGACGACCATATGTTCCACATCCACACCAACCCGTTCCAGGTCATCGAGATCGGCGGTCAACCGCAGGCCGATCGGACGTGGCGCGATACGGTGATCGTGCCGCGGCCGGCCGCGGGCGGCAGCACCGTCATCCGCTCGCGCTTCCTCGACTACACCGGCGTTTTCATGATGCATTGCCACATGATGAACCACGAGGAGCTGGGCATGATGCAGGCGGTCGAGGTCTACAAGGACTGACGCCCTGGGGGGCTAAATGCCATGAACCCGGCCGTCGATTTCTGCATCTTGCCGCGGGGGCTGCTCCCGCGGTCTCACACATCACTTAAGATCTGAGCGGAGGAAGTCATGAAGCGTAGGACCCTCGTTTCCATCGGTGTGGTGGCGCACCTCATCGCTGCCGGCGTGCCAGCCGCATGGCTTTTCACCACCAAGGCGGCTGCGCAATCGCCGCAAGCGCAAGCGCGCAGCATTCCGGTGTTCGAAGTTGACCCGGCGTGGCCGAAGCTGCCGCCGCAGTTCAAGCTCGGAGATGCGTCGAGCTTCGCCATCGACGCGCAGGACAACGTCTGGCTCCTGCACCGCCCGCGCACGCTCAAGCCGGAAGACTCCGGAAGGGCAGCGCCCGCGATCGTCGTGTTCGATGCGGCGGGCAACTTCATGAAGGCCTGGGGCGGCGCGGGGAGCGGATACGACTGGCCCGAGCGCGAGCACGGCATCTATATCGACCACAAGGGCTTCGTGTGGATCGGCGGAAACAATTGTCCGACCTCCGGCCTGGCCGGGCTCAAGCCCGTTGCCGATGATGCATATTTGAAGTTCACGCCCGACGGAAAGTTCGTGCTGCAGATCGGCAGAAGCAACCAAAGCAAGGGCGATGCTGACACGGTCAACGTGCACCGCGCCGCGGATGCCTGGGTGCATGCGCCGACCAATGAATTGTTCGTGGCGGACGGTTACGGCAATCATCGCGTTATCGTCTTCGATGCGGACACCGGCGCGTTCAAGCGGATGTGGGGTGCCTTCGGCAAGCCGCCGGGCGGCGAGGACAGCTGTGCGATCGTCTCGCCAAAGACCTTTCCTGATGCCGAGGGGCCCGCGCATTTCAATGTCGCGCATGCTATCCGCGTGGCCAACGATGGGATGATGTATCTGGCCGATCGGGAAAACCGGCGCGTTCAAATGTTCACCAGCGACGGCAAGTTCGTGAAGCAGCTGATCAGAACCGGCACGACGTTTGCACGCAATTTGGCGCTGTCCGCCGACGCCGGACAGCAGTTCCTGTATGTGGGCGCCGACAAAGGCATTACCGTCGTCGATCGCAAGACGCTCGATGTCGTGGGCACGATCCAGCCGTCCGGCATTCTGGGACCAGGCCATCACATCGCGACTGACTCCAAAGGCAATATCTATCTCGCGCAAACCACCGCCGGAATGCAGAAGCTGGTATTCAAAGGAATGTCGCCGACCCAGTAGCAGGATGCCCGCTCGATCTAGCCGCGTTTAATGGAGCAAGGGATGGCCACGCCAGTCGTGCCCAATCAGTTTTCGGTCGGCAAAAACAAAATCATTCACAAGCCGACGAGAGCGACGTTTAGTTTCGAAACCGGCCGCACCACCTTCAAGAGCATCAATTGGGGAGGCGCGGACGAGCAACTCTCATCTGGCCTAGATTACCGTAAAGACGACATCGTACGCGTTGCGCAGCAGTTGCTGAGCAAGCTGCCAAGGTAACGAGCGACATGAAATGCGGCGATTTCATCACGATCTTCGGCAGCGCGGCAGCGAACCCCGCGCACGGCCCTGAGATGCCGGCGACTTTGGCTTGCACGCGCCGACGAGGTGATCGAATGAAGTGAACCGACAGGGAGGTTCAAAATGAAACTTCCCCGCCGCAAATTCTTGCATCTGGCCGCCGGCGCTGCCGCGCTGCCGGCCGTATCGCGGGTCGCGAGGGCGCAAGCCTATCCGTCGCGGTCGGTGCGCATCATCGTCCCCTTTCCCGCAGGCCAAGCAACCGACACCATCGCCCGTCTCATGGGTCAATCGCTGTCGGAGCGGCTCGGGCAGCCATTTGTCATTGAGAACCGAACGGGTGCCGGCGGCAACATCGGCGCTGAAAGCGTCGTGCGGGCAGCGCCTGACGGCTATACGCTCCTGCTCGTCGGAGTGTCGAACGCGATGAACGCGACGCTCTACCAGAAGCTCAATTTCAATTTCATCCGCGATATCGCGCCGGTCGCGAGCATTGGCGGCGCCCTCTATGTCATGGTGATCAATCCATCCGTTCCAGCCAAGACGGTCCCGGAGTTCATTGCCTACGCCAAGGCCAATCCGGGCAAGGTCAACATGGGATCGTCCGGCAGCGGGTCCGTGTCCCATGTCTTCGGCGAACGGTTCAAGATAATGACCGGTATCAACCTGGTCCACGTTCCGTATCGTGGCGGTTATGTTCCCGATCTGCTGAGCGGACAGGTGCAGGTCGTTTTCGGCACCATATCCTCGTGCATCCAGTACATCAGGGGCGGGATGCTGCGCGCGCTGGCGGTGACAACCGCGACCCGTTCGGATGTGCTACCGGATATTCCGACGCTGGCCGAATTCGTGCCGGGCTACGAGGCGATCCAATGGTATGGGGTCGGTGCGCCGAAAGACACGTCCGCTGAGGTGATCGACAAGCTCAACAACGAGATCAACGCCATTGCGGCTGATCCCCTCATAAAGGCGCGGCTTGCCGACTTAGGGGTTGACCCGATGTCAATGACGTCGGCCGCCTTCGGAAAATTCATCGCCGACGAAACCGAGAAATGGGGTAACGTGATCCGGGCGCTCAACATCAAGGCGGAGTGAGGCTCATTCGCTATCGGGTCGATATTCCATAAAACCCCGTTAAGCGAAATCATCGCCATGCGATGAAACGGCCACTGTGATACCTTGCGCCGAACGCTGGAGGCCTTCGAGGCTCTCCGAATGGGCCCTTCAATCGGTGAGAATTACAGTCAGTGAAGAGGAGACGCGGCCATGGAGAACAAGTACGCAGAGGTCACCCCCCGCAATTTCAATCCGACGTGGGCGCCGAGGCTTTCGGACGAGGCGCGCAAGGCGGTGAACGACGCCTTTGACGCGATGTCCGCCTGGCGCATCGAGGCCGCCAAAAACAACGAGAAAAACAGCGAACACGTCATCGAGCAGCTCGCCGCTGCCGCCCGCGCGCTGGGCTGGCCGGAGCAAATCGTCGATGCCACCCGCGCGCAAATGCAGGGCATCACCAAAATGCAGATCCAGACGATGGATCAGATGATGGACGCGTGGGAGGAGCAGATCCGATCACCCAACCCGATGGCAGGCTCGCCGTCCGCGATGCTGTCGAAGCTAACGTCCTTGGCCGGCGCCGGCCCGGCCGGCAGCTGGCCAAGCGCAAGCGCGTTGGGGGCGACGAACCCCATGGAGTTTTGGATGCAATGGGCCGAGCAGTGGCAGAAAGCCTGGACAGACGCGATGGCGCTTTGGTCCAAGGCCGGTCAGCCGGATTATGGCGTGGGATCGCGCCGCCGCTGAATCTCGAGAACCGTGTGCGGCGAGGTGACGTCATGCGCTTGCTTGCCGTTGCGCTCACGCTATCGCTCGCCGGCTTCGCGGCCGCATCCGCGCAGACCGCGACGCCCGATAGCGAAAACGGCCGCTACAGCTTCAATCCCGTGGCCGACGGCGTGCTGCGCCTCGACACCCGCACCGGGCAGGTCTCGCAGTGCAGCCGCAGCGATGCCGGCTGGGCCTGCAAGGTGGTGCCCGACGAGCGCTCGGCGTTGGAGACCGAGATCGCCCGCCTGCAGGGCGAGAATGCGACGATGAAGAAAGAGCTTTTGTCGCGCGGGCTGCCGGTCCCCGGCGTTTCCGCACCGTCAGGCGCAAAGCCCGGCGAGGGCGAGATCAAGCTGCCGAGCGATGCCGACATCGACAAGGTGGTTTCGTTCGTCGAAAAAGTTTGGCGCCGTTTGATCGACATGGGCAGGAAGGTGCAGCAAGACGTCGAGAAGAAAAATTAAAGCGAGCTTAGCGGGCGCCATCACTCATGAGAACGTCACGCATGCCGTGGGACGGACCATGGCAACGTCCACGCATCGGCATTTGTGCGCTAATGATTAGTCGAGTTTGATGCCGACTGACTTGATGAGTTCACTCCATCGGGCGATTTCCGACCTGAGCAGCTTTCCGAGCTCCTCGGGCGAAGAACCTCCAGCCATGTAGCCAGTTTCCGCCAGCTTGTTTCTGATCACCGGGTCGCTCAGCACCGTATTGGTATCGGCGCTGATCTTGCCGACAATCTCGCGTGGTGTCTTGGCCGGAACGAACAGCGCCTGCGACGACACAAATTCGTAGCCCGGGACATACTCGGCGATGGCGGGTACATCCGGGGCTGCCACATTTCGCGTCGGTCCAGTGCTCGCCAGGACGCGAACCTGCCCCGACTGCGAGTACGAAAGCAGTGTGCCACTGCCGAAATAGCAATCGACGCGGCCCGGTATGAGGTCCGAGAACGCAGGCGCTGCACCCCGGTAGGGCACGTGCGTCATCTTGATGTCGGCCATCTGCAGGAACAGCATCTCGGCCAGGTACGGCGCACTGCCAGTGCCCGGCGATGCCATCGTGAGTTGACCCGGTCGGGATCTGACATAGTCGACGAACTCTTTCAGGGAATGGGCCGGTGAGGAATTCGGCACGAACATGAAAAATTCCACCCGGGTGACAAGCGAGACCGGCGCAAAATCTGCAATCGCGTCGTAGCTCAGCTTGCGATAGAGGCTGGTGTTCGCTGCGATGGCACCGGGGTCGAACAGGACGGTATATCCGTCGGCATCGGACCTTGCCACGTATTCGCTGCCGATGTTGTTGCCGGCGCCGGGCTTATTCTCGATGAACACCTGCTGGCCCCACATCGCCGAAAGCTTGTCTGCGAGCATGCGCGCGACGATATCCGTCGGACCTCCGGCGGCGACCGGAACGATGATGCGCACGGGTTTGGTTGGGTAGCCCGCCTTCGGCGTCTGCGCGCGCCCCGCGAGCGGCCAAGAAACCGCAGATGCCGCCGCCGCGCCGCCGAGAAGCGAGATGAAGTCGCGTCGCCTCATGAGGCTCACCCCCAAGGCCACGGACTCATTATAGCAGGTCCTGGACTGGATCGGCGACGTGCGTCGCAACAAAAAGCGGCGCTTCATGTCCGCTTCGGGTGCAGAAGGACGTCGAGAAGAAAAATTGAGGGAGCTTAGGGGGCGCTATCAGCGGTGCCGGCATCGCCGCGGCGAGACGGCGTCAGCCGTGCGTCCCGCTAAGATTTTTTCAACCGCGTAAGGCTCGCGTAAGCGAGCATGTGTAGGTTCGAGCGTCGTCAATACCGTCACTAACCCAGCGACGACGCCCCGGCGGGAGCCCACTGCCGGGGCTTTTTTTGTCACCGCATGGCCAAGCGGCTACGCGGCTTCCCGGAAGTCTCCGACCTGTGCATCGAGGGCGCGCTTGAAGGCGGGCCGCGCCGTGCAGCGGTCGATATAGGCGGCGAGGCGCTTGTCGCTGGTCACGATGTCGGTGTGCTTGAGGATGCGCAGCACCGTCGTCATCATGAGATCGCCGGCCGTGAAGCGGTCGCCGTCAAAATAGGGCTTGTCGCCGAGCGATTTGGATAGGCCGGCGAGACGCCGCTTCGCGAAATCCACGGCGCCCGGTCGCCGCAGCTTCGCCCATTCCTCGTTGGCGTAGAAAAGGTCGATCAGCGCAACATTCATGAGGAAGGGCTCGATCGAGTTGAGCGCCGCGATGAGCCATTGCGTCGCGTGCGCCCTGGCGAGCGGATCCTTGGGCAGGAGAGTCTCGCTGCGCTCGCCGATGTGGAGCACGATCGCCCCGGATTCGAAGAGCGTGAAGTCGCCGTCTTGAAGAATCGGCACCTGTCCGAAGGGCTGCAGGGCGCGGTAGTCCGGCTTGTCCTGATCGCCCAGCTCCAGCAGGCGCGTCTTGTAGGGGATGCCCGCCTCCTCCAGGGCCCAGCGCGCGCGCAGATCGCGCACTTGGCCGTAGGCGAACTCCGGAACCCATTTGAAGGCGGAGATGGTGATCATGCGCTGTGCTCCTTTGCGATCTGCGCGGCATAAGCCGCAAGCTTGTCGAAGGACGAGGTCCAACCGCCGACATGGCTGTCGCGGCGCTCGACATTGAGGAAGGGCCTTTGATGGAAGGTCTGGACCGTCTTGCCGCCCTTCTCTTCGAAGGTGATCGTGACGAGCGTCTCGACGCCCGCGGACGGGCCGTCATTGTCCCAGGTGAAGGTGAAAACGAGCCGCTTGTTCTCGACGATCTCGCGATAGACGCCGCCGAACCAGTTCTCGCCACGCGCCGGCGACGTGACCATCGCGCGGTAAGTACCGCCGACGCGGAAGTCGATCTCGACCTCGGGGCAGGTGAAATTCGCCGGGCCCATCCAGCGCTTCATATGTTCCGGCTTGGACCAGAGCGCAAAGACCAGCGCGGCCGGTGCATCGAAGGTGCGCGTGATGAGGAGCTCGTCGTCGGCCAGTCTGGCACTCACTTGCGCTTCTCCTTGGCTTTAAGCTCCGCGAGATATGCGTCCATCTTGTCGAAGCTTTCGGTCCAGAAGCGGCGATAGCGCGACAGCCAGTTGTCGACGGCCTTGAGCGCCCGGGGCTCCAACCGACAGGGCCGCCACTGCGCCTCGCGCCCGCGCGAGATGAGGCCCGCGCCCTCCAGCACCTTCAAATGCCGCGACACCGCCGGCAGGCTGATGTCGAAGGGCTTCGCGATGTCGTTCACAGTCGCCTCCCCCCTGGCGAGCCGCGCCAGGATCGCTCGCCGCGTCGGATCCGCGAGCGCCGAGAGGGTGACGGAAAGAGTATCGGGCATTATTTAACACACTGCGAAATTAACATTGTCGTTAAATATACGGCGACGGCAAGCCTGTCAAGTCGCCCCGAAGCGGTGACGAGTGGTGGTGTCGCCTCGCCAGCATCGCCACGAGTCCGCTTTCTAGCAGGCGTTACGCGGACGAAGTTGCAGCATCATGTTCTGTTTCGCGACCGATTGCGAACGCAAATGGATAGCGTTTTCAGACACTAACAACGATGCAGCAATCAATTACCTCGGAACCGCTAACATTTCCGCCCTCGGATTGCGCGAACAATGCCCCATTTGCGTCAATGGGGCGCCATTGTGGCGGTTCGGTATAGGTCCATCCATTTTAGGGGACAGGGGGAATCCAATGCTCACGCTACGCACTTTGGCAATCGTGACAATTGGGGCTGGGGTGCTCGCGGGTCTGCCTTTGACGCGTGCGCAGGCGTGCGACGACGATCGCTATCCCTGCCCCATAAGGGTGCCACAAGAGACCGCCGATGCACCGACTGCGGCCGCGCCGTCGGCGCAGCCGCAAAGGAAAGCGAGCCAGCCTGCGCGCCCAACTGCGAAGGCACAGGCAAAGCCCGAACGCGAGGCGCCACGCGCCACCGCCCGCGCGAAGCCGAGCAAGCCTGCTGCGCAGGAGCAGGCGGCCGAGCCCAGCTCGCAGAAAGGGGCAGAAGCCGCTCCCGCGATGGTGCCGCCGCCGCGCGCGGATCAATCTCTCAATGACGCAAGCCGGGGCGAAAGTCCGGTGGCGGCCGCGGCGGCGGGCTGGCCCGCTCTCCCAGCGACCGAGGGCGCCGGCGCCGGCGCGCCAGCGGCGATGAGCGCAGACGCCACGGAAGCCGCCAAAACAAATGCAGTGGCAAATGCAGTGACGAATGCGGCGCAAGTGGTCGACCCGAACGAGGTCAACGACCTCGATCGCGCCGCTGCCGCCAGCGTATCGGCCGAGTCGTCCTGGCTCACCTATCTGTTGTTGATCTTGGCCACAGCCCTCGCCGCGGCATCGGCCTTCTGGTTCTTTTTCAGATCGGCACATCCGCGCATGCACATGAGCAACTCGTGACCTGAGACCGGGCGCTCGGCCTCGAGCGCCCAACTCGTTGCGACTCGCGCCAACGAAGCGATCCAATAACTCGCCAGCCATGTCCGCTCAGGCGCTCAGCGGACATGCCTCGGCGTTGGCGCATGCACTTTTGTGATGCATCTACATATCGTTGAAGCGGACAGGCGACTTACGCGGCGGTATTTCGTAAACGGGCCACCCGCCGAGCGGTCGTGATTGGAGGCGTAGCGGACATAAACGGACGTATGGGGTTGGCCGCTCGGTCGTCTGGCCAAAAACCGACTGCGACGGCCTTGACCAACAGGGCGCGGATCGTGAGAGTTCCGTCATCCCTTCGACTGACCTTTGTCGGCCCCGCAGGTTCCCATGAAGACTCTGTTCGTTCATCCCGGACCGTTGCTCTACACGAACGTTTTCCTTCGGCTTGAACCATTGGGCCTCGAACTCGTGGCGGAGGCTGCCCGCCGCGCCAGGCACTCCGTGCGGCTCCTGGATTTGCAGGTCGAGAGCCACGCCGACTACCACCGCATGATTGCAGAATGGCAGCCGGATTTCATCGCGTTCTCCTGCAACTACCTCGCCAATGTGCCCGAGATCGTCGATCTGGCGAAGGCTGCCAAACTCAGTTTGCCACGTTCCTTCATCTGCGTTGGTGGTCACAGCGCCTCCTTCACCGCAAATGCCATTGTGGAACATGGCGAGGGCGCGATCGATTGCGTGCTCAAGGGCGAGGGCGAGGCGTCCATCGTCAAGCTCCTTGAAGCCGTGGCGGGCGACCGCGGCGCGATAATCAAGGTGCCAGGCGCCGTCACGTCGGACGGAGAGGGCCCTCGGCCGGCCTTCGTCGAGCACCTCGACGACATCAGGCCCGCGCGCGATCTTGTACGCAAGCGCCACAAATATTTCATCGGCGTGCTCGATCCCTGCGCGTCGATCGAATTTTCGCGCGGGTGTCCCTGGGACTGCTCGTTCTGCAGCGCCTGGACTTTCTACGGCCGCAGCTATCGGCTGCTCAGCCCGGAACGCGTGATCGAGGACCTCGCCTCGATCCGGGAGAGGGGCGTTTTCATCGTTGACGATGTCGCGTTCATTCAACAACGGCACGGCTTTGCAATCGGCGAAGCGATTGCTCGCAAGGGGATCCGCAAGAACTTCTACTTGGAAACGCGCGGTGACGTGCTGCTTCGAAACAAGGAGGTGTTCCAGTTCTGGAAGAAGATCGGCCTCACCTACATCTTTCTCGGCATCGAGGCGCTCGACGAGGATGGTTTGCAAAAATTTCGCAAACGCATCCCACTGGGGCGTAATTTCGAGGCCCTGGAATTCGCCCGCTCGTTAGGCATCGGTGTCGCAATCAATATCATTGCCGACCCGGATTGGGATGAGGATCGATTCCGGGTGGTGCGCGAATGGTGCATGAATGTACCGGAGGTGGTGAACATCAGCATCAATACGCCCTATCCGGGAACGGAGACCTGGATCACCGAGCAACGCCGATTGCAGACGCGAGATTATCGCTTATTCGATATCCAGCATGCCGTGCTGCCGACAAAGTTGCCGCTTGCGGCGTTCTATGGCGAGCTCTTGCGCACCCAGCGGGTGCTCTACCGCAAACACATGGCGTGGTGGACCATGCCGGCGTTTGCCGGGGTGCTCGCGCGTCTTCTCCTGCGAGGGCAGACCAACTTTTTGCGTGGCATCATGAACTACAGCAAGGTCTATAATGCCGAGAAGATGCTGGCGGATCATGCCCGGCCGGTTCATTACGAATTGCCGTTGCCGCCACGGGTGGCGACGGATGAACGGCCGGCGAAATCCTCCCAGCTCTATATTCATGCGCCCCGAGGCCGAGCCGGCCGCAGCATCGACGATTCCACCGAGCGCTTCGTCGAGACGACGCGCATGGGCGCCTCCACTTAACCGAAAAACGTTTTAGCCGCATGGCGCAACCCGCGCGCACCCTTGCTCGCTCGTTCTTCAGGCGATGCGCGCAATCGGATTTGCCGGCGGGTAAAGCGGACATGCGGCGAAGCGGCTCTGCTTATGTTGGTCCACGTGATCGGTCCTACCGCGCCGGACCTGTCGCGAGTGTGCATTGACCTGCCCCAATTATTGTCGTCGCAATGCCGTCTTTCATCGCTGAACCTGCATAGGACAGATTGCCGTTTTGGCGATCCAGCTCATAGGACACATCGCCGCTGACAGCGCTGATCCAGCGGTCATCGAAGCGGCGGACATTGAGCTTCTTCCCGTCTGCGAGCGTGACGATCTTTGTCGCGTCATCAATCCAGAAGCCAAAATTCTCTTCGGTGCTCGATGAAGTCGCTCCTTTCGGCGCATCTACTATCACTACTTTTTTTGCCGAACAGTTGAGGTAGCTGCGGGCTAACGCGGTCTCCTCCAAGACGGCGAAAGCCACGAGAACGAGTACGCATTCTAGAGTGACGCTTTTCATTGGTTCTCCCGTCGATTTCGATCGACCAGGAGTCAATTAGCTCTATCACACGCGCCTGCCTGAATCCGCGGACCGCAAGCCGGTCTTTACGTCCTCAGCACGATCTCGACGCCGACCTGCAGATCGCGCGCGCTCATGCGCCGGCCGTCGAAGCGTTCATGCCATCAAGAGGCAATTTCGAAGCCGACAGTGATCTTCACTCTTAACGTGTCTTCGCCCGTCGCGATCGGCACGGGCGCGGCCATCGATGCCGAACCTGCCTGCGCCCGCATCGGAACGGGAAGAACAACGCCGCTGTCCTCGATGATCCACTTCACCTGTCCAAGCCGAAGGCCCGAAGCATGCGTGTAGACCTCGGCCTTCCGGCGCGCATCAGCGATGGCAACCTCGCGAGCCTGGTCGAGCGCTTGCGACGGGTTAGACACCAGAAACGCGATGTTTCCAAGATCGGTGGCTCCCGCCGCGATCAGACGATCGAGAATCTCTCCGATCTTGCCGATCTGGCGTATCTTCACTCGGACTTGATTGGAGACGCTATATCCCGAAAGCTTGGGTTCGGTGTTTGGCCCCTGGGGCGCATAAACCGGTTGGATTGAAAATCGCAAGGTCTGGATGTCCTTTTGCTCAATGCCGGCTTCGAGAAGCGCAGCGGTGATCGCAGCCATCGCTTTCGAGTTGGCGTCAGTCGCCTCCTTGACGCTCTTGGCCCTGGTGGTCACGCCACCTGTGATCTGTGCATGATCCGGAGCCACGGCAACGTCGCCCTCTCCGGTCACGATCACTCGCCCTTCCTGGGCGATTTGTGCCTGTTGCGCCTGCGCCTGGACGGTGGCGAGAAGAAAGGCCGACGCCGCGATAAGAGCAATGCGCCGCGAGGCGACCGCAGAAGCAGAGATTTCGACAACCTTTGACACGGCCATGACGACCTCCATGCTTGTCGGCCTTCAGTCCATAGACCTGTTCTAACAGCGGGTCGATCCGGCTACCGCCGCGACAGGGTGATCGAAGGAAGGTATAGTTTGCCGCAGCGCATATGTGCTCATTTGAGCGTGCCTTGCGAAACGCCAACAGACGACAAATTCGAGGAGGGTGCCTTGAACGATAACACCATCTCGCGTCGCGAATTTGGCATGGCGGCCGGCGCGGCCGGCGTGGGAGTGATAGCGTCAAGCAAGAGCGTGGCTGCACGTGAGCCGGGCGGTCCGCCGCTCAACTATGCGAGCGGCCTCATCGAGTCGCCTCCGACTTACTACGAAGTTCTGGAGCCGGCCGGCGGGTCGACGAAGCCGCCGATGGTCCTGATCTGCGGCGGCGGCCACACCGGCGCGTGCTATCTTGCGACCGTCGATGGGCGTCCGGGCTGGGCTCAGGCCTTCGTGCGCGCCGGCTACAAGGTGGTGGTGCCGGATTGGCCCGGCGTCGGCCGCAGCGGTTACATCCCCATCGATGATCTCACCGGCGACGTGGTGGTCGAGGGCCTCGGCAAGATCGTGCGTTCCCTCGGCCAACCGGCGATCGTCATGACGCACTCGATGTCCGGCGCTTATGGTTGGAAGCTCATTGAAAATTACGGCCAGCACCTCGCCAAGCTGGTGGCCATCGCTCCCGGTCCGCCCGGCAATATCCAGGCCGTGTCCGACATCGCCAGCGAGACCGTGGATACGGTCGTGGTGCGCGGCTCTACCACGATGACCATCAACCTCAAGCAGCTGGTCGTTTCCGACCGCAACTTCGTCGAGGTCAAGCTCGTCGGCAAGAGCACGCAGTTTCCGCGCGAGTATATCGGGGTGTATGCCTCCTCACTGACCCCAATCCCGCCGCGGCTGCTCTACCAGCGCCGCAATATTCGCGGCAGCCAGCTCAAGGTCAGCGATCTGTCCAACTATCGCGGCAAGCGCATCTTGGTGATGACAGGAACCGCAGACATCGATCATCCGCGCGAACTGGACGGGGCCATCGTCGAATGGCTCAATCAGAACGGCGCGAAGGCGGATTTCCTTTATCTCGGCGACCACGGAATCGAAGGCAACGGCCACATGATGATGCTCGAGAAGAACAGCGATGCCCTCGCCGGCCAGGTCCTGTCCTGGATCGAGAATAGCTGAGTCTCGCAGCCCACAGCGGCCATGGGAGCGGCGCGCCGCCCGGTTTACAGGTTCGCGCCCTAGTCCAACTTCACTTTGCGCTCGTAGTACGCCCACAGCAGCGGAAACAGCCGCGGATTGAACGTGCCCTCGGCGCAGTCGCGCGCCTCGTCCTCGCTCAGGGGAATGGCGCCGCCCATGACCTCGGCCTGAAGCTGGATTTGCGCGTTCTCCTCCAGGAACGTGCAGGCGAAAAACGCCTCCTCGGCACTCGCGCCCACCACGACGCTGCCGTGGCCGCGCATCTGCGCGCAGCGATGCCGGCCGAGTGTGTGCGACAAGTCGGCGGCCTGCGCGTCGTTCACCACCAGGCGCGGGTTGTCCCAGGTCGGCACGCCGGTGCACAGGAACGAGCCGTGCAGGAACACCGGCTTGATTTGCTTGCCGGCGACCCCAAGCGCGCGGGCGTGCGGCGCGTGCAGGTGCACGACACACATGGCGTCGGGCCGGTCGCGGTGGATCTGCGTGTGGATGCGCCACTCCAGCGGGATCAATCCGCCTGGATGCTCGATGATGGTGCCGTCGATGTTGTAGACGAACATGTGCTCCGGCCGCACCACGGTCTTGTCGGTCGAGGCTCCTGGACTGATGAAGCACTTGTCCGTGCCGGGCACGCGCACCGACACGTGGCCGAACATCCCGATCGTGCCCTGGAAGTTGAGCATTCGCGTCAACGTCGCAGCCTTCTCCCGCAGCAGCGCCTCGTCGTTCATGCTTGAAGTCCATCTTCGGTTCGAATGGGATTACCGACGCCGGCCGGCCTACTCGGTTCTCGCGAGGCCCGCGCGCTGAATCAGGCCGCCCCAGCGGTCGATCTCCGACGCCAGGAATTTCTGCAACTCGGCCGGCGGCGGGCTGTCGACCGGGATGGTGCCGATCCGCACGATCACGTCGCGAACTTCCGACGTCGCGGCCGCCGCCTTGAGCTCGGCATGCAGCCGATCGATCACCGGTTTGGGCGTTGCCGACGGCGCGCAGATCATCGTCCACCCGACGGCATCGAAGCCCGGCACTGCGGACTCCGCAATCGTCGGGACATCGGGCAATGCCGGGACGCGTGCGGTAGAACTCACGCCGAGCGCACGCACCCTGCCGGCGTTGATGTGGCCGACCACGCTGCCCGCGTCTGCAAACATGAGCGCAACGTGACCGGCCATCACGTCGTTGAGCGCGGGCGGCGCGCCGCGATAGGTGATGCCGTTCATCTTGGTGGCGGTCATGCTCTGAAACAGTTCGGCGGCGAGAAAGATTGCCGCGCCCGCGCCGCTGTGGCCAAAGGTGATCTCGCCGGGCTTCTGCTTGAGCAATGCGATCAATTCCGAAACCGATTTGACCGGCACGCTGGGGTGGACCACCAGCGCAAGCGGCGTCCGGAACAGGAGCGCAATTCCCTGTAGGTCCTTGAGGGTGTCGAACGGCATGTGCTTGATCAGCGTGGGATTGGCGGCGAGTGAGCTTGCTGGCGCCAGCAGCGTGTGACCGTCCGGCGGCGCGCTGGCAACGGCGGCGGCCGCAATGTTGCCGCCGGCGCCGACGCGGTTCTCGATGACGATCGGCTTGCCGAGCCGCTCCTGAAGTTTGGGAGCCATTGCGCGCATCACGACGTCGATGCTGCCGCCGGGCGGGAAAGCGACAACGAACGTGATTGGTCCGGTCGGGAACTCCTGTCCGAAGCCGCGGCCACCGAGCGCAAAGAGGCCTGCCAGCGGGGCCGCAATCAGAACGGCACGACGTGCGACCATTGTTCGTTTCCTTCCCATGCCGGGAAGAGTATACGCACAATCCCTGCGCGCCTACGTCGCTGCGCCGAAGCGGTCATTCGGGTTGTCCATTTGTCACGCTCCGCGAGCTCTCGGCCGACCAGTCAGGGGCGAGCAACGTACGCGCTGGCCTCAGGCCCGCCAGTTCGATTATTCTGGCACAGAGCCTTGGCGGGGGTCCGGTCCGTCCAGATGAGTTTTTCCGTGGGAACGCGGGTCGCCCGCGGCGTTGCCTCGTCAGCCCCCTTTTGCCTCTGAACTCTTGCCGATGGTTCTTGCGTGCTATGCGTCGTGGCGGCACCGGAAGGAATCGACTGATGCGCTACATTGCAATCGTTGCATTGGCTTTTGCATTTACGGGGTCTGCCCACGGCGCAAGCAACGACCTCAAAGCCAGCCGGAAAGGCGGCGAAGAAGACACGGCGAGCAAAGCCGCCGAAGGGACCGCACAGCAGATCGCCAAGCCGGAAATCTATTGGCTTGACTCGGCCTATCGCCGCAGCGACGGCGCGCTGATTCAAGAGCAACGTGAGTTTCTGCGAAATAAAGGCGACCCTCGATTTCTTCCTCCGTTTTCCAGTTTGGCGGAGTGCGAGGCAGAAGCTAAGTACCGCATGAATTGGCGCGGCGGCAGGGACAGCCCCGTTTTCGAGAGAGCGGATTGTCGCCCGACCGCCATTACACGCAAAATGCTAAACGCCGTCCGCAAGGGCTATTGCTGGGATCATCCCAAGAGACCAGCGTGGGAGCGCCCAGAATGCCGAACCGCGGTTGAAGGGCTAACCAACATTTTAGAAAGAGAGTTGAAAGCAAAATGAACTCTCTGAGCGTCGAATAAGCTGAGCGGTCCACGGCATATGCTGCGCTGCATGCGCGATGGCGGAGCTGAGCAACGCGGCGGCTTCTTGTCGCGTTGCCCAATAACGACAAGGGCCTTGGATTCGTGGCAAGGTACGGCCGCCGCGCCGGGCGGAAGCGATGCGAGGGACCGCATCCTAAAGGACTCGTCCGCCAAGCCCTCAAAGAGGTACGAAGGGGCTAGCTCCGTCAACCGGCCACGATCAAACTGACCACGACCCGGGCTTCATTCAATCACCTCGTCAACAGAGGAGGAGCGAGAGTGTCGAAAGCTTCAATTGCAGCCGTACTGCTCGCATTGGGGGTCGTCTCCCTCCAGGAGGGCACCAACGCAACGGTGGTTCCGCCGTCCGGTTTGCAGCCAGCGTTGGCAACGCCGGCCGCCGCCGAAACGGTCGCGCTACGCAAAGGTCGCACCGCAAGTCGTCGCGTCGTGGTTCGACATCGAGGCCTCAACGTCGGAACCCGTCGCGTCGCAAGCGGACATCGGGGCGTCGCGGTCAAAACCCGTCACGTCGCGAGCGCACGTCGAGGGGCCGCCGTCAAAACTCGTCACGTCGCGGTTCGACATCGCGCCGTCGCAGCCCGAAGGACCCATGTCGCGGTGAGCAAGTCCAGCGCTGTGGCCGTGAAATCCACCGAGGTCGTCAGGCCCGTCAGGCCGTGGGTCCGGCAACCCTACTACGGGAGCGTCTTTGACGGTGTCACGCTGGGCACCATCATTGCCGCCACTGCCGTGCCGACCTCGCCGTCTTTGGACCTGTGCTGGTATTGGTCGAATTCCTCGCAGACTCGGGGCTATTGGGACTTCTGCCAATAGTTCGATCGGACCGCACGATTTGCCTCGAAGCTCGCGTGCCAGTCGGACCCCTCCACTGGCCCGGAACTCGGCCGCTGTTGGGTCAGCAACCATAAACCATAAGGCCGGAGCCGATGGGGCTCGGGGGGTTCGACGCCATTGACCCCGAGCTGATATAGGGCGGGATCGAGGTCGCGCGGCGCAGCCGCCGGGCAACACGTTTGTCGATAGAGCGGGCGGCCATTTTTTCGCCATCAGTAAACCATCTCCAACAGATTTTTCGGCAACGATTAGCACAGAATCGTCATGTAACTTTCATCCGCTCTTGGCTCGGATTCTTGGCTCGGGTTCTTGGCTCGGATTTGAGATGCTGACATCGCGATTGCTCGGCATTTTTGTTGTCGTATCGGCTCTCGTGTCCCCCGGCGCCGAATTTGCGGTCGCGCGTGACGCGCCGGCAAACGATTTTTCTTCGTTGCTCGAGTGGAAGAACCAAATCGCCGCGGACATTGAACACAATAGGCGCTATCTGCCCGGCGTTAGAACCCGGGGCAAAATCGGCGTGGTGTACTTCGACTTGAACATCAACCGCGCCGGGTGGGTGCTGCCGGGAACCCGCATCGTCACCGTTGACCGTGAACTCGGCAGCGCTGCGCTGCTCCTCCTGCAGCAATCACAGCCATTTCCAGCGCCGGACCATGTCGGCCTTCGCGATGCCTCATTCCGCATCCTCGTGCCGATCCGGTTCTACGAAATCCCTCCTCAGCAAGCCGCGGGGCTTGCCGACCTGGAGCGACGCAAACTCCTGGAGTGTTACCAGGCGGATCGTGAGGAGTTCGAGTATCAGCGCCGGAAGGCGGCGTATCGGAAGGCGGAACCTCCGACCGAGATATCCCGCATGCCGGAGGGATGTCTCGAGGCAAAGCGTCAGGGCGTAGAGCGTGAGCGTCGGGAGGCGGACGCGCTAGGTAGTCGATGAAACCGGCGACGACTTAACGCATCACGCATCGCCTCCACGACAACGCGGCATTCTCCTTAGCGATATGATAGCATGTGATCCCTCGGACCAAGGGGAGCACATGAGGCGCCGCGAGTTCATTACGCTCGTCGCCGGCGCGGCGGCGGCCGGGCCCATAATCGCGCACGCGCAAACCTATCCATCGCGCACGATCACCCTCGTGGTGCCGTTTGCGCCGGGCGGCGTCGCCGACTACGCGGCCCGCCCGCTCGCCGCCCATCTCGCCGACACGCTGGGACAGAAGGTCGTCGTCGAGAACAAGGGCGGAGCGGGAGGCGGGATCGGGCACGCTTACGTCGCGCGCGCCGAGCCCGACGGCTACACGATCATGACCGCGCTGCCTTCGCTTGCCGTCATCCCCGAAGGCAACCGGCTGGCGGGCAAGCCTGCCCCGTATGAGATGGACCAATTCGTGCCGCTCGCGCGCATGTTTGCCGATCCGCCCATCCTGGCAGTGAAGAACTCATCGCCGTGGAATTCGTTGGGAGACTTCATCGCGGCGGTCAAAGCGAACCCCGGCCAGATACCCTATGGCACGTCCGGGCACCTCGGCACGGTGCATCTGGCGATGGAAATGTTTCTCAATGCCGCGCAGCTCAAGATGGTGCACGTGCCGTATCAAGGCGGCGGTCCTTCGTTCAACGCGCTGTTGTCGGATCAGGTGCCGGTGGTGCCCACGCTCGCGTCGACCGCGAAGGGCCAGATCGATGCCGGAAACGTCCGCCTCCTGGCGCAGTGGGGCACCGAACGGCTGCCGAATTTTCCGCACGCGCCGACGCTGCAGGAGTCAGGATATCCGGACGTGATCTATATTCTCTGGACCGGCGTGTTTGCGCCGGCGAAGACGCCCGCGCACGTGACCGGCATTCTGCGCGGCGCGATCCGCCCCTTCATGCAGGACAAGGCCGTGATCGAGCGCTTCGAGAAGGCCGGAAGCCATGTCGCCTATCTCGATGGGCCGGAATTCGCGCGCTTCCTGGAAGCCGACACGGATCGCCTGCTCAAGGTGGTGCGCCAGATCGGCCTGTCGTAGCTGCGCTCGATTCGAAAACCGAGATGAACGGTTGGCGGGCTCTCGACGACGTCAAAGATCGCCCTGCCGTGCGCAGTAAAAAAAGCGTGTCTCCCGGTCCCTGCCAGTAGCGGGTGCCACTAGGAAGTGCTTATCTCTACAAGCATGAGCGTACCGCTATCCAGAATGGTGACCCTCGCCTTGGCCGTTGCTGTCCTTGGGGCGGCGACGACCGCGTCGGCGCGCCCCAAGAAACACATACAAAGACATATACAAAGCGCCGAGCGTACAGCGACGACGACGACCACGAACTGTTATGGAACGCCAATCATCATGGCGGGCATGGACTGCCCGAGACGCGCCGCCCGCGGGGAAGAGCAGGAGCAGGCGCCCACGCGCGCGGAGCGCACCCGCATCACCCGACGGGGCAGCAGCGGCGCCTACAACCCGGCACCTCTAACCCCACCCTCGCTGCCGCTGTCCCAGCCATCGGCCGGCGTTTACATTCCACCGCCCGTCGCCAACCCCAGCGCGCAGATCAATCAATTGAATCAGTCTTTTCCACTTAACGGGGGCTTGGGGCTTAATCCCACCAACCGCGACGCCTACATCCGCTACAACCTCACCAGGTAACGGCAGCCGCCCCCGTCCCTACGGGCCAACCGCTCGGCTGTGTCCATGCTGAGCACGCTGGCATCACCCTCGTGTGCGCTTGCGGCGGACGGGGTAAAGCGGACATTTGCCAGCGATTGCTCGTGGTCAATCCCGCGGCTTCTCACCAGTGCGGGAGGGCTCGATTGTAGCCAAGGCTGCCACCGCCTGTGGCTTCCGGACTGTTCGGGTCGGCAAACGGAGTAGTGCGCAGAACGCCCTCACGGCGAACCGAGCCGCGGCTTTGGGGGGTATAGGCGGGCGAGTTATAGGCTCGAGCAGGGCCGTAGCGGCGAGAGGACTGTGCATCCGCGGTCTCCACCCCGACGGTTACAGCCAAAATGCCCACGCTTGCGATAGCGGTCAGAACGCGCTTCATCATTGACCTCCCTGGGGACAACGAGCGCGGGAGCAGGCAACGTCCGTGTCAGGTGAACGTTCCCTAAATTGGACGCGGGCTTCGATAAATTATACGCCCGATGTAGCCGTCTAGCCCCTCTAGACTGGGCGTACTGTGCATGGGTATGGACGCAGCATGGGCTCATGCATCGGAGGAATCATGACCATCGCAACCCCTGCGGGCCGATAGCGTGAGGCGTGGTGGTGGAGAAAAATCTCGCGGAGCATGGACCGAGGCAAGACGGGAGAGATCATCATGACCAAGGCAGATGAAGATGCAATCCGCGAGATTGAATTGCGGTTCAATCAGGCATGGGGCCAACACGACCCGGACGCCATGGTCGAGTCGCTGGTCGACGATGCCCAGTTCGTTACCGTCAACGGTGCGTGGACCAAGACCCGCGACGGCTTCCGGGATTTGATGCGGCGCCTGCACGGTGCCAACGGGCCGTTTCGATCGAGTACCCGTGAGACGCCGGAGATGCATGTGAGCTTTCTGGCGCCGGACGTCGCGGTGATGCATTCGCGCTTCCACATCTACGGCGATGTTGACGAGAGCGAGCGCACCAGTATCGGTACCCGGGTGGTGCGCAAGGTTGATGGGCGGTGGCGGACCGTCGCAGTGCAGAACACCGACGTACGCGCCGGACGGAGGCACTAAGCGGCCGGGCCAACCGTTACGCTTTACGCAAGATTGCGCAAATCACGGCAATACTTGCACTGCCATGCCACGCCATCGGCATTTAGCCTTGAGCAGCGGGAACCTCGACCGCTTCTGGGATGACCGACAGGTCCGAGCTCTTTAGACTCCGGCGCGGCAAACGCCGGCGCACCGGCGCCTTCCTGTTGCCTCAGCACTTGGAGCACGGCATGCCAAGAACGTTATGGTTAGCACTTATGCTGTCCGCATCGGTTGTCGGCCCGGCACTTGCACAGAGCCATCATGGCGATACGAGTTCCGGTTCTCCGGAATCCGGGTTCGCAGCGCAGATGATGCAGGCCATGGAACGCATGGACGCCGGCATGATGGCCGCAAAGCCGACGGGCAACCCCGATCGCGATTTCGCCGCGATGATGATTCCGCATCATCAGGGCGCGATCGACATGGCAAAGCTCGAACTCATCTACGGCCGCGATCCAGCTCTGCGGCGTCTTGCCGAGGGCATCATCGTCGAACAGCAGCAAGAGATCGAGCTGATGCAGCGCTACCTGCATGATGGATCCGCGCCGCAACGATGAATGCCGCCCTCGCAGACGTCGTTCGCCGCCGAGCTCGGCACTATTGCGCTGAAGGAGCTGACCCAATGACTCTTCGCCTCGCATTCGCGCTGCTGCTCTCCTGTATCGCTCCCGCGTTTGCGGGACAAGCTCCGGGCGCCGCGGACTCGCCAGACATCGCGATAAGCCATCGCGACCGTTTCTACACGTCGGACCAGTTCTCCAACACCGTGTCGGTCATTGATCCGGCCGACAACAAGCTGCTCGGCGTCATTCGCCTTGGCGATCCGACACCTGGAAATCTCAGCCCGCTCTACCGCGGGCAGCTACTGGTGCACGGGATGGGATTTTCGCCGGATCATCGCACGCTCGCCGTGGTGTCCATCGGCTCCAACTCCGTGACATTTATCGATACGGCAACGAACGCGATCAAACACGTAGCCTATGTCGGCCGATCGCCGCATGAGGCCTTCTTTACGCCGGACGGCAAGGAGGTTTGGGTCAGCATACGCGGCGAGAACTATGTCGCCGTCCTCGACGGCACGAGCTTTAAGGAAAAGACCCGTATCACGGTGCCGAATGGGCCCGGCATGACGATCTTCTCGCCCGACGGCAAATATGGATATGTCTGCTCCAGCTTCAGTCCAGAAACCGTCGTCATTACCACTGCCGGGCACGAGATCATCGGGCATGTCAAGCAGGAAAGCCCGTTCTGCCCCGACATCGCTGCGACACCCGACGGCAATCAGGTCTGGCTGACGCTCAAGGATGTAGGCAAGACGATGGTGTTCAATGCACGACCTCCATTCGACGTCATCAAGGTGATCGACACCGGCCCCATCACCAATCACGTCAACGTCGCCCGAAACGCTCGTGGTCAATTCGCTTACGTGACGGTCGGAGGGTTAAATACGGTGAAGGTGTTCAGGACCGATAGCTTCGAACAGGTCGCCACAATCCCAACGGGCGCCCTGCCCCATGGCTTATGGCCGTCGGGTGACGGAACGCGGGTCTATGTCGGACTGGAAAACGCCGATGGCGCGGCCGCGATCGACACGCTCGAAAACAAGGTGCTCGATACAACTGCAGTGGGACAAGCGCCGCAAGGCGTCGCCTACGTTCCGAACGCGGTGCCACAAGGAGATGGGACGCAGAACCTGCAGCCGCTCGGGGTAGCCGCGAAAGTCGTGCAGCTCACGTTGGCCGGTAAGGACTCCAAGCCGGCAACGCGGGTCACGCTATTCGACCAGGGCCTGGTGCAAATGGTCCAGGCCGCGGTGACCGGACTGCCGCCCAAGCAACCATTCGTGCTGGCGCTCTCCGACGATCCAAGAGGCGGCGGACGATTGGAGCCGCTTGCTGGGTTTGTGACCAATCCTGCCGGTGCTGCCATCGTCAACACCATCGGCCCGATTCGACAGGTCACGCAAAGCACGGGCACAACGCCGAAGCGTTATCTCGTCATCGCTGTCGGCACGCCGGCGCAGCTGGGTGAGCCGGTGCAAGTGCAAACGCAGGAATGAGCGTCGCGCCGCAGGTCTGCCCTGTTAATTCGAAAGGCGACATAAGCCAGTGACGGCGATTTGGCGCGGGGGACGCCACGATTTCAGTACTGCCGCGGTCTCAGCAGTTGCGGCGGGTGCCACACCACCGTCTGCCGTCCATGCTTGAATACCGCGAGCGGCTGGGCGATTTCGGCAATCGCCTGTTCGGGGCTTTCAGCATTGACGATGACAATGTCAGCCGGGCGGCCGACGGCAAAGCCGTAGTCGGCAAGATTGAGCAGCCGCGCCGAGCGATCCGTGAGCATGCCGAAACACTCGCGCAGCCGCTCGGGACGATCGACCTGTAGAACGTTGGCGTAGAGATTGGCCATGCGGATGAGCGAGCAGTCGCCATAGGGGGTGGCGGGATTGAGGATGTTGTTCGAGGAGAGCGAACAATTCACCCCGTGCTCGCAGAGCAGATTTGCATCCGCTACGCCGCGAACGACGGCGTGGTCGCGCTCACGGCCCATGAGAAAGAGATCGGTGGTGGGGAGGACGGTGACGCCGATACCGGCGTTCGCCAGGCTGCGTGCCAGCGCTGCCACCTGCTCCGGCGGCAACAGCGACAGCTTGGCCATATGGCCGACCACGACCCGTCCGCCACGCTTGAATTGTTCCGTAAGCTCGCGCACCAGGTAGATGTTCATGGCATCGGCGGTCGGGCCAACGTCGAGATGGATGTCGATGTCGACATTGAACTCGCGAGCGAGCTCGAAAATGCGCCTGATCTGACCCGCTTGATCGCTATCGTAGCGCGGAGCGCCCCCGACCACGGTGGCGCCGCGTTTCAAGCCTTCGACTAGCAGCTCATCGGTTCCGGGATAATTGATGAGCCCTTCCTGCGGAAAGACGCAGATCTCGATGTCGATTGCCCACTTGTAATCGGCAATCAGCGACTGCACGCCTTCGAAGCCGCGCATGCCAATGGCGGGATCGACCTCGACCTGCGTGCGCATGCGGGTGGTGCCGTGCTTGATGCAGTCTTGCAGGGTGCGCTCGGCACGCGCGTGCACGTCCTCGACCGACATGCCCTCCTTCAATGGTGAAACGCCTTTCACTGGACTGAGTGTTTTGCGTTCCTGCGGCGCGCAACGGTCGATGATCCGCGATTTGTCGAGATGGATGTGGGTTTCGATCAGCCCGGGACAGGCGAGGCATCCCTTGGCGTCATAAACCTCGGCTTCGCCAGCCAGCGCGTGCTCGAGGGCGACGATACGGCCTTGTTCCACCCCGATATCGATGAGCTCGCCCGATAACCGATCGGCAAGACGTGCGTTGCGGACGATGAGATCCACGTGGGACTCACTCGGCCTTGATGTTGGCCGCCTTGATCAGCGGCCACCATTTCTCGATCTCGGCCTTTTGATGCGCGGCCAGCGCTTCCGCGGTTTGCTGCTCCGGTGGCGGAATTTCTTGACCGAGGTCGGTTAGCCGCTGGCGTACCGTTGGGTCGACAAGCGCGTCCATTGCGGCCATCGTGAGCTTGCGGATTGCTTCAGGCGGGGTGCCTTTCGGCACCCACAGTCCATACCAAGTCGAAATATACACACCCGGCGCACCGGCCTCGTCGACCGTGGGTATGTCGGGCGCCGCAGCCAGCCGCTTGTTCGAGGTCACGGCGTAGGCTTTGACCCCGCCGTTGCGCACATGCGGCAGAGCCGTGATTGCTTGATCGAATGTGAGATCGATGTGTCCGGCCACAAGGTCCCGCATAATCTCGGAGGAGCCCGCACGATACGGCACGAACTGGAAACGGGTCCTTGTGACCTCCTGAAAGTAAATCCCGCTGACGTGCTGCCCGGAACCGGGTCCGGCCGTGCCTTCGGTCGCCTTGTCGGGATTGGCCCTGAGCCATGCGACCAGGCCCTTGAGATCGGTGGCCGGTAGGTCCTTTCTTGCCACGACCACGTAGGGATTACTCGGCAGCCGCGCGACAGGTTCGAAATCCGTACGGATGTCGTAGGGCAGCGTATAAATCGCGCCATTGACCACGTGCGAGGGCCAGTTGCCGATGCTCACGGTATAGCCGTCGGGAGCGGCGCGTACGGCGCGAGCAACGCCGATCGTGCCGTTCGCGCCGGTCACGTTTTCGACGATGACCGGCTGGCCCAACGACGTGCGCATCGGCTCGCTCAGAAGTCGCGCCAGAGTATCGACCGGACCGCCAGCCCCGTACGGAACGATGAAAGTCACAGGACGCGATGGATAAGGCTGAGCCGGCGCTTGGCCGGCGAACAGCAACGTGGCAAGCGCCGAGCCGAAAAATGCTCTACTCATCTCACTCCCCCTTTGCACCGGCCACGAGGCATCATGTCTGATCGCCTGCACGTATTCTAGCTCGGGCACCGCCGCGCCCAAACCGCAGCGCGATTTCTACAGGGTTACGGTCTACAGGGTTACGGACGAAGAGCGTTTCCAGATGATGGAGGACATCTGAGTCGATGTTTCGGGGCGCCTTCACCTGAGGTTGCTAGCGGTCGCCGCCTGCTCAGGTCTTTTTGCCCCCCATCCATTGCAGGTCCGTACCGGGCGTAATCAGCTCTAGCCCCTGCTTGTGACTATGCCCAACCGGGAATTGCTTCATTCCCGCAGGGCGAGGTCGACGAGCGGTGGTGCCCCGCATGCCATTCGAGCACGGCGCTGCGCGCTGCTCCACTTTCAGGTCAGGGAATTCTCGGATGCGGCTTCGATCGGCGCCGTGCCTCGCCCTGAGCCGTTCAATCTCCCTCTGACGCTTCTTCCAGTGCACTCGGTTGTCCTCGACAGTCGATGCTTCCTGAACGTCAGGTAAGCACGGTGTGCCGAAGGGCAAGCTAGCGGGAGTGAAGCAGCCCTCGCTGCGCGGACGCGTCCTCGCACGCGATATGATGCCAGTGGACCGTGTGGTGGCGGTTGCCTTCTTTCGCAGGGCCCGATTCGGCTTTCATCACCGGGCAATCCTTGGTAGTGGACGGTGGGGAAATGACCACAGCCTGTTTACGGCGAGAAGAACATGCAGCAGATCCCGGTAATCGACCTTTCTGCGGCGCGCAGCGGTGGGCTTGCATCCAGGCAAGCCGTCGCACGTGAGATCGACGCAACCTGCCGTGAGATCGGATTCTTCACCATTACCGGTCACGGCGTGCCCATCGCGACAATGGATCAGCTGCGGTCGAAGGCGCACGCCTTCTTCGCTCTGCCTTTGGAGGGGAAGCGCAGCGCAATTCATCCCGTTCCCGGCACGCCGCGGGGTTATCGCGCACAAGGACTCGAGGCGCTGGCGCTTGCGAGTGCCGGCGCGACGCCACCCGACCTCAAAGAGTTCTATCATTTCGGCCGGGAAAGCTGGCCAAACGAGCCGTACTATACGGGGCCCGAAGGCCGGAATTATTTCATACCGAATCTGTGGCCGCTCAAGCCGCAGGGCTTTGCCAATGCGGCTCAAGCTTACTATGCGGAAATGGAGAAACTCGCCGCGCTGATGCTGCGACTCACCGCACTTGCGCTCGACCTCGAAGAGCATTTTTTCGACGACAAGATTGACAGGCACATCACCGCGATGCGCCTGAACTTTTATCCGGAGCAGACGAGCGCGCCCAAGCCGGGGCAGTTGCGTGCTGGGGCGCACACCGATTATGGAGTGTTCACGATCCTCAATGGAGAGAGCGTTCCAGGCGGGCTGGAGGTGCTTGCCAAAAATGGAGACTGGATCGCTGTCGAGACCGATCCTAAAACTTTTGTCGTCAACATTGGCGATCTCCTCATGCGCTGGACCAATGACCGCTGGGTTTCCAACACTCACCGGGTTGGGAATCCGCCGGCATCGGAGGCGTTACGGGCAAAGCGTCTGTCCATTGCCTTCTTTCAGCAGCCCAACTACGACGCTCTCATCGAATGCATCGCCCCAGCGGGCAAGGCCAAATACCCGCCCGTGAGATCGGGTGAATATCGTGATTTGAAATACCGTCAGACCACGGTCGCGGTGGCTTGACCGACGCCCGCGCCAGCACAATTTCCTGCGGGCGACGTGGTCGACACTAAGCGGACCCAACCGAGGCCCGCTACTTGTCCGCTTCCGGGAGCAAAACGAACATCAGCGAGCGATGGCCTACGATCACAAATTTATGATTCCGCGCACTTGCTGGGTACTGATCGAAAACTACTCGTGTGAACAGTCCCGCATTCGTTGGCCTGGGTTACATTGCAAGCCATAAAGCGCATAGGCCACCGTGTATGGGTCGCCAAATCCACTTCGCTGAACTCTTAGGTCTTTTTCTAAGACAAGAAGCGTCGACTTGTCGACTTCCCAGAAGTCCCTGAGCTCTGACGGAGCTTCTGAGTCGAGTTCATAGATGACTGCTGCTGGGCGATTCGGATCCTTTATTAGCTTCCAGCTCCCCTTGGTAATAAACCGCGCGTTAGGCATCTTTGCGACTCCGATTCTTTCCAGCACATATCCCTTCGGAGCGCCAGACTCCGGATCTGCTAACAGGACGAGCGTAACCTTCTGGCGAGGATGTCCATCGCGAGGTAAGTGTCCGTAGTAGATCCCCACCAGCCCCCGCGTTCCAATAAACTCCTCAGCCGAAGGCTTAGAGGATTCGCCAGGGAGTGTGTACGACTCGGCTTTGGCTGAAGGATTCGCCGTCAACATGGCGGCAATCATGGAAAAAAGGCCGAACCGGAAAAACCCGACATATTTGTGCATGGGGAGCGTCCTCCGGAACGTTTTTATTTGCGGTGCCATGTTGCGTCCCGCCCCGTATCTCTCCCAAAAAAGTACCCGACCCGTTCCCACCGAAGACCGCGGCACGCGGCGCACGGCGCCGATCAACGCGCCGCCTCTCGTGTGCGACGAAATGAGCGCAAGCAACTAACGGATCGGTGGAGCATAAAGAATGCCGCCCGCATTCCATAATTCATTCAGTCCGCGCGGTATGCCGAGATCCGAATCGACACCGACATTGCGCTCATAGACTTCGCCATAGTTTCCAACGTGGCGAATGATCCGCACGGCCCAATCCTTGGTGAGGCCGAGCTCCTCGCCATAAGTGCCCTCGGTGCCGACAAACCGCATGACATCCGGTTTTGTGGATTTGAGCGCCTCGTCGATGTTCTGGGACGTGATTCCAAGCTCCTCGGCGTTGACCATCGCGTAGAAAGTCCATTTCACGATCAAGAACCAGTCATCATCCTTGTGGCGCACCACCGGTGCGAGCGGCTCCTTCGAAATGACATCCGGCAAAATGACATGATCGCTCGGCCTCGAAAGCTTAAGCCGCAGCGCATAGAGCCGGGAGGCATCGGTTGTCAAAACTTCGCATTGCCCGCCATCGTAAGCCTTGAACACGTCGTCCATTTTCGCGAATTTCATTTCCCGATACTTCATATTGTTGGCGCGAAAATAGTCCGCGAGGTTCAGCTCTGACGTCGTGTTCGACTGCACGCAGACCTTGGCCGCATCAAGCTCGAGGCCGCTCTCGACGTTGCGCGACTTGGGCACCATGAATCCTTGGCCGTCGTAGTAAGAGACCGCCGCAAAATTCAAAGCGTAATTGGTTTCACGCGAGAGGTTCCAGGTCGTGTTGCGGGACAGCACGTCGACCTTGCGCTTCTGTAGTTCCGTGAAGCTTTCGCTGGCGTCGAGCGGGACGAATTTGACCTTGTTGGGATCGTCAAAAATCGCCGCCGCAATGGCGCGACAAAAATCGACATCGAAGCCGGACCAATTTCCTTTCTCGTCGGCGCTCGAAAAACCGGGAAGGCCGGTGTTGACCCCGCACAGCACCGCGTCGCGACGCACGGTTCTTTTGAGAGTTTGGGTATCGTATCGGTCGAAAGCGATAGCGGCCGCCGCAACTGCAATCGCAACCGCAAAACCGATCAACAGGCCGGATCGAAAGTTCAGCGCAAAGAGCTTCCGCATGTTCTATCTCGCTGCTGAAGGTTGCATCGTACGATCACAATTCCGGCTTCTGCCGGACGATGACCTTGGTCCCGACCGGAATTCGATCGTAGAGATCGATCACGTCGCCGTTGACCAGCCGGAAGCATCCGGACGAGACCGCGCTGCCGATAGTCTTCGGCTGATTGGTGCCGTGGATGCGATAGACGGTGGTGCCAAGATAAAGCGCCCGCGCGCCCATGGGATTGCCAGGCCCTCCGGCCATGAAGCGGGGCAAGTACGGCTGCCGCTCGATCATTTCCGGCGGTGGAGTCCAGTCGGGCCATTCCTGCTTGCGTGTGATGTGCAGCAGGCCCTGCCACTGAAAACCCTCGCGGCCGACACCGATACCGTAGCGCAGCGCCCGCCCGCCCGGCTGCACGACGTAGAGAAACCGCTCGGCCGTTTGAACAATGATCGTGCCGGGAGCTTCGGTGGAGCGGTAAAGAACGACCTGGCGCCGAAACTGCGGCGACAGTTGCTCATCGGCAGCATTGGGAATGACGCCCGGTTCATCACCGATCGACATGTCTACACGTTGCGCGAAAGCGTGCGACACCGGCACCGCAAGGAACGCCAACAGGACGATCTGGATAGGGAAAGAGAAGCGAAACAACAGCATCGGGAATCCCAGGTTGAAACTGAATCGTGCCAGTTGCATAAAATCTAATTCGCCTGGGGTCGGCAAGCCCTGCTTGGATATCCTTTGGGGAGCCACTCGGGCCTACTATAAAGGCGTACCCAATCGCAACCGGTCGCACCGGAGAACAGGCATCGCCCTGCGCGCGCAGCGGAAGCGTACGCGTAGTGCTTGCCTGCTCGGCAGGTCCCTAGCCCTCGATCTCGGCCAGCTTCGCCCAGGCCAGCCACTTGCGCCAGCTCTCGCCGAGCTGTGCCTGTGCCGATTCGAGCGTCGGCGCGTGGCCATCCATCCGCATGTCCGCCGGCATGCCAAAAATGCCGGTGATCGCCCAGAACCACTGGAGATCCGCGGGCGCGCCGCGTTCTTCATAAATCCGACCCACGGCAAATTCGCCACTGAAGAGGGTGTAGTCGCTGCGGTCTTTGTCCGCCGGAGGGTTAAGGCCGGTCGGGCGAAGCGCGAGACCCATGCTCTGCTCCCTACCGCGCACTTGCCGCTGAACGTTCTCTCCAGCGCAGGAAGGCAGCATGCTCGAGTGAGGCCCGATGGCTCGCAACGATCCGGCACCAGCGCGCTTCATCTCACGCACCGCTCGGCCGCCAACTTCTTTTGCCGCAAAGTCGAGTGCAGCGAGCGCGCGCCGCGTGCGATCAACTCTCCGGCCCGCTTCCCGTATTCCACCGGGCATGTCGCGGCGGTTGTGTCGCCCAGCGAAGCCGCTGGAGCGTTCTCGCGGCCCAGGGCGCCACCCGTCGCTTGTGCCTGCGCGGCAAGCCTCAGCCAGCGAAATTGCAGATTTCGGCAGTAGGCGACGATCGCTGGTGAACTCGCCAATCGTGCGCGTCGCGCGCAGGCGGTAGCCTGATCCTGACAGTAACTTGCATACGACATCCCCCAGCCCTCCCCTTCACCGTGCACAGGCTGCTCAGGAAGGCCAATTCGTCTCGGTGTGGAATAGGTCCATCGAATAATGAGATCGCACCGAACTGTTGCATAGCAACCACATCGAAGGGCAAACCAATACCTGCACACCTCCTCAGCCGCGCTCGCGTCGTAGGCGGATACCGCGTGCGTCGCGCAACTCGCGCACGCACCTCTGCGAGGTTTTAGACAGCCCAGCTCGCCAACCTTAACTGCGAGATGGGCGCAGAAACAGTCGCTGGAAAAATCCGCCCTCGCAACGACGCGCGTTGCCGGCGAGCTCCTGCGCGGCGGCGCTCTGTTGCTTTTGTTTTTCTATCTTAAGACGGGCGCCGATGAGCTCGTGGACCTTATAGCGAGCCTGAAAGTGGCGCTTGGTGAATTCCTGATAAACGTCGTAGCTCGGATTCGCGTCCCAAATGAACCGCGTGATTTCTATGAAAAGCTCGCTATTTCTTCTGAGTCTGGGATTGCTGGTCTCCAGGAGCGTGAACGCGGCGCGGCGAACGCGCGCGTCCTTTGAACGGAGCAGCTTATACACATGTGATTTCGACAGTGCGCCATGTTTGACCATGATGGTCTCCCGGGGAGACCTTATAGCGCAAAGCTCCCATCATGGCGGACGGCTCTCACACTATGGTGTCTAGAGTCTTATTTGCCGGCACACGCCGGCGGCATTCGCCACCGTGGCGCGAGCCATATGCGATGTCCTAAAGCGTCGGAGCGTCGGCACGAGCGGTCAGTGTGCCATGAGCACCGGCAATTCCGCGTTGTTGAGAATGTAGCGGGTGGTGCCGCCAAAGATCATTTGCCGCAATCTGCTCTGCGTGTAGGCGCCCTTGATCAGGAGGTCGCAGCCCAACGCCTTCGCGTGGGCTAGAACCGCCTCACCCGTCACGCGGCCATCAAGACCTACGGTCAACGGTTTTGCCGGCACCCCATTCAATTGCAGATAGCGGCACAGTTGCTGCCCGGTCGGTCCGGGCACCGCCGCTCCGCCTTCGACCGTCAATACGACGACGCGGCTGGCACGCTTGAGGATGGGCAGCGCAAAGGCGGTGGTGCGCGCCTGCTCGGTGCTGCAATTCCATGCAATCAAAACATTCGTGCCCATCTGGGGCTGCGGCGACCGCGGCGCAATCAACACCGGCCGACCGCTTTCGAACAAGCCGGCCTCAAGCGTGGTCATCCGTGGGCCCTGCGGATCGCGACCGGGCTTACCCAAGACAATCACATCGAAGAGGCGACCGTGGCTGCCGACAAAGTGGTCGCCCTCGGGGGCATTGTCCAACCAACCGCTCGACAGAGCCTTTGTGTCAGCTCCGCGCGGCACGCCATGGGCTTGCATGAAGTTCTCGAAGAGGCTGCGGCCTCGCTGCTCGTTTTCCGCGATGTCGTGCTCCAATGCCGGTATCGGCACGGCGGCTACGTCGCCCACCGCGAAGGCGGTGGGGAGCTCAACGCGCAAGGCGAACCCTTCGACGTAGCTGTCGAATTTGCGCGCGAGCAGGAGCGCGGTCTCCAATGTCGCGTTCATGCGATCGTGCTGTTCGATCGGCACCAGAATGGTCTTGAAGCTCATGGCGATCCCCCATTCGTGCGCGCGTCGCCGGCCGCACGCGCAGAGGTGAGCGAGGCCTTAGACGTCTCGCCGTCTCGCGCACGACCCGCTGGAAAGCGACCGGCATCCCGCTCGCTCTCTTCTATCATGCCAACGGCCAGGCAAGCTCGATCGTGAGCAGCCCGATTACCTGACGAGCGAATTGCTCTTTTGCCGCTCCGCCGCGTTCACGGGCTGCGGAGAAGCCGGCAGCTGCAGCACGGTCGCGTGCTGGTCTTCGCACAGGCGGGTGAGCAGCACGGTCTCCCCGTCGGGGAACTCCAGCGCATCGTGGTGCACCCTCGGCTTGCCCACGTTGATCTGGCGGAACCGAGCCACTTTCGTCCCGAGCTTGACGTGCGGGAGGAAAGCAAAAAAGCGCTCGTACCTGACGTCCTGTTCGAACGCGACCTCCGTGCCGGGTAACAGGCACACAGCCACGTTCGGCGCCCCGATGGCCGCGAATCCCCGCGTCATGGAGTTCTCGAACATCGTCGTTACCAGTTCGTCTCCGACCTTCGCGGGTCGGGATGCGACGAGGTCTAGACTGTAGTCACACATTGAAGGCACTCCTTTCGCCCGACATGGGTCGGAGCGAGGACACGGGACGCTCGAAGGGGTCCCGGAGAATGAGTTGGGTTGAAGTGCCGGACGCCTACGATGGGCGTCTCGGTCGCTCTACGCCTGCGATTTTAGCCAGAGAGGGCCGCGATAAAAAGAGGCAACGGGGCGCCCATGCGACGCACGAGCGCAGGGCGCACGCCGCCGGTTGCCCGTGCGCCCCGATCGGGAGCATCATAGGCCCGTCACGGTGGAGGGCTGGCCCGAGATCGGGAGGTGCGGCCCACCGCCCCCACGTGACCGACGAAAAACGTGACCAACGAAGTCGATCAGAACTTCGGCGGCATTCCAGGGAGGTTGCGATGTCATTGCGCATGTCGTGCGGCGCCATCGCGTGCGCCGCTTTCATCACATTAGCGCCTGCTGCGCTCGCTCAGGATTGGCCCAACCGCTCGATTCTGGCCGTCAGCACGGTGAGCGCGGGCAACGCCGGCGACACCATCGCACGCATCGTGCTCGATCAGGTCTCGAAGCAGCTCGGCCAGTCCTTCGTGATCGAGAACCGCACCGGCGCCGGAGGGACGATCGGATCCGCCTCGGTGGCCAAGGCCGATCCGGACGGCTACACGATCCTGCTGTTGACGTCCTCGCAGGGCTCTGCCGTCGCACTTTACAAGACGCTGCCGTACGATCCGCTGCACGATTTCGTTCCAGTCGCCCTGTTCGGCGTGCAGCCGAGCGTGCTGGTCGCCGCGCCCGCGAAAGGCTGGACGTCCGTCGCCGACCTGGTGGCCGCCGCCAAGGCGAAGCCGGGCGCGTTGAACTTTGCCTCCGCCGGGCTGGGCTCGGCCTCGCACTGGGCCGCCGAGCGATTGCGGCTCGCGGCCGGCATCAACGTCCAGCACATTCCGTTCCGTGGTCCGGTCGAGGCCTTCACCGAGGTGATGACCGGGCGCGTCGACTTCTACTATCTGCCGATCGCACCCGCGCTGCCCAACATCAGGGACGGCAAGGTGGTGGCGCTGGCCGTGAGCACGGCGAAACGCGCGCCGGCGCTGCCGAACGTTCCGACGGTGGTGGAGGCGGGCTATCCCGACGCGCAGTATCTGTTCTGGGGCGGTCTCGCCGTCCCGGCGAAGACCCCGCGCGCCATCGTCGATCGGCTCAACGCCGAAACGCAGAAGGCGCTCGCGGTGCCGGCCGTGCAGGAGCGATTGGCGACGTTCGGGGTCGAGCCGATGCCGATGACGGCGGACGAGTTCGGCAAATTCTACCGCGACGACGTGGCGGCGATCGTCAAGCTGGCGAAAGACGTCAACCTGGTGCCGACCAACTGACGCGCCGCGCGCCCGGGCGCGTTGGACCGACAATTACAACGACGGTGCGCCTTGGTTCCTTTGACGCCCTTCCTGTGGCCGGCACTCGCCGCGGCGACGGCGAGCGAGATGGTTTCGGCGTTCGCCAAGGAACTTGCGCAGCTGGCCGCCGGGGACCCCTCGAACTCCGTGCCGCGCGAGCCGCGGTGGACTACGCCGAACCGCGTCGCGCTCGAATTGCCCTCGATGCGGCTGCGCGAGTTCTCGCCGGACGGCGACGGCATTGCCACCTTGGTCTGTGCGCCGCTGGCCCTGCATGACGCCACGCTGACCGATTTCGCGCCCGACCACAGTCTCGTCGCGGCGCTGCAAATGGCCGGGCTGGGAAATCTATTCGTGACGGATTGGCGCTCGGCGAGCCCCGACATGCGCTTCTTTTCGATCGACAGCTACCTCGCCGATCTCAACGTCGTGGTGGACGAGCTCGGCGGCTGCGCCAATCTGGTCGGGGTGTGTCAAGGCGGCTGGATGGCGCTGGTCTATGCCGCGCGCTACCCGGGCAAGGTGCGCGGGCTTGTTCTGGCAGGAGCACCGGTTGACATCAACGCCGGCGAATCCGAGCTATCTCGGCTCGCCCACAGCGCGCCGGCGTCCATGGCCAAACAACTGGTAGAGGTCGGCGGTGGATGCGTCCGCGGCGCGCATCTGCTGCAGCTGTGGAGACATCCGCCGCTCGAACCGCAAGCAATTCGTGACCTGTTACAGGTTCCGGATGATATGCCGGGCAGCTCTGCACTGATCGCGCGCTTTCGCGAATGGTACATGCGCCCCATCGATCTCCCCGGCACCTATTATCTTGAGGTTGTCCAATGGCTCTATAAAGACAATCAGCTGGCAACGGGCCGTTTCGCGGCACTCGGCCGCCCGATCGATCTCGCGATGGTGCGAGGCCCAATTTTCCTGCTCGCGGCACGCAACGACGAGGTCGTCGCTGCCGAACAGTTGCTCGCGGCCAGATATCTTGTTAGCAGCAAAGAGCTCCGCACGGAGATCACGCCTGGCACGCATCTCGGGCTGTTCATGGGAGCAACCACGCTGCGACAAACTTGGCCCGAGATCGCGCGCTGGCTCGCGGCTAGGTCCGCCGGACTGCCGACGAGGTGATCGAGTGAAAACGGCTGAATTCTTTACGACGCGGCGTGCTTGCCGCGGGGCGATGCGCGAACAGATCTAAAGCCCCTTCGCCTCGAACGGTAAGAGAGGCCGCGGGGTCAAATGCTCAAAGCGAGCAGTTCAATCGCGCCGATACCGATCACGAGCACTGCGAGCGCGACGGGATCGTAGTCCAGCCAATACCGCTTTGTTTGCATGGTACGCCTCCCTGTTCCCGTCTTATTAGTCGTCCGGCAGGCAAATTGGTTCAAATGCATCACAAGGCATTGGAATTCCTTGTGAATTACAACCGCACGCCGACCAAAGTCGTAGCGCCCGGCTTGCCGCCCGCGTGATCCTTCCCGTGTCGATATGGTATAGCGGGGTCTTAGACCTGGACGGGAAACCGCGTGAGACGGATCCCATTCGCTTTGAGTTCCAGCCGCTGTGGCACTGCTCTAGCGACCAGGAGCCACTCACTGCGAGCAAGGTTCCACTGGCTTCGCCGGCCATAGGCGCCCGAGTTTCCCGGCGCGGATAGGGAGAAATTCCATGGTCATTGCCAGCAACAACAAGACGTCAGTCCTGCTTGGATTGCTTGTTTGCGCTCTCGGCATTTCGGTCTCTTCCTCTGCCGACGCTCGGAAGGCGAACAGACAAGGCACCTATGTCGAGCAGGAATATCCGAACCCGACACCGGGCATAACGGTCATGCCGCGCAATACGCCGAAAGCAAATATTGTCTGTTGGACCCCCTGCGGTCAGGCCGGCGCTATCGTTCTGGGCGCTGATCCCGATCCGAATATCCGGGCATATTTGATTCGCGATGCCAGCCGCTACTTCGGCGGTGGCTCGCGATAAAGGGGGCGCTCGCCGATCGAGCTAGGGACTAGGGTCCACGGCGCTCAGTCAGGAACTGCCGAGAGGCGGTCATCATTGCTTGCGCCAGCTGAGGATATTGTTGTTCACGTGTCGAAAGATGGTCGCCGAGCATTTGTTACGAGGAATTAATCGGAGCGCAATGTCCGTTGGATGAAGCGAGCGTTAGGCTCAGCAAGGTCAAAGCGCGCGGGTCATTCAGAAATAGCGGGAAGGCGCCATGAACCGACGACATTTCGGGTTGAGCGTTGCCGCCGCGGTTTTGCTGGCCCGGCAGTTGCGCGAAGCCGTTGCGCAGAGCGCGGGCCAACCGCCTTCCACCGCCGACACCGATGCCGCATGGCGCATGCGCGACGCCGCCGCCGCCTTTCTCGCATCGCTCGACGAAGCCGCACGCAAGGCCGTCTCCTTTCCGCTCGAAGCGGATCAAAGGACGTCGTGGAGCAATCTGCCGGTCGCGCTTGTTCCGCGGGTTGGAGTGAATATCGGCGCGCTCGGCGTGGACAGCAGGCGCCGGCTGCACGATCTCCTGCGCGCGTCCACGAGCAGCCAGGGCTATCACAAGATCGCAGCGATCATGCGCCACGACGACATTCTGCGGGCGGCGGAGCTGGAATACCTGCAACATAATCCGCCACGACCGCGGGCCGGACGCAACGCCATCGAGAGCATGGGATCGGCAAACTATTGGGTTGCGATCTTCGGCGAGCCGGTGCGCGGCAAAGCATGGGCTTGGTTGCTCACGGGCCATCATCTCGGCGCCACCTTCACCTGCGCCGACGGCCGCGTGACGGCGGCGCCGTTGTTCCTGGGCGCGCAACCGTTGGAGGACCTGACCGGACCATATGCCGGTTTTGCGGTGCTCAGTCACGAAGGGCTGCATGGTCTTAATCTCGTCGGCTCGCTCCATCCGGAGCAGGCCAAGGTCGCCATCGTGTCCACCGAGCCGTTTTTCTCCGACGTGCTCACGGGCGTCGGCCGGCGCAACAGCCTGAGCCGATTCGAGGGCCTTCCCGCCGGCGATCTCGAGGCGCCACAAAAGCAACTGCTGCTCGCGTTGGTCGAAGAGTACGTGCACAACGCCGATACCGACGCGGCCGAGCGGCACCTCGATGCCATTCAACGGGCTGGCCTCGAGCAACTGCATTTTTCCTGGCGCGGCCCCACCAACGACGTTCGCAGCCCCTTCTACTATCGGGTGCATGGACCGCGGCTGATCGTCGAATTCGCCGTTCAGGAACCCAATCACGTCCACACCATCATGCGCGACCCGCAAAACGATTACGGCATGGACTGGCTGGGGCTGCACTATGAGGAGCACGCATACAGTGGCAGATGAGGGGGCTGAATCGACCAACTATCGGCGTGCAACCGCGCGCGCGCCAGCGCTTGCGTTCGCCCTTTTGATCGCGCCGGCGGTTTCCACCGTCATCGATGCGATCATCGACACGATCGCGCCGCGCGGCCCGGCCGCCATCGGCAATCTCGGCCTCGTCTCCCCCGCATGGGCTCAGCCGGCCGCGCTCACGCCATCGCAGTCGGAAGCGCTCAGCGCGTACGACAAGGCCGTCAACGACTTCAAGTCGATCTTGCGGACGCGGCGCGCGCAGATCGATTCGAATCAACCGCTGCCGAATTTGCCGGGACAGGCGCTTTATCTTGCGCGCAACGCCATGTTGAGCGCGTACAAGGATCTCACCGACGCGCTTCCCGCCAAAATCGGCAGGCCCAACAAATTCGGCATTCCTCCGGCGTATTTCGATGCCGACAACGAGCCGCTGCTCGAGGAGTATGCAAATCTCTTCAAGATCATGCAGGCGCCGCCCGGCAACGCGCAAAACTCGAATACGCCATTTGCCGACGTCGTCGAGCTCGCAACCGCGATTGCGCGCGCCAAGGGCCTCGATGCGGTCCATGCGCAAGCAGCGGGCCGCATCAGCCTCGGCATTTTTTTCGCCGAGACGAACGGCACGCAGAACATGGGGAATGCGCGCTCGAATAAGTACAAGGGCAGCCTGCAAACCGGCGTATCCGAAGATCAAAGCGGCCAGAGGAAATGGGCGGCGATCAAATCGTCGATCGCCGCGTTCGATCCGGCGCTGAACGCGCGCGATGAAAAGGAAGAGGCGCGGGCCGGCAGTCTCGATCATCGCTACAATCACTGGACCGCCGTGCGCGACGGCCTCATGAACGCGCACGCGGACGTTTTCCCGCACATACCGGTGATCGTGAAAGCATTGCCGAATCCGATCGACCAGATGAAGCTCTTCGAGCTCATCCAAATCATTCCGAGCCCGACCAAGTCCGCGCTCAAATCCGCCAACCTGGTCACATATAGAGTGTCCGATCCGACGGTCATGGCCTATCTGCGCAACAACAGCATCTTCACCTTCGGCCGCGCCGACAGGGCGAAAACGTCGGCGACCTACGGCGAAATTCTCGAGGCGATGTGGCTGTTCAACGACAAATTCGAGCGCGCTTTATCCAAATTCAACGAGATCAAGGCGCAGCGGAAAGGGTGAGATTCGGCGGTCGCCGATTCAGCAAGCCGGTAGGCGGCAGGGGGAATCATTCGCTGCGAGGCATGAGCTCGAGGCGTTGAACCTCGCCGGGCCGGGGCGGGCGCGGCGGCGCGCCCGGCTCCAACACCTCCACGCGCAGCCGCAGCCGGCCGTCGACGATGGCGGATCGCGGGACCGGCACCGTGGCCGTGGTGGAGCGTGAGCCCGGCGCGTAAGGCGCCACCGCGCCGAGGATCTCGCCGTTCTCGGTCGACAGCGCGAGCCGCGCGCCCGGCGGCAGCGCCCCGGTCGTGACCGCAAGCTCGACGGATTCGCTGCCAGCGGCCGCACGCGGCGCGGCAAGCTCGATCACCGCCGCCTCCTCGGCGACGCGCGCACTTGTCGTGGACGCGAGAACGCTCGCCACCAGCGCCGCGATCGCGAGGTACCGCCGCATTCTTGTCGTCAACTCGTCCGCACGGTGATCTTGGCGACCTGGGGCGACGTCGCCGTCGCGCGCTCGCGTGGACCGAGCGCCACGCCGGGCGCCGCTTCGAGCGGGACGACGCGGATGTCGAGGGGAACGCTCGCCCCAGGGGCGGCCGCGGTCACGGCGAGATTTTCCGGCAGCGGCACGGTGAAGGTGGTGGGACCGTGGACGTGATGGCTAAATATCGTGATCCCGCCGGCTTCGATCGGGTTGCCCCCGCCCGCCGGCGCGACCAGGACGCGGAAGCGGCGACCCTGGTCGGCGGGCCCGAGGTTCAACGTGACCTCGGCGACGCGCGGTGGCGCCTGCGGCGCGGCCGCCTCGAGCGCGGCCGCGGGCACCTGCGCGACACCGCCCGCCGGCACGCCGGCGCCGATGGTCGAGGAGGTGATCTGCGCGCTGAAAGCGCGCGTCGCCGGCACCGCCGCTACCGGGGTCCCGGGAGGGGGCACCTCATCCTCGCCCGAGCCGGATGAATAGTCGTAGTCGAAGACGCTCATCGCGGCGTAATCGCCCGCGCTCGTCTTCGCCACAGGCTGGCCGCTGGGATCGCTGAAGAACAGGAACCGCTCGCTCGACCACGCCGCGAGATCCGCGCCTTGCGGCAGCGTCGGACGTCCGAGCGCCGCTTGCCTGCGCGTCCACACGTCCCACAGCCGATCGAGGTTGCCATGGTGCAGGAAGAAGATCGGATCGACCGGCGATAGGAACGACACCATGAAGGCGTTGTGCGCCGCGCCTCCCATCGCGCCGTGCACGTTGTCGTGGGGTTGGCTTTCCAGAATGCCTTCCCGGCTCTGATCGTTGTGGCTTGCCGCCTGCGCGCTGGCAAACCCAGCCGCGTCCCTGCCATTGGCACTGCCGGCGAAGTTCGCCGTTCGCAATGCGCTTCTGATGGTGGGCAGCGCAACCGTCGCCCTCGTGGTTCGATCAAGATCGGGGCTCGCCGGGGTGAGGCCGCGCGCGGCCGGCTGCTCGAAAAACATTCCCGCCGGAGCCGCGGCCACGGCGTTCCAAAAATCCGCCGTGCTGGCGAGCCCGCGCTGCGCCAGCACGTCCTGTTGCGCCGGCGAGAACGCCGCCCACAGCGCGGTGACGGGCGCGTCGAACTGCGGCTTGAACGCCGCGAAGGTCGGGATGAAGGCGGCGTTGTTCGGATCGAGCACGTCGCCGAACATGGCGGCCGGCACGCGCGGCGTCTTGGTCCAATCCCAGTAGGGCAGCGCGAACTCCGTATCGCCGCTGAACTCGCGGATGGTCGCCTCCAGCCATCCGATATAGGCGCGGTGCCAGGCCAGAAACCACCAGTTCTGGTGCGGGCAGTCGAACACATGGAGGAAGGCGTTGCGGTACCAGTTGCGGGGATCCGTCGCCGGCCGGTTCAGCATTTCGCGTATGCCCTTCTTGTAGCTGTCGAGCATGCGCGGCGGCATTCCCGGATCGGAGATCTCAAACCTGCGGAACCTTGCGCCCTGCGCCGGCGCGGCCGACGGCAGCGCGCTAGCCGCGAGCGCAGCAGCGCTCGTGCGAAGGAAACGACGTCGCGTAACGGCCGCGTGAAACAAGGCAGTCATGGCATGCCTCCATCGGATCTGGTCGCAGATCGACACGCGTGGAGCGCGTCCGTGTGAAACGGCATCAGCATCGTCGCAAATAGCCGATGTGCGGTTCTCCATGGCCCGGACATCGTGATAGCTTGGCGTATGATTCCTTTCGTCCCGATTGCGTTTGCCGTGTTGGCGCTTCTCGCTTGGCGCTATGACGCGCGCGCGCGGCGGGCGTACGAGGCGACGTTGAGCGAAGCGGAGAAACGCCAGTTCCGCGCGCTGCGCCGAGTCCATCCCGCGAAATGGCGCGCCGCCATCGCGCTCAAGCACGCCGAGGCCACCGCAACGGCCGCACAGGACGCCGGGCCGCGCCAGCCGGGAAGGATACGCCCGAAACCCAATCCGCCCAACAAGCCGAGAAACCGCCGCAACACGCCCGCGTGACGCGCGTCCAGCGCGGAATAATGGAGACTAGCATTCTTATATGGCGGCAAAGTTGCACGGCGTAGCGGCCCAATTTCACGCCGCGCGCTCTAGCGGAACGACGTGAGGCTGCGTCCGAAACCGGTTGGAGGTCCCACATGCAGCTCAACGCCTTCTTCCCGTCACTCGATATCGGCAGCGATCCGGCGAAGATCCGCGATTGGGCGCAGGCGGCGGAAGAACTCGGCTACGCCTATATCGAGGTCCCCGACCACGTCTTCGGCGCGACGGCGCGGGACGGCTGGGTTCCGCTCTATAACGAGAAGGCGCCCTTCCACGAGACCTTCGTGACGCTCGGCTTTCTGGCGGCGGTCACCAAGACCATCCGGCTCTCGAGCGGCATTCTGATCGCGCCGCAGCGCCAGACCGGCCTCATCGCCAAGCAGGCGGCGGAGGTCGATCTGTTGAGCGGCGGGCGCTTGCGGCTCGGCATCGGCCTGGGATGGAACCACGTCGAGTATGAAGCGCTGGGCGCGCAGTGGACGACGCGCGGCGCGCGCCAAGCCGAACAAGTCAAGGTGCTGCGCCGTCTGTGGACGGAGAGCCTCGTGAGCTTCAAAGGGCGCTTCCACGATCTCAACGACGTCAGCATCGTGCCGCCGCCGGTACAACGGCCGATCCCGATCTGGTTTGGCGGCTCGTCAGACGCCGCGGTGCGGCGTGCCGCCCGGCTCGGCGACGGCTGGATGCCGATCATGGCGGCTGACGCGCAGGCGGAGCAGAAGCTCGCCGCGTTGCAGGAACAGCTCAAGTCGTTCGGACGCGATCCTGCCAAGTTCGGCATCGAGGGCTGGCTGCGCATGCATGGCGCGGATCCGCAAGGCTGGGCGGCGGCGGCGGACGGATGGCGTCGACTCGGCGCCGACATGGTCATGTTGTACCCCATGTACCGCATCTTGAACTTCGACGATCACATCGAGACCTTGCGCCGGTTCAAGGAAGTCGCGAGCGGATAGCGCAAGACGGCGTGCGTCATGGCCGTCGTGCGTTCGTTGGGAAGCGTGGACGGCCGTACCCGTCTCGCATGTTGGGACGCCAAGTCTATGTCTGTGGTTTGGGCTCCGTGGCCCTGTGACGTCGGTGGTTATGACGTTCAATGGGTCTCTCTACTGATGTGATCCTGCAACCAATAGCTTTGCTCTTGCTGCGCGCCCCCTCCAAAAGCATTTTGCTTGTTGCCAGCAGCTCACGGCAGCTCGACAATTCGATAGCGGCGTTTGGTTCTGGCGGGATGCTGACCGAATATGAATTTCCATCTCGGCATAGCGCCTCCCAGACATCGAGCTCCCCCGAAGCGCCATTAAATAACGTGCGGATGACCAGGTCGCATTTCGCATTGTTATCTTGGAGCAGGCGCGTGAAGGTTTCGTTCCGTTGATCCTCACTGAGTCCGAACAATGTCTGGCTGACGCTGTTCTGTGCAGCCGCCTGCGACGCAGTCACGGCACACACCAGAAAAGTGAGCAGTAGGCGTATCATCGGCTTTTTCCGCTGAAACTAAGGCTACCAGAAACTGGGAGCCGCCCTGAACCGGGCGGGCCCTTTCATTTTAAAGGAGGGTCAACTCCCAGGAAACAACGCTATGGTAGATTATCGCCGAACCTCAATCGCGGCCGCACCGATTTTCGAAGTACGTGGCCCGCCTTCACGATGATCGCGCAAGCGGGCACCAGCGCGCTGCTCGTCGGTGCGGGTGGATACGACCGAGACGATTGACCAAGCGGCGGCGCAACCGGTTAGGTTGTACTGGCGTCAACGACCGGATACTCTGGCGTCCTGGTGCAACTTGCGATGGGAGAAGTTAAGGACAATGGGTCTCTTCCGAAGAAATGTGCCAATCCACTACATCCCGGTCCATCCGGACAACATCGCCAAAAAGGACTGGATCATTCTATTGGAGGCTGGAACCATCGTCGGCCCATCGGCTGAAAAGCTTCGGGTTGCATTGGCGACCTTGGAAAAGAAAGTCGTCACAAAGTACAATATTTTTATGCGACCCGAGCACTACCTCGTTCTGGAAGGATACGATCCACGGATCCATGCGTTGTATTATTGTCCTCAGCTTTACAGGTATGATGCCGATAAGAAGCTGGCCCCTTTGGAGGGTGAAGAGATCGGAAAATTGGTCGCACAAGCGGTTCAGAACGGCGTCGTCGAGAAGCAGCCGTGGTATGCGCCTTCGGAAATGCTGTCGCGCAAGCCGATCGTCGATGGAAAGATGGACATCGATTTTGACAGCGTCGTTGTCGACGCTCCTCCCGGGCGGAGCTCGCCTGAAATAACCCGATAGTTCCTGCAGCCGGAACGCTCCGTAAGCCCTGCGCAATCGGACCCCCGCCGAGGCGCTTGGCCTCACCACCCCAGCGTCGTTGCTGCCGCCCGTCCAGCTCGTTTGCTGCGGCGGATTGAGTCCGCGATTCGCGCATCGCGTGGGTGCAATGCGAGGCGCCAGTTCGGTCGCTATCGGAGGTATAGCGGACAGCGCGCTGGCGGCGGGGGCCGGTGGAGGCGTCCCAGCTCGATTCAGAACGATTCAGGTCTGCCCCAAGGACCGGCCGATCGGCCTGTGACAGGCTGAGCATGGAGCAGAACCGGCCAGCCGAGCCATCGGCGCGATGGTCAGGTGGTGGGGCTGCACTGCTCAGCAACGGGAGGCGACATTGCAAATGCAGCAGATCCATTACTTCCTGGCGCTGTGCGAGGAGCTCAGCTTCACCCGCGCAGCCCGCCGCTGCGGCATCGCGCAACCCTCGCTCACCACCGCCATCAGCGCGCTGGAGCGGGATCTGGGCGGGGCGCTGTTTCACCGGAAGCCTGCAATCGCGTTGACCGGTCTCGGGCACAGGGTGCTGCCCTACCTCGACGAAATCGTGCGCAGCGCGGATTGCGCCCGCGAGGTTGCGCGGACATTGACGCCGCGTCCGGACGCCGACCGATCAGCGCGTGAAGCAGCGGACAGTTCGGAACACCCATCGAATTGATGCCGCTGACGCTCGGCGGTTCGCACAAGTGGGGCTGCGACGCACGGCAGCATCCTCGCGCAACGGTGTGCTAGGGTGAGGGCGCCCCAGCCCGAGGAGGGGAGCCTGTGAGACGACGTGCGTTCATATCGCTGTTCGGCAGCGCGGCCATCGCATGGCCGCTCATGGCGCACGCGCAGCAGGGCGAGCGTGTGCGGACCATCGGGATTCTTGCGTCGCAACCCTTACCGCCGATCCATAGGTTTGTACGCAAGTTGCGAGACTATGGTTATGCCGAAGGCCAGAATATACGACTGTTATCTCGCTTTGCAGAAGGTCGTGACGAGCGCTACCCGGTGATGGCCGCCGAACTTGCGGCGCTCCCAGTCGACCTGATCGTGACATGGGGAACTCCGGCCGCGCTGGCGGCGAAGCAGGCAACCAGCACGATTCCCGTGGTGATGGGCGCCATTGGCGATCCGGTCAGCGTCGGTATCGTCTCGAACCTCGCGCGTCCCGACGGAAATATCACCGGCTTCGCCGCGCAGAATGTCGATTTGGACGGCAAGCGACTGGAGCTGCTGAAAGACCTCCTTCCGCATCTCTCTCGGGTCGGCATGCTGGCGAATTCTGCGAACCCAATACTCGATGTGTCGCTGCAAAAGCTGCGCCCTGCTGCCGAACAATTACGGGTGGCGGTCGACGTGGTTGACATCCAAAGTGGTGCCGGCATCAAGGGTGCTTTGCTGCAACTGGAGCGGACGCATCCGGACGGAGTCCTGGTTGCGCCCGACCTTCTGCTGCTTGCCCAGCGGGGGGAGATCGCGGCTGCTCTGGGGAAGAGCAAGCTTCCGGCGGTGTACCCGTTTCGGGAATATACCGATGTCGGCGGCCTCATCATCCACGGCGCGAATCTCAGCATATTGTTCGAGCGTGCGGCGGGCTACGTCGACCGGATTCTGAAGGGGGCCAAGCCCGCCGATCTGCCGGTGCAACTGGCAACTGAATTCGAGCTGATCATCAATCTGAAGACTGCTTCCATGATCGGCCTGACCATTCCGCCGACGCTGATCGCGCGGGCCGACGAGGTGATCGAATGAGGCGGCGCGAGGTCATCTCGCTGCTCGGCGGCGCGGCCGGTTGGCCGCTCGCGGCGCGCGCACAAGAGGCGGCAGTGCCGGTGATCAGACTACGATATCCTACCCCATGCCCGGCAGCAGCAGCCTTATGAAACGAAGCTTAATTGTTCGCTGGTTGCCCACGCTTGGCGTCGCCGCCGTTTTGATGGCGGGGGCCGCATCCGCGGCCGACGTGCGTGTGATGATCTCCGCCGGTTTTTATGGAGTCTATTCCGAGCTGGGCCCCGCTTTCGAGCGCGCAAGCGGTCACCGCTTTGGTCACGACGCGCGGTCCATCGATGGGCGATTCTCCAGAGGCGATTCCCACCCGGCTCACGCGAGGCGAGGCCGCGGACGTCGTGATCCTGGATGGAGGGGCCGCGGACGAGCTCGGCAAGCGGGGATTGGTGCGCGCCGACAGCAAGGTCGAGCTCGCTCGCTCGCTGATCGGCATGGTGGTGCGCGCGGGAGCCGCAAAGCCGGATATCAGCAGCGTCGAGACACTCCGCAGCACGCTGGTTGCGGCGAAATCCATCGCCTACTCGGACAGCGGAAGTGGCACCTATCTGTCGACCACGCTCTTCCCCAAGCTCGGCATCGCGGATGAGGTCGCGGGCAAGAGCCGAAAGGTGCGAGGACCTCCGTCCGGCGAGCCGGTGGCCGCGGTGGTCGCGCGCGGCGAGGCGGAAATCGGCTTTCAACAGGTGAGCGAACTGATACACGTGCCGGGAATTACCTTCGTCGGCACGCTTCCGGCCGAGGTCCAACCGGTGACTTTTTTCGCGGCGGCGCTGGCCAATACGGTGCAGCAGCCGCAAGCCGCCAGTGCTCTGATCCGCTTCCTCGCATCGCCGGAGGCAGCGCCGGCGATCGCAAAGGCGGGGCTGAAGCCACTCTCAGAACCATAGCTCGCACCATCGGCTCGATTGATCACCATCCGCTGCGGGAGAACAGCGCACATCGAAATCAAGTGACGCCAGTGTCAGCCTCGGACACAGCGACGGATGGGCATACTGGTGCTCCACACTGGCTTTCGGGGTAAAGGGACATCAGCAGATACGGCCTAGGCATGGGAACGATTGAGCGCGATTCAGGAATGAACAAACTTCGAAAGACGGCCAAGGAGCTCGAGGGCATGCTGCGATCCGCGCTCCAAGAGAAGCACGGGGCGATCATCGATGACCTCAATATCCGTGTCTTTCGAACAAAGGCCGACCTCCCCGATTGGAATGCAGAGATCGTTGGAGGAGAGCGCGTCGTCGAAGACGACGTCAAGGACACTTTTGAAAGAGCCAATCTCGAACTGCAGCGGCAATTTGGATTGGCCGAGTGAGAGACAGAGGCCCCCTAAAGGTGAGGCATCCCATGGCTACGGTTAGGCTCACCCAGTCGAGCCCTAGCACTCCGCGATAGGTACGATCGGCTTGAGCTTGCGCCCGCGGTTAAGGGAATGTTTCTCATGAGGCGGCGGGTCTTCTGCAACACTCGGCAAAAAAGCGCATTTTTGTGATCGCTATCACATCGCGACGACAACAGCAGCGCTAGGCTCGTAGTTGTCAACCGGTACCGCATATGCGGTGCTGACCTTCGCTGGTTCTTGTGAATTCAGCCCCGCCAACGCGGGGCTTATTTGCTTGCTCACGTCAGCGATTGGCAGCGTGCCGGAAGACATGGGGCACCATCCAACCAATGGTTGGCGGATGAGTTTGGGGGGATCGAATGAAACGGCGCGAATTCATCACGCTTCTCGGCGGCGCGGCCGCCGCCTGGCCGCTCGCGGCGCGCGCGCAGCAGGCGCTGCCAACCATCGGGTGCTCAAGCCCGACGACGGCTTTGGTTGAGAGCCAGGGGGTCGCCGCTTTCGTGCAGCGGCTGCATGCAGTCGGCTGGATCGAGGGGCGCGCCGCCGCGATCAAGGTTCGATGGGCGGAGGGACGCAGCGAGCGCGCAGCCGAGATCGTTGCCAAGTTCGTCCGGCAGAAAGTCGATGTCATTGTTTGCCGGGGAACCGCAAGTGTTCTCGCAAAGCGGGCGACATCGGTCATCCCGATTGTCTTCGCGGGGGGAGACCCGGTCGGCACTGGCCTGATCGTGAGTCTGGCGCGACCGGACGGCAATGTCCCGGGCCTATCGCTTTGGCACGGCGATCTTGCCGGCAAACGACCCGAACTCTTGCGCGACGTTGTCCCTGCTCTTCGCCGGTTAGCGATTTTGGGGAATGCCGGCAATCCTGTCACCTTGCGGGACATGCGTGAGGTTGAGGTAGCGGCCGGCACGCCCGGCCTTACGGTGGCCACAGCGAAAATCTGGCGTGTGGAGGATCTTGCTGCCGGTTTCGAGGCGCTTAAGGCGCGCGCGGATATGTTCCGCGCCTAAGCATGGACCAACCGAATTCACATCAATATCTTAGTGCGTGGTCGGTTGTGGCGCACCACGTCGCTTCGCAGCGGTGCCGAGGTTTGCAAGGCGATTGGAGGCGCAGCCGGCGCAGGCCGAGCATCGCGATTCTAATGGTCGTGATGGGATGACATTGCCGCTCGCCGCCCCGCACTCAGCGAACAAACATCAGGAATCCGGGCTGGTCGCCCACGACGGTGATGTGCCCCTTGCAGGGCGAGGTGTCTTCTAATCGAAACACGCTGCCGGGAGGAAGCCGCCTCGTCTCACCGTCGGTCGTGGTGATGGAAAAGATCCCTTGCAGGACGATGCCGAATTGCGTTGCGGGCGTAGGATGGTTGAGGCGGTTTTCCAGGTCCCGAGCGCCCCAGCCCGCGTCAAATCCTCCGAAGAACGCGCGCGAAGCCGCAAAGTCGCTACCGATGTGGATTGGAGGCGCCGGCGGCGCGAAGTCCGTCTTGCGGAGATCGACCGTCATGTCCTGAAAGTGCGTATTTCCGTCGGGTGCGCAATAGAGCCGTGCATAGGTGAAATGCGAAGGATCGCGGCTCTCCTCGCCTCTCGATGCGGTAGACCCCGACAAGACGATGAGGCCGAAAACAACGGGCAACGTTTTAGTCTTCCAGCTCATCGGTGACTCCTTTCATGGTGGGTCTTGGCTGGGCGGCTATGTCGAACCCATCCAGCTTGCTGGGTATGGATTCGACCCCTGCTAGTCATCCACGATCCATAAGCCGGCGCAACTCTTCAGAATTGTGATAGCCAATGCTCGATCGCATGAATTTTTTGCGCGCGTGGTCAATTGATGGGCGGCGCATTCGGCGACGAGCCACAACTCGCCACGTGCGCTTCAATCTATAGCTAAAGACTATGCAGCAAGACGGCACCGGCAGAATTTTACCGCAGCGCCTGTTGCGCGCGGATTATGCCGTCACGGAGACGCGGCGTTGCGCAAATTTCGCTCACGATCGCGGCACTGCGCCGCAAGTTACGCCAGCCTGCCTCATCCGCCGTCATGATTTCGGTCCTGCGCAGCGCGCGTGGAAAAATTCATGGGATTGCGCGAGCCGTTCACAATTCTGAGAAACGTGCGCGCTACAACCTCGCCCATCGCGCCGTCACTGGATCTAGTGCGATTCCGAGTTGGCGCATAGCTTGCATCAAACCGAACACGGCTTGTTCCGCGTACCATCAAAAAAGAAGAAGCGCGACTCGAGACTTCTGTGAAGCGCCGCACCTTCGGGAGATCGGTCAGGAGGGATAATCGTCCTTGCACCGATGGAGTCTCCCATGATGCACAGGTTACGGCGCGCGCTGACGGCGGAAGACCGCCGCGTGGCGCGAAATTGGGCCTGGGGTGTGCTGGTCGTCTATAGCGCCTGTACGCTGACCTTATTTGCGCTGGTGAGCCTGAGCCAGCACTCGGCCAACGGACCCAAAGAACCGCCTGCAACCGCGGTGACGGCGACGGCCGACAGAAACCAACGCACCCGTTAAGTCGCACGAAGCCCAGGCGCCCGGGCCAAGAGCTTCGGGGCCGAGCGCGCTGCTTTTTTCATCTGCGCTGCAGCGGCAAAGGATTGCCCAATGTCCTGGATCGACTTCGTGGGATATCTGGCAGCGCTTATGGTCCTGGCGACCTTTTGCATGGATACCATCGTGCCGTTGCGGGGGCTTGCGATCGCAAGCAATGTCCTATTCATCCTCTACGGCATCGCAGGACAGCTTTATCCCGTGCTTCTTCTTCACGCCGTGCTGCTTCCGGTCAACATCGTAAAGATCGTTCGGCTGCGGCCGCAAGTGCGACGCGTCGA
>WNFG01000053.1_pt1 | contig 96269 bp, 79 predicted proteins | sample 5400431 | NCBI WGS metagenome assembly WNFG01 (sample SAMN13153346, study PRJNA577476) | soil metagenome | isolation source: 120 cm saprolite under Douglas fir tree site 2 hole 3 replicate 2 | place: USA:California | collected 2015-04-18
AGCCGTGCGAAGCGCGATGCCCGAGCCGCGAGACATAGATCGTGCCGTGGATCGCATAGCCTTCGTGGAAGAAGATCGAGTACGGCATCGGCGACATGCCGAACTTGCGCGAGAACCATTTGCGCTCGAGCCGCTGCGGGCGATAGGTGCCGGCCGGCGGACCGCCGCCGAGCCCGGTGGAGACCGCCCAGCTGTGTTGCTGCGCGCCGCCGACCCGAACCGACATGCGCTGCGCCGATTTGTCGATGGCGATCACCAGTTCGGCGGCGGCCGGCGATGCGCACAGCGCCAGCCCGACGGCGGCCGAAGCGGCCGCGGCTGCGAATCGTTTCATGGCAAGCCCCCCTTGGGCTCGGCAATCTGATGGTCGTCAATTTACCGCGATTCTGTAAATAGAGAATGGCGAACGACCCGCAGGCAATACCGGGATAAGTGACCGCCCATTCACTATTCCTATTCGCCCGCATGACCCGATCGGTTAAAGAAAACCCAATGTCGATGAAAAGCCTCGCCGCCTCGCTCTTGCTTCTCGGTCTCGCCGCCGCTCCCGCGGCCGCCCAGGACAAGGGCACGCTCAATCCGCAGCCCCTGCCCCCGCTCGCCCATCCGGACGATCCGAAGACACCCGCCAAGGAATTGTTCGGACGGCGCACGCGGCCCAGCAAGGAGGCGGGGCGCGTGGTCGGATTTTACAACAACGGCTGCCTCGCGGGCGGCGCCGAGCTGTCGATCAACGGCCCGACCTGGCAGGTGATGCGCCTCTCGCGCAACCGCAACTGGGGCCATCCCACGCTCATCAAGTTTCTCGAACAGCTATCGACCAAGGCCGCGAAACTCGGCTGGCCCGGCCTGCTCGTGGGTGACATGTCGCAGCCCCGCGGCGGCCCGATGCTCACCGGCCACGCCAGCCATCAGCTCGGGCTCGACGCCGACATCTGGCTCACGCCCATGCCCAAACGCGAACTCACGCGCGAGGAGCGCGAGGAAATGTCCGCCACCATGGCGGTGGCGGCCGACCGGCTCGACATCGATCCGAAGATGTGGACGCCGGCGCACACGGCGGTCATCAAGACCGCGGCCAAAGACCCACATGTCCAGCGCATCTTCGTCAACGCCGCGATCAAGAAGGCTTTGTGCCGCGATACCGACGCCGATCGCGACTGGCTGCACAAGATCCGGCCCTACTGGGGGCACGACTACCACTTCCACGTCCGGCTCTTCTGTCCGGCGGGCAGCCCCGAGTGCAAGCCGCAGGATCCGGTGCCGCCCAACGGCGACGGCTGCGGCAAGGAGCTGGACTGGTGGTTCCAGGAGTCGGTGATCCACCCGAGGCCTTCGCCGTTCCCGCCCAAGCCGAGGCCGCCGCTGCTCATGAAGCAGCTCCCGCCGGCGTGCCGGCAGGTGCTGGCCGCGCCGTAATCCTGTAGCCCGCATGGAGCGGAGCGGAATGCGGGGCGAGCGGCGCCGCTGATCCCGGATTTCGCTATCGCTCCATCCGGGCTACGATCAGAGACCGTGACTCGCAAACCAACACCGACCTCGACCACAGACGAGCCCGCGCTACTGGCCGCGCTCGAGCGCAAGGTGCTGTGGCTCGCGGCGTGGACCATCCATCACGCCAACCACGTGCGCGAGAATACCGGCGGCCTGAAGGTCGGCGGGCATCAGGCGTCGTCCGCCTCGCTCGCCACCATCATGACGGCGCTCTATTTCCAGGTGCTGCGGCCGCAGGACCGCGTCGCGGTGAAGCCGCATGCGAGCCCGATCTTCCACGCCATCCAGTATCTGCTCGGCCGGCAGACGCGCGAGAAGCTCGAGGCCTTCCGCGGCTACAAGGGCGCGCAGAGCTATCCGTCGCGCACCAAGGACACCGACGACGTCGATTTCTCGACCGGGTCGGTCGGCCTCGGCGTGGCGCAGACGCTGTTCTCCTCGCTGGTGCAGGACTACGTGCGGGCGCACGGCTGGGCGACCGGTCAGCCGGAAGGCCGCATGGTGGCGCTCGTCGGCGACGCCGAGCTCGACGAAGGCAACATCTTCGAGTCGCTGCTGGAGGGCTGGAAGCAGGGCCTGCGCAATTGCTGGTGGATCATCGACTACAACCGCCAGAGCCTCGACGCGGTCGTGCGCGAGGGCCTGTGGGAGCGCTACGAGGCGCTCTTCCGCGCCTTCGGCTGGGACGTGGTGATCCTGAAATACGGCTCGCTCCTGCAGGCGGCATTTCTGGAGCCGGGCGGCGCGCGGCTGCGCGGGTGGATCGACACCTGTCCGAACCAGCTCTACTCGGCGCTCGTGTTTCAAGGCGGCGCGGCGTGGCGCAAGCGCCTCCTCGACGACATCGGCGACCAGGGCGCGGTGACGCGGCTGATCGAGGCGCGCAGCGACGACGAGCTGGCGCGGCTGATGACCAATCTGGCGGGTCACGATCTCCCGACGCAGCTCGACGCCTTCGGCAAGGTCGACCACGACCGGCCGATCTGCTTCATCTGCTACACCATCAAGGGTTTCGGGCTGCCGTTCGCCGGCCACAAGGACAACCACGCCGGGCTGATGACGCCGGCGCAGACCGAAAGCTTGCGCGCCGCGATGAACATCCGGCCGGGGCACGAATGGGACAAGTTCGAAGGGCTCGCCGTCGCGCCGGCCGAGCTGGAGCGATTTCTCGACCGCGTGCCGTTTGCCGCCGGTGCGCGCCAGCACGACGCCGCACGCATCGAGGTGCCGGCGCAATTGCCGGTGACGATCCAGCCGGTGATGTCGACGCAAGCGGGCTTCGGCGCGCTGCTCAACGAGCTTGGCCGCGAGAAGGGCGCCATCGCCGAGCGCGTGGTCACCGCCTCGCCCGACGTGACCGTCTCGACCAATCTCGGCCCCTGGGTCAACCGGCGCGGCCTGTTCGCGCGCGAGAAGATGGCCGACACGTTCAAGAGCGAACGCATTCCCTCGACGTTCAATTGGGATTTTTCGCCCAAGGGCCAGCATATCGAGCTCGGCATCGCCGAGATGAACCTGTTCATTCTCTTGTCCGCGCTCGGGCTTTCGCACGCGATCAACGGCGAGCGCCTCATCCCGATCGGCACGCTCTACGATCCGTTCATTCAGCGCGGGCTCGATGCGCTCAACTACGCCTGCTATCAGGAGGCCCGCTTCATCCTGGTGGCGACGCCCTCGGGCATCACGCTTGCTCCCGAAGGCGGCGCGCACCAGTCGATCGCGACGCCGCTGATCGGGCTCGCGCAGGACGGGCTCGCCGCCTTCGAGCCGGCTTTCGTCGATGAATTGGCGGCGATCCTCGCGTTTGCCTTCGACTACATCCAGCGCGACGCCGAGGGCGAAGCCTCCGAGCGCAACTGGCTGCGCGACGAGACCGGCGGCTCGGTCTATCTGCGCCTCTCGACGCGGCCGATCGAGCAAATCAAGCGCGCGATGACGGGCGAGCTGCGGCAGGCGATCGTCGACGGCGCCTATTGGCAGCGCCCGCCCGGTCCCAATTGCCAGGTCGTCGTCGCCTATACCGGGGCGGTGGTGCCGGAGGCGATCCAGGCGGTCGGGCTGATGGCCGAGGACCGCCGCGACGTCGGCCTGCTTGCCGTCACCTCGGCCGACCGGCTCAACGCCGGCTGGACCGCGGCGCAGCGCGCGCGCGAGCGCGGGCTCGTGCACGCGCGCTCGCATATCGAAAAGCTCATGGCCGATGTTCCGTCCCATTGCGGGATCGTCACCGTACTCGACGGTCATCCGGCGACGCTCGCCTGGCTCGGCGCCGTCCGCGGCCATCGCGTGCGCGCGCTCGGCGTCGAGCATTTCGGGCAGACCGGCTCGATCCCCGAGCTCTATCGGCACTACGGCATCGACGCCAATGCCATCGTCGCGGCGGCGGCGGCGCTGACGCCGGGCCGGCCGATCCGGCACCTCAAAGCGCTGCCGTAGGATCTAAAGCAACGAGATCGCGTTCAGATACGCGCGCGTCGAGCGAAACCCTCGATCCGTTTCGATGGCGCAAACGCATCCCATGATGTCGGCGCGAACGCGCGCACCGACATCTTCTTGCTGGACGTGGTCGGCTGCCTCGTCAGTTAAAAGATTCAACACGGAGCGGAACGGCGCTTTTCGTCAGCGCCAGGCTGCCGGTCAACAGACCCAAACTCGCACGTAGCCGTAGCGGCCGGGATACCACTGCCAACAGCTATAGTCGCCGTAATAGTCGCCGTAGGCGTAGGCGGAGCCGCCGGAGAAGGCAAAGCGGCGAAGACCGCGATGGAAGCGTGCGCCGTGAAACTGGCCGCCACCATGGAAGGCGAACGCACGCGCCGCGCCGTGCCCACCCATCGCGAACCCGCCGCCGCCGAATCCACGGCCGCCGAAGCCGCCGCCCACGGCGTGGGCGCCCATCCCGCCATGCGCGCCGATTCCACCGTGTCCGCCGCCGCCGTGTCCACCACCGTGTCCACCACCACCGTGTCCACCACCACCGTGTCCGCCGCCACCGTGTCCGCCCCCGCCACGCGCCGACGCAATGGCTGGAGCAAGGGCCACCGCCGCGCCGATTGCGGCGGTGGCGGCAAGGATCATGACGCTCTTTCGGAACATGGTTCGGTTCCTCCCTGAGGCCCGTCCCCACCGGCGATGCTAACGACGGCGGCTTACGCCGGACTGAACGCGCGATCACTTGCGCGTGAGAGGCCGAAAGATCGCGCCAAGCGCCCGCATCCACCCGCAGCAAACAGCGTGCGATCACCTCGCTCGTGCGGACGAGCATGCAAGGCCGGTCGCTGTGATGATCTTGAGTTTGCGACCCGACGGCCGCGGGCCGCGCCGGGAGCTTTCAGTCGTCGAGCGGCGTGATCGGGTCGCCTCTGCGGATGGTCCCGCCGAGCTCGATTCGGCAATTGAGCCCGGAGCGGTTGAGCAGCGCGGTATAGACCGGCCGTGCCAGCAGCTTCTCGAGGTACTTGCAAGGAAAGTTCAGCCGTCCACCGCTCAGCACCGCCTCGCCGATCTTGAAGCGCTTGCCGACGAGATGATTGAGCGGCACCCCGAGCGTCGTGAGATTGCGGCGATGTTCTCCGGGCGCAATCTCAACCTTCTCGCCTGGAAACGGCGGATCGCCGCGGGCGATCGCGTCGAGCACTTCCATTTCGATGAGCGTCACCTCGCGCACGTCGGGTTTTGGCGAGTAGGTGCCGATGCCATTGAAATACCGATCGCCTTCGATCCCGCGACCGGCGATCAGCTTGGCTTCGTCGAGCTCCTCCATCGCGAGCGAGGCTCTTTCGGCGATATGAATATGGAGCAGGCGGCCGGACCAGCTCATCGCGTCTCACCGGGCTGCTCGTTCGCGGGCGGCGACCGACACTCCGCGACCGCGCACGCCGCGGGCTTATTCCGCCGCCTGCCGCGACGGCGGTTGGACGCTCGCGAGCCCGTCCGCCTCGGTCGCGGAGATGGTCGTGCGCACCATCAGCCGCGCCTCGTGCGCGGGCCATGGCCGGCCGCGATGCATGGTGGCGCGGTTGTCCCACATGACGACGTCACCTTTGCGCCAGCTGTGCACGTAGCTGAGCCCGGACGCGGTCGCCGCATCCATCAGCTCGCCGAGCAGCTTTTGCGCCGCCGCTTGCTCCATGCCCTCGATCGCGTAGGCGTGCGAGGCAATGTAGAGCGCGCTGCGGCCGTTCATCGGGTTTTTCCACGCCATGCGCCAGCATTGCGGCGGCAGCGCCGCGCGCTCCTCGGCGCTCGCGAGGTCGGACGCGATCTTGCCGCGCGAATGGGCATAGTCGTGCCAGGCGAAGGAGTTTTCGAGCTGCTTGCGCAACGCCTGCTCGAGCCGCTCCCAGGCGAGACGAGTCGAGACGTATTCGGTCTCGCCGCCGCGCGCGGGGATGACGCGCGCCGAGAGCACCGAGGCGAGCGCGGGCACGCGCTTGAAGGTGCTATCGGTGTGCCAGAGCTGATTCGCCTTGTTGCGTAGCGCCAGCCGATGATCCGCCGGCACGACGTTGCCGCTTTCGTCGATGGTGCTCAGGATCACGAGGTTCGTGCCGGCGCCCAGCGAGCCGACCTTGGTGATCTCGAGCGGCCCGAACCGGCGCGAGAAGGCGAGCTGCGCCTCGTCGGTCACCTCCTGGCCGCGAAAGACAATGACCGAATGCTGCTCGAACGCCGCGCGCGCCTCTTTGTAGGCGGCGTCGTCCGCCGCGATCTCGGCAAGCGTCACGCCACGCAGCTCGGCGGCGAAGCCCGGACCTAGCGGGGCGATCTCCATCGGCGAGCCCTCCGTTGCTTCGATTGCTCAACTTCCCACAAGATCAGCCGGCCCGCAAGGAAGCGCGCCCGCGCGCGCACAAATGCCGTTTGCAACGGCGTCGCATGTGGGTAGCATTTCCGCATGCATTCGGGGGCCACCATGCTCGAGCCATGCGACCTCGTCGGTCCGATGTCCTCGTTCGCCATCGGCGTGGTTGAATGAGCGCACCAAGTCCAAAGAACGTTCTCGCCGGGCTGCTGCGCGCAGCCGGCCATCCGGATGCAACCGCGGGCGCAATCGAACTCCCGGGCACTGCGCCCGCACTGCCCTCCTCGTTCGCGGTCGACGCCGCGGCGCAAGCGACCATCGCCGCCGCCGCGTTGGCAGCGAATGAGCTCTGGCGGCTGCGCACCGGTCGCCGCCAGGGTGTCAGCGTCGACATGCGCAGCGCCGCGATCGAATTCCGCAGCGAACGCTACTTACGCATCGATGGAAAGCCGCCGTCCGAATATCACGACCCGATCGCGGGACTCTATCGCTGCGGCGACGGGCGCTGGGTGCGGCTTCATACCAATTTGCCCCATCATCGCGACGGGGTGCTCGCTCTGCTCGGCTGCAGCCATGACCGAGCGGCCGTCCAGCGCGCCCTCGATCAATGGCGCGGCGAGGCGCTCGAGACTGCCGCCGCCGACGCCGGCCTGGTGGTGACCGCGTGCCGCTCGTTCGCCGAATGGGACGCCCATCCGCAGGGCCGCGCGATCGCGCGCCTGCCGCCCTTCACCATCGATCAGATCGGCGATGCACCGGCGCGCCCCATGGGTGCGGCCGATCGCCCGCTCGCGGGCGTCAAGGTGCTCGACCTGACGCGCATCATTGCCGGTCCAGTGTGCGGCCGCACGCTCGCGGCACATGGAGCCGACGTGTTGCTGATCACCGCGTCGCACCTGCCGTCGATGCAGCCGCTCGTCATCGACACCGGACGGGGAAAATTGTCGACGTCCATCGATCTGCGCCAGAGCAGCGGGCGCGAGACGCTTGCCGCGCTGCTGCGCGAGGCGGACGTCTTCGTGCAGGGCTATCGGCCCAGCGCCATCGCGGCGTTCGGCTTCGGCCCGCAAGAGGCGGCGCGCATCCGGCCCGGCATCGTCTACGTCTCGCTCTGCGCCTACGGCCACGAAGGCCCATGGGCGGGTCGACGCGGGTTCGATTCGCTGGTGCAGACGGCGAGCGGCTTCAATGCCGCCGAAGCGGAAGCTTTCGGCGCAAGCGAGCCGAAACCGCTGCCGGCACAGGTGCTCGACCACGCCACGGGTTACCTGATGGCATTCGCCGCCATCTCGGCGCTGGCGCGACGCGCCGAGCGCGGCGGTAGCTGGCACGTTCGTACCTCGCTGGCGCAGACCGGCTACTGGTTTCGCCAACTCGGACGCGCCGACGGCCTCACGTGTCCCGACCCCGGCTTCGACGACGTGCGCGACCGCTTGGAAGACACGCCCTCCGGCTTCGGCACGCTGACGGCCGTGCGCCACGCCGCCGTCATGACCGAGACGCCGCCGCGCTGGGTCCGGCCGACGGTTCCGCTCGGCACGCATGCGCCCGCGTGGCCGTAGTTGGCCGATTCACCTCGGTTGACCCTGCCGCCTTTGACCCCAGAGCGGACATCGGCCCGTGATGGCCCGCACAATCTGCGCTGATGGCAATAGCCGGCGGCTATGGCGGCGGCTGCAGGGAATCTCCAGGGAATCTCCAGGAAAATCGGAGCCAGGCTGCAAGCCTGTCATCCGGCTTGTGGCTAGCCTGCCCCGTGCCGCGGCAAGCGCGGACGGCGGTCCGGTGTCCTCGGAGTCACGATATTGGGGACCTCAGGGCAGGCGTTGGTTCCCACATCGATTCTGCTGCGTGCGGACGAGGTGATGGATTGAGACGGCGCGACTTCATCATACTGCTCGGCGGCGCGGCGGCTGCATCGCCGCTCGCGGCGCGGCCGCGGCCGGCCGAGCGGATGCGGCGCATCGGCGTGCTCATGGGATACCCCGAGGGTGATCCGCAAGCTCAAGCCAATATCACAGCGCTGTTGCAGGGCCTCCAAAACCTGGGTTGGATTGAAGGACGCGATGTCCAGATCGACTATCGTTGGGCTGGCGGCGATCCCGACAAGGCTCGCACCTTTGCAAGAGAGCTGATCGCCCTGATGCCCGACCTAATGGTGTCCAGTACGAACCAAGTGACGCAGATCCTTCAGCAAGAAACGCGCACCATACCGATCGTATTCGCGTTCGTCGGCGACCCGGTTGGCAGCGGCTTTGCGGCCAGCCTGGCTCGTCCCGGCAAGAACCTCACCGGCTTTGCCAATTTCGAGAATTCGATTGGAGGTAAATGGCTCGAGTTAGTGAAAGAGATTGTACCCCGCGCCAAACGAGTCGGATTCGTCTTCAATCCCGACGCTGCTCCCAATGTGGGTTTCTTCCACGCGGCCGAAGCAGCTGCCCCGTCGCTCGGAATAAAGTTGGCCGCCCTCGCTGTTCGGGATGCGACCGACATCGAGCAGGACATCACCGCATTCGCCTCCGAGCCGGACAGCGGCCTTATTGTCGCGCCGCATGCCGTGACGCTGGGAAACCGCAACCTCATCATCGAGCTAGCGGTCCGATACCGCCTCCCTGCAGTTTACAGCGATCGCTACTTCGCGGAGAGCGGAGGCTTGGTATCGTTCGGCAACAATGCGGCGGATCTATTCGGGCGCGCGGCAACGTATGTCGATCTCGTTCTCAAGGGTACGAACCCTGCAGACCTGCCGGTTCAGTTGCCGACCAAATTCGAGCTGATCGTAAACCTCAAGACTGCAAAGACGCTCGGATTGACCATTTCGGAATCGTTTCTCACCCGCGCCGACGAGGTGATCGAATAACGGCGGTCTTTGCCGGGTTTATGTCGCCCTTTGGTACAAAGCAGAGCTGGCGAGGCCGTCTGCTATTTGTCGGCTTTCGAAAGCAAAGCAGACCCCGGCCGGCGATTCCGCTATCGCGATTTTAAGAGCACGCGTCCGAGGAGACGGCGAAAAACGGGCGACAAATTGGGCCCGCGTGCGGATACCCGGCGCTGCATTATTTCTTGCCGTGTGACGTAGCTCACTCATCTCTCGCAATTTCCTGCTCTAAAGCTCGAGATAGCGAAAGTGTGCTCTGGTGCCAGGAGGCGACATGGCACAGGAACCAGATAGCCTTGCATTCAGGTTCGCGGCCGTCCTTGTGTTGGCGGTGATCATCTTGGTGGTCATGACATTGGCTGCTCCTCCGTGTCCTGCGAACGATACGGCTGCGCTAATCCCATCAAGCGACCCGATTTACCGGGCTCAATATTTGAATTTGTACTAAGACCCCGGTGCTCGGCGTTGCGTACTCCCAAACGTCGATCAGGACGCTACCCGCTTGGTGATCGCCGCCTTTGCTGCGATGCGCGGCCCCGAGCTGCTATACTTGCGACGGGTGCGAACGGGAAAACCGATGATGATATGAGGCCAAGCTTGCTATTGCAGGGAGGAATCCATGTCTTACGCGCGCGAGCCTGTTCTGCAGCCTGTCCCGATCGAAAGCCTGCATCCCACCCAGATCACTGTAGGCATGCGCGAGGTCGAGGAAAGACGCAAACGCTTACGAAAGCAGAAGCCACAGAAGATCGGGTCGTTCATTGGCCGCCACATGATACCGGTCGTGCTGGGGCCGAAGAAGCGCCACTACGTTATCGACCATCATCATCTTTCACTCGCGCTGCACAAAGAGGGATTGCGGGACGTTCTCGTCACCGTTGTGCTCGACCTGAGCGCGCTCAACCTCGACGCCTTTTGGACCGTGCTCGATCACAAGAGCCTGGTTTATCCCTTCGACGCGCAGGGCCGCCGCCGGGATTTTGCCGACATCCCGAAGACCGTCATGCAGTTGAAGGACGATCCGTTCCGTAGCCTCGCCGGCGAGTTGCGGCGGGCGGGCGGTTTTGCCAAGGACACCACCCCGTTCAGCGAGTTTCTGTGGGCGGATTTTTTCCGCCGCAAGATCAAGAGAAAGGCGGTCGAAGCAGATTTTTCCGCCGCGATGGAACGAGCGCTGCGCCTGGCGAGAAGCGAAGAGGCGGAATATCTGCCGGGCTGGTGCGGCCCCAAGGCCGACGCGTGATCGCGGCGTAACGTTTGCCGACGGCGGTCCCCGGCCCCGCGCTACCGCCTATGGCGAGGCGTACCAGCGCAGCGCGCGCTCCAGTGGTCTTACTCCCTACACGCTTAGGTCATATTTCCGCCCGCCGGCGAAGGCATTGAGAGACGGTGCGCCTGGGGATCGTCGGCGCGCGAGTCGGGGGACCCTTCGCTTTGCTGATCCGTCGCCAGACCCGCTTGAGCCGCGGCGTCAAAGACATCCTCGTGACTGGCATCACAGTCACGACGCTTTTCACCTCTGTGGCTACGGCCTCTGCCCAAAACATTTTCGAGGCGCTGTTCGGCCGCCTGGCGCCTGCTCCTGGTCCCGTTCCGGACGCCAACTTCACGGCGCGCGACAGGCAGCAACTAGCGCACCCGCCTTACCAGCAGGCGTGGATTCCGCCCGCCTATCGGCGTCAGGTCGTTCGATACCACCGGCAGGAAGCGCCAGGCACTATCCTGGTCGATACCGATGCACGCTACGTTTACCTGGTGCTCCCTGAGGGCAAGGCGATCCGCTACGGCGCGATCGTGGGCGAGGATGCCCAGGCCTGGTCCGGCGTGGCCACAGTCGGCCGCAGGGAAGAATGGCCGGGATGGACGCCGACCGAGGGTGAGAAGCGGCGACTCGGCCCGCTTCCGAACTACGTCGAAGGCGGCGCGAGCAACCCAATGGGTGCGCGTGCGCTCTACCTCTACTCAGGCGGCCAGGACACGCTCTATCGCATCCACGGCACGAACCAGCCCGGATGGATCGGACATGCGATTTCGTCGGGTTGCATCCGCTTGACCAATGAGGATGTGATCGATCTCTACAGCCGGGTGAAGACGGGCGCGCTTGTGGTGGTGCTGGGACCCAAGCGCGGAGCCCCTCGCGTCACGTCGGCCAGCGCCCAATAGGCAATTCAATCGACGCATCTAGAAGGCCGGCGCAAACGCTCGCCCTCTTTTTATCCGCACCCGCGCATGTTTCTATCGCCGCGGGGCGCTCTTTGATTTGAGCACTTCGTCAGCGCGCGGTGCAGACGTCTGCTTGGCACCAAGCGTCGCCATCGCACCTCGCGCGTCATGGCGCGCGAGGTGACGATCTCGCAGATGCTTTCCGGCGCGGCGGCTTGAGCCAGTAATCAATACGGAACGCAGTAGCTGATGATGCAAATTCCGCTGTACCGCTCGCACCGGATAAGCGCTTGCCATTTGGCATCGGCGACAAAGTAGGCACGACCGTAACCAACCGAGCGCGGTCCGACCGCTTGGCACACGAAGCCGGCCGCAGCCGACGCCTCAGAGGAAGCAACCCCAAGCAGCGCAGTCGCGAATGCGAGCGAAAATAGAACCTTTCCCATAACCACTCCTCCCAACCAGTTACACGACCTCGGCTCTTACGGTGTCGGTTCCGTGGGGCCCTTCTATGACGGACTAAGGGCCGCCCCGTGGCGTGTTTAGAGCGTGTCCAGTCGGTGCGGCGGCTCGAACTGCGGGCCTCGATCGTTTTTTGAGCCCCCGCAGGATTAACGCGCGAATGGCCTTTTGCCCCATTTTTCTTCGGCCCCCCCACTCTCGGGTGCGTTTTTCGGTCTGCGCGATAGCTTTTTCGGATTCGACCAAATTGTGATTGCCGTCACAGCTTTTCTTTCCGTCCCTCCTTAAACCAGACAACAGAGACATCCGCTCTGAGGCCAGGAGGAGCACATGGCACCGAAATCAGATAAGTCATTCGCCAAGGCCACGACGAAGCTCGGGCTGGCAACGGTTATCGCGGCTCTTTGGATGACCGCGGTCCCCATCACTGGCGCGGTTGCCGACGTTCAAATCAGCGCGGCACGTGCGCAGGCCATTCAGCAGTGCAACCGCTTGGCGGCACGATATCCGCTACACGACTGGGGCAACACCCAAATCCATCTGTATCGGTCCTGCATGGCCCAACGTGGCCAACAAGAATGATTGGCAAAAGCGCGGCCTCGGTGCTGGTGTATCGGCGGTTTTCGGTTTGAGGGCAAACGCTACGCATAGTGCTCCGCGTTGTCTTCATAAGGCGTCGCTATACTTGGGATTATCGGTGGGGCCGCAATATTGACTGCGGCGCCCCTCTCGCTGCAATGGTCGCAAAAGAATGTGGCGCTATCGCTTGACAGCGCTAAAGCTGGAACTGCGACGAGCGCTGCGGGTGTCAGCCGAAGGGCTCACCGAAGGGCATATCGCCGCGCAGCTTACGGAACCGCAGCGGCTGGATCGGGTGGGTACGGCTATAGCCCGCCGACCTACTCCAGCTACTGGATACCTTACGGAACAAGCTACGCCGCGCCTTATGGCATCTATAGCAGCAGCTACGGCATAGCTCACGAGCGTCTGAAATCAGGCTACGCCGCACCGTACGGACCGATCTTCTACTGAGGGTGCCCGCCGCGTTGGTCTTGGTCATTTGCGCCGCACCCAGCGTGCGATGCAAATGGCCAAGTCGCGCGGGAGGAGCCGGGACGAAAAGCCCCCTGCCCTCTGATTCGATCCAACAATTGCGGACTTAACGGACCCGGCCAAGACTAACGGAACGGCGGTCACCCCTTCTCAAATGGGCGCCGCCGTTTGCGCACCCGCCTGCCGCAGCGGGTGCTCCGACGCGAATGCGTCGATCTGCATGCAGGCATCGAGGATACGCCGCGCGGTCGGATAAGGCGCCGGATCGCTGTCGCACAGCATCTTGGCGCTGGTGAGATGTGCGACCAGGCAGAGATCGGCGATGGTCGGCCGATCGCCGCAGCAGAAGCGCCCGGTGCGCGGGTCGCGCGCCAGCACGTCCTCGATCGCCCGGCTGGCAAGATCGAGCCAATGCCTGAGCCACCTCATCCGCGCCGGCTCATCGAGATGAAGCTCCTGTTCGAGATATTTTCGCACGCGCGGGACGATAAAGGGATGCGCGTCCATCGCCGGCATCTGAGCAAGCGCCCGCACATGCGCGCGTGCGCGCAAATCCACCGGCAGGAGCGGCGGTTGCGGATATTTCTCCTCGAGGTATTCGAGGATCGCAAGCGATTGCACCAGCGGCGGGCCGTCGCCGTCGAGCAACGTCGGCACCACCATCTCCGGATTGAGCGCCCGATAGGTTGGGTCGAACTGGTCGCCCTTGAGCAAATCGAGCGAAATCGTTTCCGCAACCAGCCCTTTCAGACGCAGTGCGATGCGCACGCGAAATGACGCCTGCGATCGCCAGTAGGTGTAAAGCTTCATGCGATGCGCGTTCCCGTTATGATGTCCTCAAGGCCGCCATGCATGGCGTCGAGCCGCTATCAAACGATCGTCGTGAGAAGGATACCCGATATGGTCGTCAGAATTGAAAAAGATGGACCGGTATGGACCGTGATTCACGACCGGCCCGAAGCCCGCAACGCCATGGACCCCGCAAGCGCGGATGCGCTGACAGCCGCGTTTCTTGAATTCGACGCCGACAAGGATGCTTGTGTCGCGGTCTTCTATGGCGCGGGCGGCGCGTTTTGCGCGGGCTGGGATCTCAAATACGTGAGCACGCTCGACGCCGATTATCCGCTGGGGGAGTTCGACATCTCGACCGCGCGGCCGCGCGGCAATGGCGGGGAAATTCCGCGCGGACCGCTGGGACCCTCGCGGCTCGAGCTGGACAAGCCAGTCATCGCCGCGATCGAGGGCCCGGCCGTCGCCGGCGGGATGGAGCTGGGGCTATGGTGCGATTTCCGGGTGATGGCGCAAGGGTCTTACTTCGGCGTCTATTGTCGCCGTTGGGGTGTGCCGCTGATCGACGGCGGAACCGTGCGGCTGCCTCGAATCGTCGGCCAGGGCCGGGCGCTCGAAATCATTCTCACCGGGCGAAAAGTGCCTGCAGAAGAGTGCTTGACCATCGGCTTGTGCGAATACGTCACCCCCAAGGGCGGCGCCCGTGCGAAGGCGGAGGAGCTCGCGCGCGAAATCGCCCGCTTCCCGCAGGTTTGCGTGCGCGCCGATCGGCGCTCCGCCATCAGGAGCCATGGGCTTGGCGTGCGCGAGGCGTTGATTCAGGAATGGTATAACGGGCGCGAAGCGCTGATCGCGGACGGCGTGGCCGGTGCGGGCCGCTTCAAAGCCGGGCTGGGTCGGCACGGCGACTTCGACAAAATTCGGTGATGGTGTCGTAACGGCGGGAACATAGCCATGGCGAGGAAGCTCGTATCGTCCGGCTCCAGCTTCGAGGCGGACATCGGCTATTCACGCGCCGTCGTCGATGGAGATTGGATTTTCGTTTCCGGCACGACCGGCTTCGACTACGCTACGATGACAGTCTCCGATGACGTGGTCGCTCAGTGCGAGCAATCGATGCGCAACATCGCGTCCGCGCTTTCGCAAGCTGGTGCGTCGATGGCCGACATCGTGCGCGTGCGCTACATATTGCCGAGGCGCGAGGATTTCGAGCCCTGTTGGCCGGTGCTCAAGGAGTATCTCGGCAACGTGAGGCCTGCCGCGACCATGATCCAAGCGGGCCTGTCCGATCCGCGCATGAAGATCGAGATTGAAGTGACCGCACGGCGCAGCGCCAAATGAGCATGAAGCTTCCCCGCCGCACATTCCTGCGTCTGGCCGCGGCCGCCGCCGCGCTGCCGGCCGCGCCACGCGTCGCTTGGGTGCAAAGCTATCCGTCCCGGCCGGTGCGGTTCGTCGTCGGCTTTGCGCCCGGCGGCGGCGGCGACCTCGCCACGCGCCTGATGGCTCAGTGGCTCTCCGAGCGGCTCGGGCAGCAGTTCGTGGTCGAGAACCGGGTCGGCGCCTCCAGCAATCTCGCCACCGAGCAGGTGGTGCGCGCGCCCGCCGACGGATACACGCTCATCCAGCTCAACGTGGCGAATGCCATCAACGCATCGCTCTACAGCAAGCTGAGCTTCGACGTGTTGCGCGACCTCGCCCCGGTGGCGTCGTTCATGCGAGTGCCCAACGTGATGGAGGTCAGTCCGACGCTGCCGGTCACGACGGTTCCCGAGTTCATCGCCTACGCCAAGGCCAATCCGGGAAAGGTCTTGTTTGCATCCTCGGGCGTCGGCACGACGATTCACATGTCCGGCGAATTGTTCAAGACGATGGCTGCAATCGACATCGTGCACGTCCCCTATCGCGGTCTCGCGGCGGGCGGCTACGCCGACCTCATGACGGGCACGGTGCACGTGACCTTCGACAATCTTCCGCCCTCGATCGAGCTGATACGCGCCGGCAAGCTGCGCGCGCTCGCGGTCACCTCGACGACGCGTTCGCAGGCCATGCCGGAGCTTCCGACCGTGGGGGATTTCCTGCCGGGCTATGAGGCGAGCGCATGGTATGGCATCGCCGCGCCCGCCGGCACGCCCGCCGCCATCGTCGAGACGCTCAACCGCGAACTCAACGCCGCCTTTGCCGATCCCAGGATGAAGGCACGGATCGCCGAGCTCGGCGGCACGCCGCTGCCCGGCTCGCCCGCCGATTTCGCCAAGCTGTTCGCGGCCGAAACCGAGAAGTGGGCCAAGGTGGTCAAATTGTCGGGCGCGAAAGCGGATTGAGCCCTCACGCCGCGTTCCAATCGGGCCGGATCGGTCCGGACACGCCGTCGAACGCGCCCGCGCCGAGCTCGCAGACGAGGAGCCGCGCCGGGTCGACCGGCCCCGGCATGGTGGCGCGGCCCTTGGGAATGCCCTTGAAGCCGGACTTGCCGTAGTACGGCTCGTCGCCCACCAGCACGACCAGCCGATGACCCTTGCCCTTTGCCTCGGCAAGCGCGCGCTCGATCAAGGCATAGCCGACGCCGCGCTCGCGAAACGCCGGCTCGACGGTGAGCGGGCCGAGCAGCAGCGCCTTGGTCTCGCCGATGCGAATCGGAGACAGCCTCACCGAGCCGACCAGCAACGTGCCGATGCGCGCGGTGAACGACAGGTCGAGGCTGTGGCCTATGCCCTCGCGCAGCCGATAAGCCGACTTGGCGTAGCGGCCGGGGCCGAAGGTGCGCTCGTGCAGGCGCTCGATCGGCACCGCGTCGTCGACCGTTTCCGGCCGGATGGCGAGGGAGAGGTCGGTCATTTGCGCCCGAGCGCGCTTAGCATTTGGCGGGCGCAAGGTCCATTGCCCGGCACGCAACCTGGCGCCGATTGCGGGAGAGATGAAAAGCATTCGCGCCAATGATTAGATAGGCTACGGGTCGGGCAAACAGGGACGTTCGGCATGGGCCTTCTGGTCGACGGCGTCTGGCAGGACGAGCAGCACATCGCGCGCACGCCGGGTGGGCATTTCGTGCGCCCGACCACGCGCTTTCGCAACTGGGTGACGGAAGACGGCAGCCCCGGCCCGACCGGTGAAGGCGGCTTTGCCGCCGCGCGCGGACGCTACCATCTCTACGTGGCGCTGCCCTGCCCATGGGCGCACCGCACCGTGATCATGCGCATGCTCAAGGGGCTCGAAGACGTGGTCTCGATGTCGGTGCTCGAGCCGCTCTACGGTCCGCACGGCTGGCGGTTCGGAACGAGCCCCGGCACCGTTCCCGACAGCGTCAACGGCGCGAGCGAGCTCGCCGAGATCTATCTGCGCGCCGATCCGCGCTACACCGGCCGCGTCAGCGTGCCGGCGCTGTGGGACAAGGAGCGCCGCACCATCGTCAACAACGAATCGGCCGAGATCATCCGCATGCTCAATGGCGCCTTCGGCCGCTTCACCAATGTGCGGACGGACTATTATCCGCCGGCGCTGCGCGAGGAGATCGATCGCGTCAACGCGCTCGTTTACGAGAACGTCAACAACGGCGTCTATCGGGCGGGTTTCGCCACCGCGCAGGAGGCCTACGAAGAGGCGTTCCGCGCGGTGTTTGGCGCGCTCGACGAGCTCGAGCGGCGGCTCGCGCGCCAGCGCTACCTCGCGGGCAAAGACATCACCGAAGCCGACTGGCGGCTGTTCACCACGCTCGTTCGCTTCGACGCCGTCTACTACAGCCACTTCAAATGCAACCTGCGCCGCATCATCGACTACCCCAATCTCTCGAATTATCTGCGCGATCTCTATCAACAGGGAGACGTCGCCGCGACCGTCAACATGGACCACATCAAGCGGCACTATTACGGCAGCCAGCGCCACGTGAACCCGACCGGCATCGTGCCGCTGGGTCCGCAGCTCGATTTTTTGGCGCCGCACGACCGCGGCAGGTTCGAGAACTAGAGTGTGTCTGCGGCCAAACCGTTGCCGTTTCGCAGACGCTCCGTGGCGGCCGAGTCGAGCCGTCCATCCGCGTCGACGACCACCCCATAGTCGCGCCGCGCGTCCTGCGCGGTGATAAAGCCGTCGCGCACGTCGTCAAGGACGCGTTGCGGGTCGCGCGTGCGTGGATCTCCGATGCCGCCGCCCCCCGGCAGCTCGAGGCGGATCGCGTCGCGCGGCGGCACGGTCTGGCGTCCTTTCGGCCGGATGGGCCGGCCGGAGCGCAGCGCCACCGTGCCGGACGCGCCCGCGCCGCCGCCGTCGCGGCCGCGCGCGGGGTTGTGCACGCGCTCGAAATTGCACAGAAGCGCGATCGGCGCGGCGCCGGCGCCACCGAGCTCGATCACCTGGCCGAGCCCGCCACGCAGCCTGCCGGCACCGCCGGAGCCGTCGCGGAATTCGCGGCGATAGAATACCACCGGAGCCACGCTCTCGGTCGCTTCCACCGGAATCGTGCGCACGCCCGACGGGAAAGCGGTCGCGCTGAGCCCGTCCTTGGTGGGGCGCGCGCCGGCACCGCCGCAGTGGAAGATCACGGTGCTGAATTCCGGCAGCGCGTTCGCGTCGGTGCCCTCTTCGACTTCATCGACCAGTGAGCCGCCGCCGAAGATCTGCGGATTCCAGAGCGAGGAGGCGCCTTCAGCCGGCACCGGCATCACCCCCTGCAGACAGCCGAACACCACATCCGGCAGCATCTGGCCGACCGTGTGCCGCGCAGCCACCGGCCACGGCCGCTTGACGTTGAGCACGCAGCCTTCCGGCGCGCTCACGCTGATCGGGGCAAGCGAGCCGAAATTGTTCGGCACCTCGGGCGCCACCAGGCATTTGACGCCGAACGCGGTGTAGGCGAGGCAATAGTTGTAGACGACGTTGATGCCGTGAGACGACGCCGGCGAGGTGCCGTCGAAATCCACGTGAATGCCCTCATCGGAAATGGTCAGGGCGGCATTGAGCACGAGCGGCTTGTCGTAGCCGTCCATCGTCACGCTGTTGCGATAGGTGCCCTTCGGCAGCGCGCGGATGCGCTCGAGCGTCGCCTCGCGCGATGTTTCGATGATGGTGTCGCCGAGCCGGTCGAGATTGGCGATCTCGAACTCGTCCATCATCTCGATCAGCCGGCGGCTCCCTTCGTCGTTGCATGCCGCGGTTGCGTAGATGTCGCCCTCGACTTGCAGCGGCTCGCGCACGTTGGCGCGCACCAAGCGCAGCAGATCCTCATTCATGCGGCCCTCGCGGGCGAGCGGCATGATCGGAATAAACAGGCCTTCCTCGAACACCTGCCGTCCGTCCGGTCCCATCCCGAGCCCGCCAATATCGACGACGTGGATCGTGTTGGCGAACAGCCCGACAGGTTCGCCGCGGTAGAAGCTCGGCGTCACCACCGTAATGTCATGCAGATGGCCGGACGTCAGCCAGGGGTCGTTGGTGATGTAGTGGTCGCCGGGCTTCATGGTCGCGAGCGGATAGACGTCGAGAAAATGTTTGACCGCGTTGGCCATGGAGTTCACGTGTCCCGGCGTGCCGGTGACCGCTTGCGCCAGCATGCGACCCTGGCGGTCGAACACGCCCGCCGAAAGATCGCCGGCCTCCCGCACGGGGGTGCTGAACGCGGTACGCATCATCGTCTGCGCCTGCTCTTCCACCACGGCAATCAGGCGGCTCCACATGATCTGGGTGTGGATCTGAGCGAGCACCGCGTTGGGACGAGCGACCATGATTCAAGCCTCGTTGCGGGTGAGTTCAATATAGCCGAACCGGTCGATCCGTGCGTCGAAGAGCGGGCTGATGACGGTAGACGTCTCGTCCTCCGCGATCACGGCCGGGCCGCTGATGCGCGCTCCCGGCGCGAGATCCGGCCGCCGATAAATGTCCACTTCCTCGAATTCACCGGTATGCGGGTCGAAGATCGGCCGCCGCGAGGCCGGTTTTGGCTTGCTCGCGCGCTCGCGAGTGGGTGCGCCAAGTTGGCCTTCCGCCGGGGCCCTCACCGCGACCACCCAGCTGAGAATTTCGATCTCGACGCCTGGGATCGGGCGGCTGTAGAGCCGGCGATACACTGCCTCGAACAGCTCCCTGATGGTCGATCGATCGGCAGCCGTGAGGTCGCGCACCGGAAGCTCGACCGCGATCTCGTGGCCCTGGCCGCGGTAGCGCATGAAGGCGGAGCGCTGCTCAACCAGTTTGGCGGCGGGCGCGCCGCGCCGCACGATCGCTTCTGCTTCGGCGCGCATCTCTGCGAACAGGCGGTTCACCGATGCGGCCTCGAAGCTGCCGAGACGCATCAGCCTGCCGCGCACGGTCTCGTAGGCCACCGGAGCGCGCAGGAGGCCGACCGCCGAACCCACGCCCGCGTTGACCGGGACAAGGACTCGACTGATGCCCAGTTTCTCGGCGACACGTGCGGCGTGCAGCGGAGCGGCGCCACCGAAAGCGATCAGCGTGCGGGAGCGCAGGTCCTTCCCGCTCTCGATGGCATGCACGCGCGCCGCGTTCGCCATGTTCTCGTCCACCATCTCGCTGATGCCGAGTGCCGCATGCTCGGTTGCGAGGTTCAGCGCAGCCGCGATCTGGTCGGCAGTCGCGCGCTTGGCAGCAGCGACATCAAGCGTGATCTTGCCGCCGGAGAAGGTCGTCGGATCGATACGCCCAAGAACCACATCGGCATCGGTCACGGTCGGTTCTTCGCCGCCGCGGCCGTAGCACACCGGCCCCGGCTCCGACCCGGCGCTGTCTGGACCGACGACGATCCGCCCGAGCGTGTCAACGCGCGCGATCGAACCGCCGCCGGCGCCGATCTCGACCATTTCGATTACCGGAATGCGCAGCGGCAGTCCGCTGCCCTTGAGGAAGCGGTAGATCCGCGCCACCTCGAAGGCGCGCGCGGTTTGCGGCTGCGCCTTGTCGATGAGGCAGATCTTCGCGGTCGTCCCGCCCATGTCGAAGGATACGACCTGATCGAGCCCGTGCTCGCGCGCGATGCAGGCGGCGAAGATCGCGCCGCCCGCGGGCCCGGATTCGACCAGCCGGACCGGGAAGCGAATCGCGGTCTCGGTGGTCGTGATCCCGCCGCCCGAAGTCATCAGCAGGAGGGGACAGTGAAAGCCGGCGCGCACGAGATCGCGGGCGAGCTTCACCAGATAGCGCCCGATCATTGGTTGGAGATAGGCGTTCGCGCACGCGGTAGAGAAGCGCTCGTATTCGCGCATCTCCGGCGAGACGTCGCAGGACAGCGTCACTGCGAGCTGCGGCAACCGGCGCGCAATCGCATCGCCGACCCGGCGCTCGTGATCCGGATTGGTGAAGCTGTGCAACAGCCCGACTGCCACGGCCTCGACTTGCTGGGCCGCGAGCGTCTCGATCGCACGGGCAACGCTGGAGTCATCGAGCGGAACCAGCACCTCGCCTTGCGCATCGATCCGCTCGCGAACGGGCAGGCGCAACCGGCGGGGAACGAGCGGCGGCGGCAGGTCGATGTTGACGTCGTATTGCTCGAAGCGGTTTTCGTGACGGATCTCGACCACGTCGCGGAAGCCTTCGGTGGTGAGAAGCGCGGTTCTGGCGCCCTTGCGCTCGATGAGCGCATTGGTGGCGAGCGTCGTCCCATGGATGATCACGCCGACCTCGCCGGGCTCGACGCCGGCCTCGGCCGTGACCGAGCGCAAAGCGGTGAGCACGCCGTCTTCCGGCGCGTGCGGCGTGGTCAGAATCTTCCCCGTAAACCGCCGCTCGCCGATTTCCAACGCCACGTCGGTGAACGTGCCGCCGATATCGACGCCGAGCCTGATTGTGGGGGAGGATGTCACGCGTGAGCGCTCAAGCCGCTGTCCGGCAATGACAGTAACGTGAGCGACGCGTCAGGGCAAAGCACCTAGAGCGCTTTCAGCGCCCTTCACTGACGCAGGACCCCCATCTCGCGATAGTAGCGCTCGGCGCCGGGATGGAGCGGCACCGGCATTGCGACCACGGCGTCCTTGAGCGAAATACCGCTCGCGGCTGGATGCGTTTGCACGAGCTGGGTGAGATTGTTGAAAATGGCGCGCGTCATGGCATAGACCGTATCGGCGCTCACACCCTCGCGGGTGACGAGGAAATTGACGATCGCCGCGGTCTCGACGTCCTTGGTCTGGCCTTCGTAGGTCCGCGCCGGGATGACCGCGGGAACAATCGCCGCATCGTTGATCTTGACGACGACGTCCTTGGGAATTTCCACGAGGTTGATCGGTATTGACGCTGCCAGTTGACGGATTGAATCAACACCGAGTCCGGCCGATTGCAGGGTCGCGTCCAAATCGCCTTTCTCGATCAATTTCGCCGACTGGCCGAAGGGCGAATAATCGGTGCGGGAGAAATCACGATATGAAAGACCGGCGGCCGCAAAGATCGCGCGCGCATTGAGCTCGGTGCCGGACGGCTTCGGCCCGACCGAGACGCGCTTGCCCTTCAGGTCGGCGAGGGTCTTGATCCCAGATGCCGCGCTGGCGACGAGTTGCACGTAATTGCGATAGATCGCGGCGACGCCGCGCAGCTTGGTGAGTGGGCTGCGGAATCCCGCTTCCGCGTTGCCCTTCAACGCAGCCGATAGCACGTCGCCAAGACAGAAGGAGAGTTCGGCGTCTCCATTCTCCAGAAACGTCAGATTCTCGACAGAGCCTTTGGTGACCTGAACGCTTGACCGTGCGCCTGGTATCGTCTTGAGAAAAATCGCCGAAATGGCGTTGCCGAGCGGATAATAGACGCCGCTGGTGCTGCCCGTCAGGATGACTATCGATTGCTGTGCCGCGACTGGAGTACTGAAGGCCACGGCAATAAGCGTCGCAAGCGCTAGCTTTTTCATAGCATTCTCTAGTCCTGGGAGACCCTCGCTTTTATTGCTAATGTCGCCGTTGCGCTCAGCTTGCCCGCACTCATTGCGGCGATTCCCTGACTAAGGCGCTGCACTCTCGCCGCGGCGCGGTCACTGGGTTTGTTGCACCGCGATCGGGACCCCGATCTCACGATAATAGCGGGCTGCACCAGGATGGAGCGGCAGAAGTTCATCTCGGCCGATATTCGCCGGGACGGTCTCTTTCGCCGACGATTGCGCCTTCACCAACTCCTCGCGGTTGTCGAACACAGCCTTCACGATTCTGTAAACGAAATCGCCGGGCAGATCCTTGTGCGCGACCGCGAAATTGTAGAGCCCGATCGTTAGGTAGTCACGCTCCTGAGTCGGATAGGTTTGGGCCGGGACCGTGGACCGCGATATCTCCGGCAGCGCTTTTCGGATTAAGGCGATCTGGTCAGCGGAGGGTGGGACGAAGTCAAGAGGCTCTGCTGCAATCAGCTGCGTAAGCGCGGGGGTGGGGAATCCGGTGCCAAAAACGATACCATCCAGATCGCCCGATTTGAGTTGCGACGTCATGCTTTCCCATGCACCAAAACGCACGTTAGCCTTGATATCGAGCGCCCTGAATATCATTGGCAGATAGACACCTGCCGTTGCAGCGCGCGGACCGGCACCAATGTGCAACCCAGCCAGATCCTCGAGCCAATGAAGGTGAAGGCGCTTGGCTGCCACAAACTGAAAAGCGGTGTCGTACATCGGGAATATCACCCGCATGGAACGGTATTGCGTTCCCTTGGTCCAATCGCTCCCGTTCCATGCCTGCAGGCCGACGCCCATCGTAATGAACGCAAGCGTCGCCTGTTTCCTTTCAAGCAGTACGACGTTCTGTGCCGGGCCCTGAGTTGATTGCGCGGTGACCTCTTGTCCCAATTCGCGGGACAGAATACGAGCGAGCCCTTGGCCATAAGCGAGATAAGGTCCGCCCGGCGACGCCGTCGCGATGACGATCGGCTCGGCCGCCGGAGCATCCTCGCAGGCCGCGATGCCGACAAGAACGACCGTGGCAATGAATGCGCAAGCAGCTCGGAGCATGGCGGTCATCTTCTGGCAACCTTCCGCTGTCATTGGGTCTGGGCGACCGGAATGGGGATCCCGATTTCACGATAATAGCGCGCGGCTCCGGGATGCAGCGGAAGAACTTCATCTCGGCCGATATTTGTCGGGACGGTCTCTTTCGCTAACGATTCCGCCTTCACCAACTCTTCGCGATTGTCGAATACCGTTTTCACGATCTTGTAGACGAGGTCGTCGGGCACATCCTTTTGCGCGACCGCAAAATTGAAGAGCCCAACCGTTTGATAGTCGCGAGCCAAAGAAGAATACGTTCCGGTCGGGACTGTGGACCGCGATATCTCCGGCAGCGCTTTTCGGATTAAGGCAATCTGGTCAGCGGATGGCTGGACGAAATCAACGGGCTCCGCCGCAATCAGCTCAGTAAGCGCCGGGGTGGGTACTCCAGAGGCCAAGACGATTGCTTCTACATCGCCTGATTTTAGTTGCGACGTCATGCTTTCGTACGCGCCAAAGCGCACGGCAGTCTTGATATCGAGAGCGTTGAATATCCTTGGCAGATAAATGCCCGCCGTTCCGGCGCGCGGACCGGCACCAATGTGCAACCCAGCCAGATCCTCGAGCCAATTAAGGCGAAGGCGCTTCGCTGCCACAAACTGAAACGCTGTGTCGTACATCGGGAATAACACCCGCATGGAACGGTATTGCGTTCCTTTGGTCCAATCGCTTCCGTTCCATGCCTGCAGGCCGACGCCCATCGTAATGAACGCAAGCGTCGCCTGTTTCCTTTCAATCAGTAAGATATTCTGTGCTGGGCCCTGAGTTGACTGTGTAGTGACCTCTTGTCCCAATTCGCGGGCCAGAATGCGAGCGAGCCCTTGGCCATAAGCCTGATAAGACCCGCCGGGCGACCCCGTCGCGATTGTGATCAGCTCGGCCGCAGGGGCATCCTCGCAGACCGCCATGCCGATAAGAACGAGCGCGGCAATGAATGCATAAGCAGCTCGGCGCATGGCGGTCATCTTCTGGCAACCTTCCGCTGTCATTGGGTCTGGGCGACCGGAATGGGAATCCCGATCTCACGATAATAACGCTCCGCTCCCGGATGCAGCGGGAGAACCGTGTCACGGCTGATATTCGCGGGAACGGTCTCTTTGGCCGACGATTGGGCCTTCACCAGCTCGTCGCCGTGGTCGAACACCGCTTTCACGATCTTGTAGACGAGGTCGTCGGGCAGATCTTTATGCGCGACGGCAAAATTGAAGAGACCCATCGTCTGATAGTCGCGAGCCAAGGAGGCATACGTGCCGGCCGGAACGGTGGACCGAGTAATTTCCGGTATTTCTTTGCGGATTGCGGCGATCTGCTCGGGGGAGGGTTGGATGAAGTCAACTAGGTCCACTGCAATCAGCTCGGTAAGCGCCGGGGTAGGAAATCCGGCGGCAAACACGATCGCATCGAGCTCTCCCGATTTGAGTTGCGAGGCCATGCTTTCCCACGCACCAAACCGAATGTTCGCCTTGATGTCGAGAGTCGTAAGCAGAATGGGCAGATAAGTGCCACCGGTTCCAGCGCGCGGTCCGGCGCCGATGCGTAACCCGGCGAGGTCCTCGAGCCAATTGATCCGAAGACGCTTCGCCGCGACGAACTGAAAAGCCGTGTCGTACATCGGGAATATCACCCGCATGGAACGATGGCGCGCACCCTTGGTCCAATCGGCGCCATTCCAGGCCTGCAGGGCGACACCCATCGTCGTAAAGGCGAGCATCATCTGCTTGTTTTCGAGCAGCGTGATATTTTGCGCCGGGCCTTGCGTTGACTGTGCGGTGACCTCTTGTCCCAGCTCGCGCGACAGAATGCGAGCGAGGCCCTGACCGTAAGCCAGATAAGGTCCGCCCGGCGACGCCGTGCCGATGATGATGGGCTCGGCGGCACGGGCATCCTCGCGGGCTCCCATACCGACAAGAATGACGATAGCAAGAAGCGCACATGTGGCACGGAACGTATTGGTCATTTGCTTGCAACCCTTCTGCGAAGCTTCAATCGTCCGACCTTGTCGCTTGGCCGTGTGCTCATAAATCCGGCTCGGTGAGCGTGGCTCAATGTACGCTCCGCTCCGAAAGTGATCAAATTGCTGCGCGGCTGCAAAATGACGCGATGTGCCAGGAGCCGACATTAGCGCGGAGCCGACATTAGCGCGCTTACTCGATCACCTCGCCGGCGCGCACCAAGACTGCGGTGGGACGTCCATACCCAGGCGCTTCGCAGTTCGCAGGTTCAAAACCAACTCGAACTTAGCCGACTGCAGTCACAGATCGCGCCGATCGTGTCGGACAACGCCTGGGCGGAGACCCCATCCAAACCGCTCACGTGGGTAGGACCTTCCAGCGAAAGAGTCTGCCCGAGGACAATCATCATTCATCGGCACAGGGCGTAAAGCAGCCGGAGGTCCTACAGAGAAGTTCTTAGGTCATATGACCAAAGTCTTAGTTGGGCGATACCGGCATGAATTTGACATCTCCCGTGGAGGACCACCGTCAGGCGATTACAATTTCAGCACACAGGTCTCGCCAAGAACGCGCAAGTGAGTAGAATCTCCATGCAATGGAGAATGCGGGAGACCTTCGTATGAAGGTTCTTATTGCCGACGACCACGCATTGATTCGCGAGGCGTTGCACGCTGTCTTGAAAGAACTGAAGCGCGAGACCGTCATATTTGAAGCTTCGAACAGCCGTCAGGCGATGCGAATAGTCGAGGAACACCCCGATCTCAGCCTCATTCTGCTTGATATCAATTTGCCTGATCGAGATGGTTTCTCCGTCCTCGGCGAGCTGCGCGAGCGCGATGCGACCATTGCAATCATCGTTCTCTCGGCCGTGGATGACCAAGACACCGTCAAACGCGCTTTCAAACTCGGCGCTCTGGGTTTCATCCCGAAAACGACGGAGCGCGAGGTCATGCTCAACGCCATTCAGTTGGTGCTCTCCGGCGGTATCTACATTCCCTCGGAAATTCTCGACCGTGAGCAGACGACGTCTCCGCGGCCTGCAAACAAATTGTCGACACGCGAACTTCTGAGCGATCTCGGGTTGACGGGTCGACAGATCGAGGTGCTTGCGCTTTTGATGCAAGGAAAGAGCAACAAGGTCATTGCCAACACCCTCAATATGGGCGTGCCGACGGTGAAGAACCAAATCACAGTCGTTCTCAAGGCACTCAAGGTAACGAGCCGCACCGAGGCAGTGATAAAAGTGGGAAAAATGGGCTGGGAATTGCCGTCGAACTCCGAGTCATAAAGCCGATCTCTTCAACGCCCTCGCGGTGTCTCTCCTGTCGTCATCGCCCTTGAAGAGCTGATGCATGACGGCGCGGAGCCGCATCGGGTCGACGGGCTTGTGGAGCAACGTATAGCCTTTATCCCTGGCGTCACGTAATCGCTCGGGCGCCGTATCGCCGCTGATGAGAATAGCTGGAATCGATGCGCCGAACGCGGCATCAATCCGCTCGATTGCTTCGATCCCGGTCTTTCCATTCGCCAGATGATAATCCGAGATGATGAGGTCGGGGCGTTGTTCGCGCTCGGTGAGCTGGATCAATGCGGCTTCGTCGGACGCCGCGGTAACGACGGAGCATCCCCATTTGCCGAGCAATGCACTCGTTCCCTCCAGCACGATTGGAGCGTCGTCAATGATGAGAATGACCTTGCCTTCGACCGCGAAGGCGGCGGGATGGAGTGAGCGGACGGTCTCGACGGACGCAACGCCTTCGGCCGCCACCGGAACCAGGATTGTGAATCGCGAGCCTCGGCCCACGGTCGAGGTCAATTCGATGTCATGGTTGAGAAGCCGGCGAAGCCTGTCGACAATGGCTAGGCCGAGTCCCAGGCCGCCGTACCGATCTCGTTCTTGAGTGGGAAGCTGAAAGAACTCGCCGAAGATATTCTGCCTGTGACCCTCGGGAATGCCGGGACCGCTGTCCCAAACTTCGATACGCAACATGTCACCGCGCCGACGACATCCGACGGTGATCCCGCCACGCGATGTATAGCGCATGGCATTGGATACCAGATTGAGCAGTATGCGTTCGAGCAGCAGGGCGTCGCTCCGCACCCAGGCGTTACTTCGCATGACCCGTAGACGCAAGCCTTTTTCGCGCGCGGCCTGATCGAATGTCGTCTCGATTTTTTGCAACAGACGGGCAATCGAGAAATCAACGATCTTGGGGGTGAGGACTCCGGCATCGAGCTTGGAAATGTCGAGGAGCGAATTGAACATTTCGTTCATCTCCCCGACCGCTGCATGGACCCGCTCGATCGTCTTTGCCCTTTCCCGTGGTTTGAGCGGAAGGCGCAGCTGGGCAACGAACAGCCCTAATGCATGTAATGGCTGTCGCAAATCGTGGCTCGCCATGGCAAGGAAGCGGGATTTTGCCGTATTGGCGAGCTCGAGTTCCGACGTGCGGGCGCGCAATTCGCTGAGCAGCCGCGTGTTCTCGATGGCGATGACGGCCTGGGCAGCGAAGTTCTGCACCAGCGCGACCTGCTTGTCGGTAAACGGCCGGACTTCCTGACGGTAGATGACGATGCTGCCGATCAGCACATCGTCCTTGAGCATCGGCACGCCAAGCGTGGTGCGCGCGCCGCTGAGCTTGACGACCATGCTGGTTTCAGCGCCGGCGTCCCAGTGGACCACCTCCTTTGTCTGCAACAGACGGCCATTGGTGGTATTCGGGCCGGGCTGGAAGCGCCCGCGTTGGCTGAGGAACTCGCCGAATTCCGGCACCAAGCCGAGCGTGACCGCGGGGTTAAATACCCCGTGCTCATTGAGGAACAGGACCCCAACCTTCGCCTCGCAAATCCGCACTGCGTTTTCCAGCATCGCCCGGAACACCGGCTGCAGCTCGCCCGGCGAGCTTGAGATGACCTGCAAGACCTCGGAAGTCGCCGCCTGCTGTTCCAAGGCCTCTTTTTCAGTGCCGGCGCGTCGCGATACCTCGTCCCGCAATGCTTGATTGGCGGCCGCAAGCTCCGCGGTGCGCATGTCCACCCGACGATCCAATTCCGTATGCGCTCGATGCAGATTTTCCTCGATCGTTTTCCGCATCGCGACATCGGCACTGAGTGCCAGGCTTGGAACGCTGACGCTGATCAAGAACACAAGGACTGAAAGAAGCGAGTCGTTCAGGCTGGCGGCGGCGAATGGTCCAGTGCCCGAAAACGTTCCCCAAATCGAAAAGCCGGCGAGGATGAACGATGCAACCGCCGTGTCGCGAGGACCGCGGCGCAATGCGGCCCACAACAGCGGCAGGACCGCAAGAAAGCCCAATGCGCCCGGTGCAGCGACGATTTGCACATGAGCGCCGAACGCAATAAATCCGACAGCGACAGCCAAGGCGATGACAGCGGCGGATTTGATCAACTCGGTGCGAGTGAATGCGCGCGCGCCGCTCAGCGCCCAAAGGACGACGACCGGCGTCACAACCAGCGCGCCGATCATGTCCCCCAACCACCAGGTGAGCCAGATATCGGCAAAATTGGCCCACTCTGCACGGCCGGCAATTGCCAAAGTGGTGGTTCCCACGGTAGCGCTGATCGGGGTCGCCAGCACGACGCAAATGACGGCGAATTTTGCCACCGTACTGGGAGTCGAAAATGTATCGCGCCCGTTGGCCCAGACATTGATCAACGCCGCGCCGACCAGCGCTTCAAGCGAGTTGCCGGTTGCAATCGAAATCGCTGTACCGATCGAGCCGGCGGCGGTGGCATTGGCGATAATCGCGGCGAGGAATATTGCCGGCCAGACTCGATATCCCCACAGCACGATCGCAGCGAGGGCAAAACCGGTCGCGGGCCAAACGGACGAGGCGCTGGGATGAATCAGCGCCAGGGCGAGACCGCTCTTGGCGAGGACGAAATAGGTCAGCCCGATACCGATCAGGCCGGCAATATAGTTCAATCCTCCCCGCCGACTGGTTCGCGGGGCAATCGGATGTCGATCCGAAACTGTCGAAGTCATCGCCTACATGCCGGGGTTCTCGATGACGAAAGACTTGCCAAACCGTCGCTCGAGTTTCCGCGCGATCGCGCGCGCAATCATATCGGTTCCTCGGCCCGGAGCGAAGGGCACCTGGATCGTTAGGCTATGGATCGGAAAATCCGGGCAGCGGCATGATGCGGGAACGAGACAGGCAGGATGAGCACGATGATGGCCCAATGGAGCACGAGGCGAGTTTTTTCCTCACTGCTTCATCTGCTGCGCGATCTGCTCGATCGCCGGTTTCCACAATATCTGCTGGTCGCGAATGAATGCCGTCAGCTCGTCAGGCGACATCGGGCGGGCAAACGATCCGCGGGCGGCAAGCGGCTCCCTGACGTCGGCCATTTCGAGCGCTGCGCGCAGGGCTTCGCTCGCCTCGGCGATGATCGGCTCCGGCGTACGGTTCGGTGCCAACACTGCCAGCCAGCTGGAGGCGATGAGATCGGGAACCGTTTCGGCGATGGTCGGCAGCTCCGGGACACTCGGCAGACGCCGTGCCGCGCCCACTGCGAGCGGCACGAGACTGCCTGCTTGAAACGCCGGCACGAGGCCGGTGTAGCCGTCGATCATGATCGGGATGCGACCAGCATAGACATCAGCGATCGCCTGGGCGGAGTTGCCGCTGTAGGGCACCATCTGCAGTTTGATACCGGTGCGCCGTTGCAGTAGCTCGCCGGTCAAATGCGTGAGGCGGCCGACGCCAGTCACTGAGTAGGAGAGCTCGCCAGGCTTTTTTCTTGCCAGATCGATCAACTCCGGCAGGGTCTTGATTCCGAGTTGCGGCGACACAGCGATGACCAGCAACTGCTCGAACGCATAACCGACTGCCGCGAAGTCGCGCGGCACCATCAGCGGCAGATTTGGCGCCTTCCCCGGCACGGCGAGGAATACTGAGAGAGTCGGCGCGTAGAGCGTATAGCCGTCAGGCGCGGCCTGCGACGCGACCGCCGCCGATATGGAGCCGGCGGCCCCGGGCTGATTCACGATCACGACCTGCTGCTTCCAGTAGCGGCTCATGCCATCCGCGACGATGCGCAGACCGGTGTCGACGGCGCTGCCTGGCCCGGAATCGGAAATCAGCCTTATCGGGTTATTTGGATAATCGGTTTGTGCCGACGCCGCATCCGTTGCCACGAAGGCAAGCAGGAGCAGGCCCGCCATCTTGACACACTGTCGGTGCATATTTCCTCGTCGTGCAAGCCTGCATGCCCTGCAATAACTCGGCCAATTTCCGGCGCGCTCAGATCTTCTCGCCGATGCCACCGCTTGTGCGGTTTTCAATCTTGCCTTCTCAGTTGCCCAACGTCGCGGTCGGCGGAAGAGCGATGCCGGCCTCGCGATAGTAGCGAACAGCCCCTGGATGAAGTGGGAGCATTGTATTGCGATCTATATTGGCCGGAATTGTCTCTTTCGCGGACGATTGGGCTTTTATCAACTCGTCGCGATTGTCGAAGACTGCACCGACAATTTTGTAGATCAAATCGTCCGGCAGGTCCTTGTGCGCGACCGCAAAGTTATAGACCCCAATCGTGTGATAATCGTGGGTCCGAGAACGATAGGTGCCGCCAGGAACCAAGGACGGCGTGATTTCCGGCATCTTGTTTCTCACGATTGAACTTTGCTCGGACGAAGGTTGTACGAAATCGAGTGACTGCTTGGCATCGAGTTCGGCCAGCGCGGGGATCGGGAATCCGCTAGCAATGACCCCTCCGTCGAGTTTGCCGTCGGCCATCTGCGAAGCCAATTGTTCGATAGCTCCAAAGCGAATGTCGGTGGCGATGCCGAGTAATTTGAGAATCTCAGGGACATAGGTGCCGCTTGTGCCCGCGCGGGGACCAACGCCGATTCGCAACCCGGCGAGATCGTCGAGCGACTTGATCGCAAGGCGCTTCAGCACGGCGAACTGAAACGCGCTGTCGTACATCGGAAATATGACACGCATGGAGCGATATCGGATGCCTTTCGCCCAATCGACTCCGTTCCACCCTTGCAATGCAACGCCCATGGTGACGAAGCCGAGCATGGCTTCTCTCTTTTCCATGAGCACGATGTTTTGGGCCGGCCCCTGAGTCACTTGCGCGGTGACGTCGATCCGCAACGTGCGGGTCAATATCCGCGCCAAACCCTCGCCATAGGCGCCCTGGGCCCCACCCGGCGAGGCGGTCCCCATGGTGATGGAACGCGGCCAATTCGTCGCTTGGGTCCGAGCCGATTCGCTCGAAGCCGGTATCGAAGCCACCAGCGCCGCGACCAAGGACAACACGCCGATAAGATTCGGCACGCCTCGGCGCCTGCGGTCAATCGGCCGGCCAACATCCTGCGCCATCGCTAGAGTACTTTGTTGGCACTGACCGCCATGGGTATCGCCCTTGTCGATCGAGCACGGTGGGTCAATTGGTCGTTCCGAGTGCCGGGGCCGGGACCGCAATTCCCTTTTCGCGGTAGTAGCGCAGTGCCCCCGGATGCAGCGGGAAAAGCGTATTGCGCTCGATATTTTCAGGAACGGTTTCCTTTGCCAGCGGATGCGCCTTCACCAGTTCCGCGTGGTTGTCGAACACCGCCTTGACGAGTCGATAGACTAGATCTTCGGAAAGGTCTTTGTGGGCGACCGCAAAGTTATACAGCCCGATGGTCGGATAATCCTTGGTTAAGGACCGATATGTCCCGGCCGGGATTGTGGAGGGAGTGATTTCCGGAAGCTGCTTTCTAATGCTGGCTATTTGTTCCGGACTGGGCACGATAAAGTCTACGATTTGCTGACTATCCAGCTGTGCAAGAACGGGAAACGGCGCTCCGATAGCGGCGGCTGCTCCGTCAAGCTCGCGCTCTGCCAGTTGCTGACCAAGATTGTCCCAAGCGCCATGCTCGACGCGGGCAGGAATTCCGAGAACCTTGAAAACCTGTTCGACGTAAGCGCCACTGGTCCCGCCGCGCGGCCCCCCACCGATCCGCAAGCCCGTGAAATTGTCGAGCGACTTTGCAGCAACGCGTTTGTGCAGCACGAATTGAAACGCCGTGTCGTACAGCGGGAACATGACGCGCATCGAGCGATAGTGAGTTCCCTTCGCCCAATCACTGCCGTTCCAGCCCTGCAAGCTCGGACCGACATTGATGAAAGCGAGCATAGTTTGCCGCTTTTCGAGCAGAATGACATTTTGCACAGCGCCCTGGGTCGGTTCCGCCGTAACCTCGATCTGCAATGCGCGAGACAAAATCGGGGCCAAGGCTTGGCCGTAGACGAGATAGACCCCGCCCGGAGATGCCGTGGCCAGCGCGATGCTACGAGGCGCGGCCTCTTGCGCCATTGCCACGTTAGCGGCAGCCAGAGCAGACATCAGAAGCGCCAAAGCGAGAGCCCAGGCACCGACCTGTTTCACTGGCGTCTCCTCCCCTGGCGCGGCCGATCGATTGTATTTTAGCGGATCCGGTTGTAAAAGGCGACTGCCCGATATCAGGCCCCTCGCGTTCCGTTTCGACCCTCGGGCCATATTCTACCGGAGGAGGTACGAGGATCGCTGATGGCGGGCTCGCAAGCTGGACATCGCGAGAGCGCTCAGTTCGAAACCTCAATCGCGGATTCTCGCGACAGGTCCGGCGAAGAGGCTGCCGTCTCGAAGAAAAGGATCGGGCTCGGCCTGAAAGGCCGGCTTCAACTCGCCTTCGGTGCGATCACATTGCTCGTCGTCATCGCCACGGGGGTCGGACTTTATGCCTTCTTCCAGGTTGGCAAGTCGCTGCAACGAATCACCGAGGAAGCGCTGCCTCCGGCGCTCGCCGCCAGCGAGCTCTCGATCAGGGCAGAATTCATTGTCGGCGTCGGACCGGCTCTTCTGGCTTCGAACAACATTGACGAGATCAACAGGCTTTCCGCTTCCGTCTCCCGCGAGCTCGCAAACGTTACCAAACTCCTCGATCAGCTGCGGCGCGCTGATCTCGAGAAGGCCGTGCTCGACGCGATCGGCGAAATCATTTCGAATCTCGGCGCCAACCTCGCGCTCCTGCAGACAACTACCTTGGAGAAAGTGTCCGCAGAGACCAAGCGCGAAGCCATGGTCGAAGCCACATTCGCGGCGCATCGAGAATTCGATGCCATCTGGGAGCCGCGCTTTGCCGACATCAGGGGCAAGGTCTTGCGGCTGCAGCGCGCTCTCGTATCCCCGAACGAGTCGCAGCAAGACCGTCGCGCCGAGTTGAACAATCTCGATCAGGCGATCCTCGCGTTGTTGCCGCTGGAGCAGATCAGGCGCGACTTCAGCATGACGTTCGAGACCGCCCTTCGTGCATCGACAACAAGCAATCCGCAGGAGCTCGCGGAATTCAGAAATGAGGCGCAACGCTCGATCCGCTCGATCGATGGCCTCGTCTCAGACATCGACCCGGATTTATCGACGGAGCTGTTCCGGCCGATTGCCCGGCTTCGCGCCAACGTCAAGGGTGAGACGAATATCTTCGGCTTGCGCCAGACCGAAATCGAGACCACGGCCCAGAGCAAGCAGCTCATCGCAGAGAACGCCGCGCTTTCCGCCCATCTGCATAACTCCGTCGAACAGGTGCTCACCAGCTCGCGCGAGGACATCGACACCGCGGCGCTGGTCGCCACGCGGGCGCAGCAATTCAATACGAACGTTCTTCTCTCCGTGTCCGCCCTAGCAGTGATCAGTTCGCTTCTGATCGTTTGGCTTTATGTCGGCCGCAGCATCGTGGCCCGGCTGACGCAGTTGAGCAGCGCCATGCTGGCGATCGCCGCCGGACGGCGCGAAATCCCCGTTCCCGCGACCGGGTCGGACGAAGTTGCCGCGATGGGGCGCGCTGTCGAGGTTTTCCGGCAAAACGCCATCGAGCTCGACCATTTGCTGGCAGAACGCGCCAACGCCGCCATCCGCCTGGAAAAGCTCGTGGAGGAGCGCACATCCGAACTGCAACGGCGCGGAGCGGTCCTGCGTGTCACCTTCGACAACATGGAACATGGCGTACTGATGTTCGACCGCGAACTGAAGCTCGCCGCTTGGAACCGGCAGGTCATGGAGTTGCTCGAGCTGCCTCAAGCATTCCTCGAAAGCGAACCCGGATATGACGATTACCTTCACTTCCTGGTCGAGCGTGGCGAGTATGCGTCGGGCGACATCGAAGCCGAAGTGCGCCGGCTCACCGCCAACATCGCGCGGGATTACAGATGGGAGCGTACCCGTCCCGACGGCACCGTCCTGGAGATACGGCACAGTGGTTTGCCGGAAGGCGGATGCATCATCATCTACACTGATATCACCGAGCGCAAGCGCTACGAAGAGGCGCTCACCGCCGCGCGCGACCAGGCCGAGGCGATGAGCCTCACCAAGTCGGCGTTCCTCACCAACATGTCGCATGAACTGCGCACGCCGCTGAATGCGATCATCGGCGTCACCGAGATGCTGCAAGAGGATGCCCGCGATCTCAAGCGGGATGATGAACTAGAGCCGCTCAATCGCGTGAGCAGCGCCGCCCGACACCTGCTCGCCTTGATCAACGATATTCTCGATCTCTCCAAGATCGAAGCTGGGCGGATGGAGTTGAACCTAGAGACCTTCTCGATCGCGCCGTTGATCGATGATGTCGTGAAGACGTTCGAGACGCTCGCGGCGAACAACGGCAACCGAATCGTGGTGGATTGCGACCCGGCGACGAAGTCGATTCACGCTGACCAAATGCGCGTTCGGCAGACGCTGTTGAACCTCGTCAGCAATGCCAACAAGTTCACCGAGCGCGGCACGCTGACGATCCGTGCACGGCGCCGGGAAATCGATAACCGGGAATGGGCTGAAATCGCGGTGACGGATACCGGCATTGGTATGACGCCTGCACAAATGGAAAAATTGTTCCAGGAATTCTCCCAGGTCGACTCTTCCACCACCCGCAAATACGGGGGAACCGGCCTCGGCCTCGCGATCAGTCAGCGGTTCTGCCGGATGATGGGCGGAGACATTTCAGTACAAAGCGAGGCCGGCCGCGGGTCGACTTTCACGATCACCTTACCGGCAAATGTTGTGGGCATCGACGCGGCTGCCGCGCCCGAGACGACGCCGCGGATGCCCGCAGCGGCGATTTCCCGCGACGCTCCGCTGATTGTGGTCGCCGATGACGATCGCACAGTGCGTGACGTGGTCGCACGTTTTCTCGAGCGCGAGGGCTTCTCCGTCGCGCTCGCTGACGGCGGTCAGCAAGCGCTTCGACTGGTGCGCGAGTTGCACCCGGACGCAATAACGCTCGACGTGATCATGCCGGACCTCGACGGATGGACGGTGCTCGCCGCCATCAAGGGCGACCCGACGCTTGCGGACATCCCCGTCGTCCTCCTGACAATTGTCGACGAGAAAAATCGCGGATATTCGCTCGGCGCCGTCGAATATCTGGTCAAGCCCGTAGATCGTGAGAAGCTGACCCAAACACTGCGGAGAATATGTGGTTCGGTCCGCGGGCGCGTTCTTTTGGTCGATGACGACGATATCATCAGACGTCAGATGCGCCTCCACCTCCAGCACAACGGATGGGATCTCTCCGAGGCGGAGAACGGCCGGATCGCGCTGGCGCGCCTCGAGGAGGCCCGCCCGGACGCGATTATTCTCGATCTCATCATGCCCGAAATGGATGGCTTCGAGTTCGTCGACGAAATGCGCCGTCGGCCGGAGTGGCACGACATTCCGGTCATAGTGGTTACCAGCAAGGACCTGACGGCGGAGGACCGCAGCCGTCTCAATGGGGGCGTCGAGCGCATCATTCACAAGACCGGACGCGACGAGACCCTACGCGAGGTTCGCGATGTCTTGAGCAAATTGCTCGAGCGCGAGCGCGGCAGGAAGCCTGCGGAGGCTTGAACGAAAGATTTAGCATATCAAAGGTGAAACGGTCCTTGGCAGCAAGGACTGAAAGCCACAACGACAAATGCATGTGAAAGGGACCCTCGCTATGATCGAAGATGCGCAGGCGCGCCAGCGGTCCAACTATCGACCTGTCGCGTTACGCCTTGCTTTATGTGCAGCCTTTCTGCTGTGCGGCTCGATTGCCCGTGCGCAGTCCGTGGCGTTCATAAATCCGGGAAAGTCCGACGAAATCTACTGGGCGACCGCCACTCAAGGCATGCAGGCCGTCGCGAAGAGCCTCGGTATGACGTTCGAAGTGCAGTACGCCCAACGCGAACATCTCAAGACCCTCGAGATCGCCCGCGAAATGGTTGCACGCCCCGCCGACAAGCGGCCCGAGTACATCGTGATCACCAACGATTATGCCGTGGGAGCTGAGCTTTTGAGGATCATCGACGGCGCCGGCGTGAAGAGCTTTCTCGCCTATAGCTCGATCCCGCTCGACCAGCGCAGTGACGTCGGCGCACCCCGCGCCAAGTACAAAGGCTGGCTCGGCTCGCTGGAGCCGCAGGCGGAGGACGCCGGCTATCTGACGGCGCGCGCGCTGATCGAGCGCGGCAAGAAAGAAAAGGCATTCGCGCCCGACGGCAAGCTTCACATGCTGGCGATTGCCGGGGATCGCTCGACACCCTCATCTATCAATCGCAATCAGGGCATGCGCCGCGCGGTCGACGAAGATCGGATGGTCGTTCTCGAACAGGAGGTTTACGCGGCGTGGACTCGAGAAAAAGCCGCCGAACAGGCCGAATGGCTCTACCAGCGCTATCCCGATGCCAAGCTCATCTGGGCGGGCAACGATCTCATGGCATTCGGCGCGATGACGGCTTGGGAAAAGCGCGGCGGCAAGCCCGGCGTGGACGCGTGGTTCAGCGGCGTCAACACCTCGACCGAGGCGCTCGAAGCGATCAAATCGGGGCGCCTGACCTCGCTCGCCGGCGGCCACTTCATCACCGGCGCCTGGGCGCTGGTGATGATTTACGACTACCATCACGGCCGCGACTTCGCCGGCGAGGGGCTCGAGCTCCAGCGTCCAATGTTTGCCGAGTTCACTCCGCCGCTCGCGGATCGTTATATCGAGCGATTCAGCGGCGGCTTTGATGGGGTCGACTTCAGCCGCTACAGCAAGGTGAAAAATCCGCAGCTCAAGAACTACAACTTTGGCTTTGCGCAATTGCTGGAGGCAAAACCCTAAACGCATGACCGACGTTCAGAAGCGGTCTACACCGCGTCGCTTCCGGTCGCTCGCCAATACGCTCATCCGCTCGATCGCGGTGGCAGGCGCGCTTTGCACGCTCGCGGTCGCTACGCTCCAGATCGCCCTCACATATCGCGAGCATCGCCGAAACTTCGAAGCCGAAGTCCGATCCATCGCGCGCGTGAACGTTCCCCTCCTGTCGGTCAACCTCTGGGACATCGAGCCAGATGCGATTCGCCGGCAGTTGCAATTGATTGCCGAGCGGCCGCAAATCGCATACGTCGCGCTGGAGGCCGCAACCGGCCAGCGTTTCGAAAGCGGCAGCGCGAGCCGCCGCGGCGACGCGGGTACGGTGATCCTGGACATTCCCTACCCCGAAGGTAAGCCAGGGCGGCTCGGTACCCTGCAACTCGTCCCCAACGTCGAACATCTGTACACGGTCCTGGTAGGCGAAGTGCTTCGCGTGCTCGGCGCGTTTGGTCTTCTGATCGGGCTGATCTGCATCGTTACTTCGGTGATCCTGCGCCGGCAGTTGCAATTGCCGATGCAGCACATCGCCGATTTTGCTGCCTCCCTCACGCCGAATGAGCTGACGCGTCCATTGACGCTGCAGCGCCCTCCGGGCCGCTCGCGCGACGAGATCGATGAAGTTGCCGACGGCTTCCGCCTGTTGCAAGCCGACATCCGCAACCACGTCGACCGTCTCGACCAGCTCGTCGCTCAGCGTACGGCCGAGCTTGAGGCAAAGAGCGCGGAGCTCGAGGCGGCCAGTGCGCACAAATCACAGTTTCTCGCCAACATGAGCCACGAGCTGCGTACTCCGCTGAATGCGATCATCGGAGTTAGCGAGATGCTGCTCGAGGACGCTCGCGACCTCGAGCGCAAAGATGCGGTCGAGCCGCTGGAACGGATTCTTCGCGCGGCGCAGCATCTGCTTGCGCTGATCAACGATATTCTCGACTTGTCGAAGATCGATGCCGGCAAGATGGAGGTGCATCTCGAATCGGTCGACCCCGCGCCGCTCATCGAGGAGATCGCGGCTACCATCCGTCCGCTGGCTGAGAAGAACGGCAACCGCGTCGAGGTCGACCGTGCCATCGATCTCGGCCGTGTTCATGCCGATTCGAAGCGGCTGCGTCAGGCGCTCCTCAATCTCGCCAGCAATGCCGCGAAGTTCACTGACAGCGGCACGATCCGGATCGCCGGCGGTCGCGCGTCCGAAAACGGCCGAGACTGGACCGTGCTTAGTGTATCCGACACTGGAATCGGCATGACAGCGCAGCAGGTATCGCGGCTGTTCCAGGACTTTGTTCAGGCTGACACATCGACGACCCGCAAGTACGGCGGCACCGGGCTGGGGCTCGCCATCAGCCGCCGCTTATGTCGGATGATGGGTGGAGACATTACTGTCGAAAGCGCGCCTGGCCGTGGGTCGACCTTCACGATCCGCTTGCCGAGTATCGTCGCAAACGCCCAGGAGGCCGAGCCTGCCCGTAATGGTCTCGCCGCCTTGTAGCGCTGGCATCGCAAGCAATGGCGCGACCGATAGCCGCTTCCTATGGAGGAATCGTTGCGATTGTTCGGACTTGGTGCGACAAGGCGAGCTACCGAAGGAAGGGATGGCCCCAGGAAGGGATGGCCCCCACCCAGACCGCCAACGCGGTCGTCACAGGCCGCCATGTGTGCTACCGTACGCTCCGATCGTCGAGTATCAAGGCGACAATCTCCATAACAAGCTTACGGTCTGCATGCGGTGAAGCATGCAGGCTATACGGCGAGGAAATGCCCATGGATCGACGCAGCTTTTTGACTCAAGCCGGCGCCGTTGCTGGCGTAGCGGCCGCATTTCCTGCTCCCGCCATCGCACAGGGCATCCGGGAGCTCAAGCTGGTAACGAGCTGGCCGAAAGGCCTTCCCGGTCTTGGCACCAGCGCTGAAAGACTTGGCGGCGCGATCACGGCGATCACCGGCGGTCGCCTTAAAGTTCAGGTCTTTGGAGCGGGACAACTCGTCAGCGCCTTCGAGGTGTTCGATGCCGTCTCGAGCGGCGTCGCGGACATGTATCATTCGGCCGAGTATTACTGGGAGAAGCGCTCACCGGGTTTCAATTTCTTTGCCGCGGTGCCGTTCGGCTTCACCGCCGACGAAATGGCTGCCTGGATTCATTTCGGCGGCGGGCAGGAGCTGTGGGACGAGTTGAGCGGCGGATACAACATCAAGCCACTGCCGTCCACGAACACCGGCGTGCAGATGGGCGGCTGGTTCACGAAGGAGGTCACGGGTCTGGAAAGCTACCGCGCCCTGCGTTACCGCATGCCGGGTCTGGGCGGCGAGGTCCTGCGGCGGCTCGGCGCCGTCGTCGTCAATCTTCCGGGAGGCGAAATCACGGCGGCCCTGAAATCCGGCGCGATCGATGCGAGTGAATGGGTCGGTCCTTGGAACGACATGGTCCTGGGACTGCACAAGGTGTCGAAGTACTATTATTATCCCGGCTTCCACGAACCGGGCACCCTACTTGCGACCGGCATCAACAAGAAGCTGTGGGACGGACTGAGTGCTGACGATCGCAACGCGATATCGACGGCGGCGAATGCGGAGTACACGCTGTCGCTCGCGGAATTCAACGCGAACAACGCCAAGTCCCTGGAACAGCTCAGAGAGGATAAGGCCATCGAGATCCGCAAATTCGACGATTCGCTGCTCGAGGCCCTGGGAAAGACCAGCGGTGAAGTCTTAGCGGAGACCGGGCAGAAGGACCCGCTGACGCGCCGCATTTATGACAGCTACATCGGTTTTTGGAGGCGAGCCAACCACTGGGCCGACCTCTCCGAGCGCGGCTATCTGAATGCGCGCGCCTTGAAATTCCCCTACGGAGACAAGGCCTGAGCTTTTGCTCGTGCCATCTCATTCGGCTTGATCGGGCGAGGCAGTGTCCAGCAACGGGATACTTTCTCGATTTGGAGTGCGAGGCCGTCTGCTGTTGGCCTTTTTCGGCATCAGCGCCTTCGGCGTGCTGGGCGCGGGAGTGGCGTTCTATTCGTTCCACCGCATCGACGACGCGCTCGCTTTGATCACCCAGCGGCGGGTTCCGGTTGCGCTGATATCGCAAGAGTTGTCGCGTCATATGGAACGGATTCTTGCCGCGGCGCCGGAGCTGCTGGCGGCGACGACTCCCGACGAGAAAGCGCAATGGTCGGTGCGCATAGCGACCGAAGTCAATATCCTGACCTCCCTGCTCAGAAATCTCAGGGACGCCGGGTACGAAGACTCGGAGTTGGCTTGGTTGGAGCCCTATGTCGAACGGCTGCGCGACAATCTGGGGGAACTTAATCGGCTGATAAACAATCGCCTGGAAGTCGCGGAGCAGAAAAAAGATCTGCTGCGCAAGGAGCTCGAGGTCGCAGCTGCCATGCAGCAATTGCTCGGACCTTGGGCCTCGGTGATGGATGGTAAAATCGCTCAATGGCGCAACTTGGCGGTCAACCCCGCCGTGCCCGCGGAGCGGCGCCAAGCGGCAGATCGCGAGTTCGAAGAGTCTTTGGGCTGGTTCCGATCGCTGCAGCAATCTCAGTTCTTGGCATCTTACATCAATGACATGCTGCAGCGGGCGGCATCGACCGATGATGCCAATGGCTTGACGGTCGCGGCTTTTCGGCTCCAGCAAGCGTTACGCGAATTGGAGCGCTTGACCTTGGAGCTTGATCCCAAGCTGCAGCAGCCAATGGTCGATTTGATCGGAGAGCTGCGTCCTTTCATCAGCGGGACCGAAAGCATTCCGGCATTGCGCAAGAGCGAGCTTGATCTCACCACCAATGCGACACGCCTCTTGGCCGAGAACGTCTCTCTCTCCAGAGGCTTGAGCGCTCGAGTCGACGAGCTGGTGGATAATGCCAAACGAGACATTACCGGCGCGAACATCGCGGCGCTTTCGGTCGTACAGTGGAGCACCTGGATTCTTATTGCCGCCGTCGTGTTGAGTCTGGCGAGTTCGGTCGTCATCGTTTGGCTCTACGTCGGGCGCAATATCATCGCTCGCCTCACGGCTCTCAGCGACCGCATGCTGACCTTGGCCGGGGGCGATCTCAAAGCTCCCCTTCCGGTTGGCGGAAAGGACGAGATCGGCCGCATGGCCGAGGCCTTGGCCGTATTCCGCGCAACGGCTGTGGAGATGGAGGAGGCGAATCTCAAGGAAATTCGCGAAGCGCGGAGCCGCCTCACTGACGCGATCGAGAGCATCTCGGAGGGATTCTCGCTCTACGATGCGGACGACAAGCTCATCGTGTGCAACAGCCGGTACCGGGACCTGTTTGCGTCGCACGCGGACGTCATGCAGCCCGGCACCAGCTTCGAGACGATTGTCCGTACCGCCGTCGATCGCGGATTGATAGAGGAGGCGGACGGACGCTCCGACGCTTGGGTGCGAGAACGCCTCGAGCGCCACCAAGGTCCCGGCGCGACGCACGTCCAACACCGCAGCGATGGCCGTTGGATCCGAGTCAGCGAGCGCAAGACCGCCAGCGGCGGCGTGGTCGCGACCTATACCGACATCACCGAATTGAAACAACACGAAGCCGAGCTGGCCGACCTGGTCGGGAAGCTGCAGATCGCGCGCGATGCGGCGAATGAGGCCAATCGCACCAAATCAAGCTTCCTCGCGAACATGTCGCACGAGTTACGCACGCCGCTGAACTCCATCATCGGCGTCACTGAAATGCTGCAGGAGGATGCCCGAGATCTCAAGCGGGAAGACCAAATTGAGCCACTCGATCGAGTGGCTCGCGCTGCTCGACATCTGCTCGCCCTGATCAACGACATTCTCGATCTATCCAAGATCGAGGCCGGGCGTATGGAGCTCCACCTGGAGTCCTTCCCGGTCGCACCGGTGATCCACGACGTCGTCAACACCATCGAGACGCTTGCGGCGAGGAACGCCAACCGGATCGTGGTGGATTGCGGTCCCGAAGTCGGGATGATGCATTCCGACCAGATGCGGATTCGACAGACCGTGCTCAACCTCGTCAGCAACGCCACCAAGTTCACAAAGGACGGCACAATTACGATCAGCGTGCGACGGCAACAGGAAGCGGGCGGCGAATGGATCACGATCGCGGTCGCGGACAGCGGCATCGGGATGACGCCGGAACAGATGGGAAAGCTGTTCCAGGAATTCTCCCAGGCAGATTCCTCAACGACCCGCCAGTACGGAGGCACCGGCCTCGGGCTCGCCATCAGCAAACGTTTCTGCCAAATGATGGGCGGAGACATTGTCGTCGAAAGCACGCCGGGCCGGGGGTCGACGTTTACCGTCCGCCTGCCAACGAACATCGGGCACCCAGAGAGACTGGTCGCGCAGGACGGTGCCGCACCGACCCCCTCCGTGGCGCCCTTGATCCTCGTCGTCGACGATGATCCGACCGTGCGCGAAGTGATAGGGCGCTTTCTGGAACGCGCAGGCTATTCGGTCGTGACCGCAAACGGCGGCAAGGAAGGCCTTCGGCTGGCACAAGAATTACGGCCCGCCGCGATGACGCTCGACGTGATGATGCCGGACATCGATGGCTGGACGGTACTCGCTGCAATGAAGGGAGATCCGAGGCTGGCGGATATCCCCATCGTCCTGATGACGATCTTGGACGAAAGAAGCCGGGGGTACTCGCTCGGGGCCAGCGACTATCTGGTCAAGCCGGTGGACCGCGATAAACTGATCGGGGTGCTGCGAAGCATATGCGGGTCGGTCGGCGGCAAGGTGCTTCTGATCGACGATGACGATACGATGCGTCGTGGCATACGTCTCACGCTGGAGCCAGCCGGGTGGGAGGTGACGGAGGCGGAGAACGGCCAAATCGGGCTAGCGCACTTGGCCGAGGCAAGGCCGGATGTAATTATTCTCGATCTCATGATGCCCGAAATGGACGGTTTCGAATTCCTGGAAAAAATACGCCACCGGCCGGAGTGGCCTGACATTCCGGTCGTGGTGGTCACCAGCAAGGACCTGACGATGGAGGATCGCAATCGCCTCAACGGCGGCGTCGAGCGGATCATCCAAAAGACCGACCGAGATGAGACCCTGCGCGAGGTCTGCGGGGCGTTGACCAAACTACTCAAGCGTGGGCGCGGCGAGAAGACAGTGGGAGCTTGAATGAAAAAAATCCTGTATGTCGAGGACAATGAGGACAACGTGTACGTGCTCAAGAGTCGGTTGGCGCGAGCCGGCTATACGGTGCTCATCGCCGCGGATGGCGCGCAAGGCGTCACGATGGCGGCTGCCGAGCAGCCCAACCTGATCTTGATGGATTTGAGCCTGCCGGTGCTCGACGGTTGGGAAGCGACGCGCCAGATCAAGGCCGCGGCCGAGACGCGGCACATCCCGGTGATCGCGCTGACGGCGCACGCCATGGCAGGCGATCGGGAGAGGGCAATAGCCGCAGGCTGCGACGATTTTGATACCAAGCCGGTCGAAATGTCCCGACTCCTCGATAAGATCGAGGCATTGGTTAAGAGGCAGGCTTCGTGAGCGTTACAGATCCCACGCTCCTCGTCGTCGACGACAACGAGGACAATCGGTATACGCTCACGCGACGGCTCAGCCGCGAGGGATTTTCGAATATTGCGACCGCAACTAACGGGCGCGAAGCCCTGGAACTGCTGCGAGCAAAACCCATCGACCTCGTCCTGCTCGACATCATGATGCCCGACATGAACGGGTACGAGGTGCTCGAGCATCTGAAAGCCGATCCGCAGCTGCAGCATATCCCGGTGATCATGATCTCGGCGGTGGACGAGATCGAAAGCGTGATCCGCTGCGTCGAGCTCGGTGCCGAGGACTATCTGTCGAAACCATTCAATCCGACCCTATTACGCGCGCGCGTCGGTGCCACCCTGGAACGCAAGAAGCTGCACGATCAGGTACGCGCGCAAGCCGCAGATCTCGCCGTTTGGAACCAGACCCTCGAGCAACGTGTGGCCGACCAGTTGACTGAGATCGAGCGTATGGGCCGTTTGAAGCGGTTTCTCTCGCCGCAGATCGCGGATCTCGTAGTGTCCTCGGGGGATGGCGAGCGCATCCTGGAGAGCCATCGCCGCGCGGTGACGGTCGTGTTTTGCGACTTGCGCGGCTTCACGTCCTTCGCCGAGACCGCCGAGCCGGAGGAAGTGATGGCGGTGTTGCGCGCGTATCACGACGTTCTTGGTCCGCTCATCTACAAGCACGAGGGTACACTGGAGCGCTTTGCCGGCGACGGCCTCAACGTCCTGTTCAATGATCCGCTGCCATGCTCCGATCCGTCGGTGCGTGCGGTGCGAATGGCGATCGAGATGCGCGACGCGGTCGCCGATCTCGCGGTCCAATGGCGCAAGCTCGGCCACGACCTCGGCTTCGGAATGGGGATCGCCCATGGCTATGCAACGCTCGGCCGTATCGGCTTCGAGGGGCGATACGATTATTCGGCGATCGGCACGGTGGTGAACCTCGCCGCGCGGCTCTGCGCCGAAGCGCGCGGTGGCCAGATTTTGGTCGACGGCAAGGTTCAAATGGCGGTCGAGACGCTCACCGACATCGAGCCGCTCGGCGAACTGGTGCTCAAGGGCATGCAACGGCCGGTGTCGGCCTTTAACATACTTGGAATGCGGGATTTGCAGGCGCGCGCATCGTAGCGAATGAGGTTGCCTCAGGGCCCCATCTACAGCCGACATTCGAGCGCTTGTGTCGGCATAAATGCGTTCTAGGTCGGCTCGTTGCGCAGGAACGCGGCGATGGTCGCGTCCGACTCGAGCTTCGCCAAATCCTCCGCCGAGGGCAGTTGCGGCTTGTCGCGCGCGGCGTTCACCATGCAGAGGAAGCCGAGCGGCTCGCCCCTGGTGGCGCGGAACTGATGCCAGGTCATCGCCGGCACGGTCACGAGGTCGCGGGTCTCGACCGGTTTGACCTCGCCGCCGACGAGGCAATGGCCGCGCCCGCGCAAGATCAGCACCGCGTGCATGTGCTGGTGCCGCTCCAGGCTGGAGAAGCCGCCGGCCGCCATCTCGAAATAACGCAGCTCGCTTTGGAGCTCCGGATCGGAAAATAGCACCTGCCGCGTGATCGATTTGAACAAGGCGCGGTCGTCTTCCTTGTACGGAAGCTCCTCGACGCCTTCCCAGCGGTAATCCTTCGCCTTGCGGTGGATCGTTCCCTCGCCCGCGGCCATCGCTCTACCCATACGCGTATCGGTGGACTTCGGCGACGAATGCCGATGTCGCTTCGCGCAGATTATCGCGCGCCTCTAGCAGCGCGCCGCCGATCAGCAACATGACCTCGGCCCCGTAGAAATCAAGCATCTCGCGCACGCGATCGGTGGTCATGCCGCCTGCCGGCATCGGCACGGCGGGCCGCAACCCGTCGCGCTCGTCCAAGGCCGCGCGCGCGAGCGCACGGCACGTATCTGGGGAGTAGCCGAAGCGTCCGCCATAGTTCGGGAACACCACGGCGTCGGCCCCGAGCACGCGGAACAGCCTGCCCAGCAGCAGCGCGGGAGCGATCCGCGCTGCTCCGGCCATGGTGGGGTGGGCAACGAAGGCGATGGAGGGGTTCTCGTGCACGAGCCGGTGGAAGTTCGAGAGACCTGCGATCATCGGCGCGACCATGACGGTGTCGACGCCGGCGTCTTTGGCGAGCGCGATCTGCGCGCGCATGGCGTCGAGATCGCCCGAGAGGCTCGGCACGTAGCGCGCCGCCCCGCCATGGGACTGCACGACGTCCCGCAACGCAGCCGCGATCGCTTCGACGCGCGCCGCGAACGGGGAATAGGCCTGGTCGGCGAGCCCGTGGTCGTCCTTGATGTAGTCGACGCCACCTTGGGCAAAGCTCTTGGCGAGCTCCGCGAGCCTTGCCGCAGGCAAGCCTTGCGGCTTGAGCGGCGAGCAGGTCAAAGCCCGCGCCGGCGCGCCGACGCGCCGACGCAACTCGTGCAGCCCATGGCGGGGGCCGCCGAAGATCGCGACCAGCTTCTTCGGAAACACGACATCGCACAGCACCACGTCCTCGTGCAGCGACGTGTTGCCGAACAGCATGTTGATGAGCTGCCCGGGGTCGTGTCCGACGGTCTCGACCGCGAGCGAGACGTGGACCTCGAACAGGCCGCTATCCCGCTCGGTAATGGCCTCGACGCGGCCGACGATTTCCGAGCGCACGAAATCGTCCGCGATCGCCGAAACCGGCATCTCGACGCTTTGCTCGACCGCAATGGCGCGCGCGCGCTCCTCGATCGAGCGCGCATCGCAGCGCACGAGGTAGACGGCTTGCAGACGTGGGGACACGGACGGCTCTGATGGTCGGAAGGCTCCGGCCCGACCATAGAGCGCGTTCGAAGAAACTGCGAGTGCGCTTTGCGGAGGTGCTCGGCACCTCACCAGCGTTCGCTCACCGGCGCGCCGCCGAGCACCTCGATGATGCGCGCGCGCGTCGCCGCGGTGGTGTCGTTGGGCAGCGCATCGGGGGCAAAGAAGCCGTGCGCGATGATCTCGCCATTGGGGACCGGCGCCGCCATCTGGCGGAACGCGCGCACGACGAAGAGCGCGACGTGATCGCGCCGGGAGGCCCGGTTGTTGAAGAAAATTCCATGCAGCCGCGGCGGCGCCCTCATCTCGATGTTGCCCTCCTCGCGCAGCTCCCGCGCGATGGCCTGGATAAGCGTTTCGCCGGCCTCGACCCCGCCGCCCGGCAGATGCCAGCCGCTCACGTAGCTGTGCTTGACCAGGAAAATGCGCCCGTCCTCGTCGATCACGAGCGCGCGCACGCCGAGCGTCATGGCGCGCGCGAAGCGCCAATAGACGTGCAGCAGGCGGCGCAGCGCAGGCTCGAGCGCGCGCCGTGTCCCGCTGAGAGTAAGGCGTTTCATGCTGCTCTCGCCGCCCTTCATCGCAAGTGAGCCAATCGCGTCCGGCTTGTCAAAAGCACGGGTTTACTGTTTAGAAAGATTCTAATATACGCTATCTTTGGAGTGCGGGGGTGCCGTGAAACGCTTTGCCGAGCTCACCGAACAGGAAATCCTCGCGCTTGCCATTACCAACGAGGACGAGGACAGCCGCATCTATCGCGGCTTTGCCGAAGGGCTGCGCGAGAAATATCCGGCCTCCGCCAAGGTCTTCGACCAGATGGCCGAGGAGGAGGTGCGCCACCGCACCATGCTGTTCGACCTCTACCGGACGAAATTCGGCGAATACCTGCCCTTGATCCGCCGCCAGGACGTCAAGGGCTTCATTCAGAAGAAGCCGCTCTGGCTCATGCACCCGCTCAACCTCGACGAGGTGCGCAAGTTCGCCGAGAACATGGAGTACGAGGCGGCGCGATTCTACCGGCGCGCCACCGAGACGACGCGCGATACCTCGGTGCGTCAGCTATTGCTTGAGCTCGCCGAGGCGGAGGTTGAGCATGAGAGCCTGGCGCACAAGCTCGGCCAACAGATCCTGACGCCGAGCGCGCGCGCCAAGGAGGACGAAACCGCGCGGCGCATGTTCTTGCTGCAATACGTGCAGCCGGGCCTTGCGGGACTGATGGACGGCTCGGTGTCGACGCTGGCGCCGCTCTTTGCCGCAGCCTTCGCCACCCACAATACGTGGGAGACGTTTCTGGTCGGGCTCGCGGCATCGGTGGGCGCCGGCATCTCCATGGGCTTCGCCGAGGCGCTCTCCGACGACGGCTCGCTCACCGGGCGCGGCACGCCGCTGGTGCGCGGCGCGGTCTGCGGGGTGATGACCGCGATCGGCGGGCTCGGCCACACGCTGCCCTATCTCATCCCCAATTTCTGGACCGCGACCGCCGTCGCCATCGCCGTGGTTGCGGTCGAGCTCACGGCCATCTCCTACATCCGCCATCGCTTCATGGATACGCCGTTCCTCCAGGCGACGTTTCAGGTTGTCGTCGGCGGGGTGCTGGTATTCGTCGCGGGAATTTTGATCGGGAGTTCGTGAGGCCTGCGCTTCGCGCAGAGATTTAGTCCTCAGCCACGCGATGGACGCGGTCCGGCTTCGCGGCAGATCGCTCGAAGCGCCTCGCGACAGCCGCAAGCGTGCCATCCTATGATGCGCCCCATGTTCGTCCTTGCGCATCTGTCGGACCCCCATCTCGGACCGCTGCCGACGCCCCGATTGGCCGAGCTCATGGGCAAACGCGCGACCGGCTTTCTCAACTGGCAGCGCAAGCGCGGGCTCATTCACCGCGCCGACCTGCTCGCGCGCATCGTGGCGGATCTCGAGGCGCAGGCGGCGGACCACATCGCCGTGACCGGCGATCTCGTCAACATCTCGCTTGCGGGCGAATACGCGCCGGCGCGCGCCTGGCTGGCGGCGCTCGGGTCGCCGCGCGACGTCACCTTGGTGCCGGGCAATCACGACGTCTACGTGCGCGCCGCCGCGCGCCATCCGCAGCTCTACTGGGGCGAATATATGCGCGGGGATGATGCCGGCGAGACGGCGTTTCCGTTCGTGCGCCGGCGCGGGCCGCTCGCCCTCATCGGATTGTCGACGGCGGCGCCCACGGCGCCCTTCCTGGCGACCGGACGGCTCGGCCGCGAGCAGATTGCCCGACTGCCCGAGGCGCTCGACCGCGGCAACCGCGAGGGACTTTTTCGCGTGGTGCTGATCCATCATCCGCCGATCAGCAAACCGGCGCGCTATCTCAAGCGGCTCCTCGACGGCGCCGAGTTCCGCGCCGCGCTGGCGCGCCATGGGGCGGAACTCGTCATCCACGGCCACGACCACGCGCATTCGCTCATCGAGCTCGAAGGACCGCAGCGCCGCATCCCGGTGGTCGGCGCGCCTTCGGCCTCCGAAGCGCGGGGCAAGCATAGCGCCGGCTACAATCTCTACCGCGTGGAAGGCCGCAACGGCCAATGGCGTTGCGAAGCGATCTGGCGCTCGCTTGCGCGCGACGGCGACGCGATCGTCGAGACCAAACGGACGATACTCAGCGACTAAGACTTGGGTCCGAAGATCAAGGCGGCGGCGATCAGGCTCGCGACGCCCACGAGCACCCCGAACAGGAAGGCCTTGAGGGCGCGGCGGCGGCGCTGGCGGCGCTCGGAGCGCATCTCGTGCTTGAGATCGCGCGCGCCGGGCAGCAGGCCGTCGGCGAGCGCGCGCTCGCGCTCGAGCAGGCGCTGCGCCAGATATTTGGTCACGGCGTGGACGATCTCGGGGACGTTGACCGATTCGGCGAGCACCTTGCGGCCGTAGCGCGTCTCCTGCAGGAACCGGTACACGCGTTTGTCGGGGCCCATGCACACGTGGGCGATGGCATCGATCCACAGCCGCGGCGTCTCGCCGCGGCTAATGCCGCGATCGAACAGATCGACCTCTTTGGGGACTTCCTCGAACAGCGGGTCGAGCGCCTCGTTCAAAAGCTCGAGCCGGGCGACCTCGGCGTCGTGGAGATCGACGACGACGGCGCTGCGCTCGGCTTGATCCACGCGCGCCTTGCGCAACGCGTCCCGCAACCGCTGCGGCGGCTGCTCGCCCGGCCTCTCGGCATCGGCGTCTTTGCGTTTACGTCCCCACATGATGCGCAACCTAGCAATCGAGCGCGGCAAGGCAAGGGCGATGGGGAACGGCTGGAAGGATTATTCGGTCGCGAGGACGCGAGACCAGACCGAAAGCACTCTCGCCCGACCGGCCTAGACGCAGCGCCCGCCATCGACCTCGAGCACGTTGCCGGTGAGGAAGGAGGCCTCGTCGGAGGCGAGGAACAGCGCCGCGTTGGCCACGTCGTCGATGGTTGCGAACCGGCCGAGCGGCACGGTCGCCTTGAACTGCGCGCGCAGCTCGGGCGAATCGCCGCCCATGAAGGTCGGCAACAGCGGCGTCTCCGCCATCACCGGCGCGATCGCGCAGACGCGAATGCCCTCGGGCGCAAGCTCCGCCGCCATCGACTTGGAAACGAGATTCACCGCCCCCTTGGAGGCGTTGTACCAGGTCAGCCCCGGACGCGGCCGGATCCCGGCGGTCGAGCCGATATTGATGATCACTCCGGATTTTCGCTTGCGCATGAGCGGCACCACCGCGTGCGCGAACAGGAAGATCGATTTGACGTTGACGGCCATGAGCCGGTCGAACTCGGCCTCCTCCACCTCCAGCATGGGCCGCCGCACGTGGCTCATGCCGGCGTTGTTGACGAGGATGTCGATCGCTCCGAACGCATCGACCGTTGCGTTCACCGCGGCGTCGACGTCGGCGCGCCGCGAGACATCGCAGCGCACGGCGATGGCCGTGTTGCTGACCGATGCCGCGGCCGCGCGCGCGGCCTCCCCATCGATGTCGATGACGGCAACGCGCGCGCCCTCGCGCGCGAAGGTGGCGGCAATGCCCTTGCCGAAGCCCGATGCCGCGCCGGTGACGAGCGCAACCTTGTTGTTGAGACGCATGCGACTTCCTTTCTACGTCGTTCAATGACGGGGCTCGCCTCACGACGCCGCGCACTCGGTGGGCTCCCTCTCCCCGACGGGGAGAGGGTTGGGGTGAGGGGGATCGAAGCTTATTAAGAGAGCTTAACCCCTCACCCCATCCCTCTCCCTTTGGGAGAGGGAGCCGACCGAGCCCTCCGCCTAGCAGTCAAGCACCAAGGCAAACGTCACGTGGATTTAACTCCGTAAGCGCGCGCCCAACCCAAGCCGTCTTCGGTTCTGGCGCGCGGGCGATATTCGCAACCGACCCATTTGCCGTAGCCGAGGCGATCGAGCGCCGCGAAGATCTCGGGATAGTTCACCTCGCCCTCGTCGGGCTCGCACCGCGACGGCACGGCGGCGATCTGCACATGGCCGACGAACGGCAGATGTTTTTCGAACCGCGTGATGAGATCGCCGCCGACGATCTGGGCGTGATAGAAGTCGAACTGCATGCGCACGTTCGGCCGCTCCACCTTGGCGATGATGTCGGCCGCCTGCTCGGCGCGGGTGAGGAAATAGTCCGGCCGGTCGCGCGGATTGATCGGCTCGATCAACAGCGTGACGTTCTTCTCCTGCGCCGCATCGGCGATCCGCGCGAGATTCCTGATGAAGGTCATCTCCGCCGCCGGCCGCTGCTCCGGCGGCACCTTGCCGGCGAGGCAATGGATCTGACAGCCGCCGATGGCAGTGACGTAGTCGAGCGCCTGCTTGAACAGCGTGGCGAATTCGCGCTCGCGGCCGGGGACGGCGGCGACGCCGAACTCACCCGCCGCCGACTGACCGGGCGCGGTGTTGATGCCGAGCATGGTCAAGCCGTGGCGGTCGAGCTCGGCCTTCACGGCGGACGGTGCGTGATCATAGGGAAGTTGCAGCTCGACCGCCCGAAAGCCCGCCGCGGCCGCCGCGGCAAAACGCTCGATCAGCGGGCGCTCGGTGAAGAGATAGGCCAGGTTGGCGGCGAAGCGGGGCATGCACAGATCCATCCGGCGTCATTGCCGGGCTTGACGATGCGAAGGATAACGAGCTTCCAATATTACAGCATGCTCGACAGCTTCCACATTGCGGTCCTGCCCGGCGACGGCATCGGGCCGGAGGTCATGGCTCCCGCGCTCGCGGTCCTCGACAAGGTCGCGGCGGCGACCCCCGGCCTCAAATTCCGCTTCAGCGAAGCGCCGGCAGGCGCCGGCCATTATCGCGACACCGGCAAGTCGATGCCGGCGTCCACCATCAAGCTGTGCGAGGAGGCCGACGCCATCCTGCTCGGTGCCTGCGGGCTGCCGCACATCCGCTATCCCGACAATACCGAGATCATGCCGCAGGTCGAGCTGCGCTTCATCTTCGACCTCTATGCCGGGGTGCGGCCGTGCCGGCTGATCCCGACCGTTCCGAGCCCGATCGTGGGAGCGGCCGAGCGCGGCATCGATCTCGTCGTGATCCGCGAATCGACCGAGGGCCTGTTCGCCTCCATGGGCAAGGGCGTGGTGACCGATACCGAAGCGCGCGAGACCCTGGTGATCACGCGCAAGACCTCGCAGCGGCTGTTCGACTTCTCGTTTCGGCTGGCGCGCCGCCGCAAGGCGCGCGGGGGGCGCGGCGTGCTCACCTGCGTCGACAAGGCGAACGCCTTCAAGGCCTACGCCTTCTTCCGCGGCATGTTCGACGAATGCGCCGCGCGCTATCCCGACGTCGGCACCGATCGCCTTTACGTCGATGCCTGTTCGGCCATGCTGGTGCGCCGGCCGTGGGACTTCGACGTGATGGTGATGGAGAACATGTTCGGCGACATCATCTCGGATCTGACCGCCGGCCTGATCGGCGGCATGGGCATGGCGCCCTCGGCCGACATCGGAGACACGCACGCGGTGTTCCAGCCCTGCCACGGCACCGCGCCCGACATCATGGGCAAGGGGCTCGCCAATCCGACCGCCATGATTCTCTCCGCTGCGCTGATGCTCGACTGGCTCGCCGACCGTCATGGCCATGGCGGCGCCGCACAAGCCGCGCGCGCGATCGAGAGCGCCGTCGATCGCGCCTTTGCGGCGGGCCTCAAGCCTTGCGAATTCGGCGGCCGCGACGGCACCGCCGCGATCGCGACCGCCGTATTGCGCGCGCTCGATGCGCCGGTCCCGGCTTAGGCTGGGTTCCGCCCACCATCTTGTGGGATACTTCCCACGACCCACATATTTCGCCGGGTGCGGCCCATCAACCGCGGTCGCACGTAAAGAATATCGACCTTTTCTACCGTTGGGATTCGTCCCATTTGTCTTCCCACCTGTGAAGTGGGACGTTTTGTGGTTGACGGGTATCCGCGCGCTTGGTTCGCTGTGGGCCGGTTCCTGCGCACCCCACAAGCCGTCCCCAAGCGCGGCGCGCGCAGGTTGGAGCGAAACGTCGGGCCATGAACGCGCAGGACCTGCTGCAGGAAATCGCCGACTATTGCCGCCACAGCGGCCTTGCGGAATCGACCTTCGGCCGGCGCGCCGTCAATGACGGCAAGCTCACCGCGCGGCTGCGCAACGGCGGCCGCATCACCACCGAGACGCTCGACCGCATCCGCGGCTTCATGGAGACCAACCGGACCGCGCTTGCGCGTCCCGCCGTCATCGAGCGCGCACGCGAACCACGCCCTCCCGTCGCCCCACCCGCACCGGCGCCTACCGGCGAGCGCGATCCGCAGCGCAATTTCCGCTTTTTCGACAACCGGCAGAAGTACCTGCTGTTCGTCAATACCTGCAGCGAAAAATGGGTGGTCGCCAGCCGCGTCGCGCTCGAGCTCGCCAACGTCCATCCGCGCCCGCCGGCGCTGCGCGTGTTCGACGCCGGCGTCGGCGACGGCACCGTGTTGCTGCGGGTGATGCGCGCGATGCACGACCGCTTTCCGCACACGCCCTTCTACGTGGTGGGCAAGGAGATCAGCCTCGAGGACGTCCGCCTGGCGTTGCAGAAGATGTCCGACCGGTTCTTCGAGCACCCGGCGACGGTGTTGGTGCTGACCAACTTCGCCTATGCCGACGCGCCCTGGCTCGCGGTCAAATCGCTGTCGGCGGCCTCGAGCATGGTCTGGCACGAAATGCCGCTGTCCGGCGATTCGGCCTATCGCTTCGAGCAGCAGATCACCGATCTGGTGCCGTTCCTGTCGCAGAACTGGAAGGCCGGGGTGAGCGCCAAGACCGGCAACCCGGTCTACGAGCGCCCGGTGGTGCTGGTGCTCTATCGCGAGGATCACAAATTCCTGCTTGACCCGATCATCCCGCGTCCCGGCGGCACGGTCGCCAACTACGACCTCGTCATCGCCTCGCAGCCCTATCGCGCGCGCTCGCCGCTCGAGTTCAAGGCCAAGCGCGTGATCGCGCCGCTCGCCAGGGCGCTCGGCCCGGGCGGCCGGCTGATCGCCATCCATTCCCACGGCAACGATCCGGGCATGGACATCATCCAGCGCATCTGGCCGGGCGACAATCCGTTCATCCACGACCGCCACCAGATCATGAAGGCGGTGAAGCACGAGCTCGGCCCCGCCGGACGCGACCTCAACTTCAACGCCTATGCCGACAACCGCTCGCTGTTCCGCTACGACATGCACACGTTGCCGAGCGAGATTTCGGACCAGTCGATCGGCACTTCGACGCTGTTTGCGGCCTGGAACGCGGCGATCTACGTAGCGCAGGTCGAGGACGACCGGCTCGGCGAGGTCGTCGCCGACGGACGTTATCTCGAATCGACGCGCGACGTTTTGCGCGAGCACGGCGCGCTCTGGTTCTACGACGAATCCTACGTGATCTCGCGCCGCCGCGAGTGAAAGACATGGCTTCCGTCATGACCACGGTCGAGGATCGCGCCGATCCGATCGAAGCGATCGCCGATTTCACGGCCGGCTTCTCGCTCGAAACGACGCGGCCGTCCGCCGACGACGTCGCCGCCTTGGCCGGCATCGTTCCCGCTGGGGCGAGCGTCTATGTCACCGCGGTGCCGCGGAGGCCGGCGCGCGAGACGATCGAAACCGCGGCGCGGCTGCGCACGGCCGGCTTCGAACCGGTGCCGCACCTTGCCGTGCGCGGCTTTGCCAGCGCGCTTGAGCTTGATGATTTTCTCGCCCGCGCCAGCGGCCAGGCGGGCGTCACGCGCGTGCTGGTAATCGCCGGAGATCACGATGAGCCCGCCGGCGACTTCCGCAGCGCGATCGAGGTGATCGACGGCGGCGCGCTGCAGCGTCACGGCATCACGGGGATCGCCATCGCCGCCTATCCCGATGGCCATCCGCGCATATCGCAGCAGGACCTCGACCGCTCGCTCGCCGACAAGATCCAATCCGCGGAGGCCACCGGCCTGGCGGTCCACATCGTCACCCAGTTCGGCTTCGATGCCGAAGCGATCCTGCAATGGATCGGCCGGCTACGCGAGTTCGGCGTCGAACACCCGGTACGGATCGGCCTTGCCGGCCCGACCAATCTCGCGACGCTGTTGCGCTACGCCAAGCACTGCGGCGTGCGGGCATCCGCCCAGGGGCTCGCGCGCCAGGCTGGCCTGCTGCGGCAGCTGTTCGCCATGTCGGCGCCCGATAACTTGGTGCGCGCGCTGGCGCAGGCGCGCGCCGACAAACATCTCGGCGAGATCGCGCCGCATTTCTTTTCCTTCGGCGGCTTGCTGTGCACGGCGCGCTGGGCCGAGGCGGTGGCGCAGCGCCGGATCGCGCTCGAGGCCGGCGAGGGATTCCGAGTCGAGCCGCCGCCCGCAGAAGGCTGACGCGCCGACGGCTCAACGAGTGTCGTGCGCAGGAGTATTTATCAGTGCAGTCGGCTCACGTTCGTGCCGCTCGCCAAACTCGAAGGCGACGTGATCAAGCGACCCCATCGCGGTAGGCGCCTCAGTCGACGCGGCCGCCGTTGGCGACGCACTGATCGATCCGGCTGCCGGACGTGTATGGCAGCACAAGGTACCTCGGGCCGACACTATATACTGCGCCGGACTGCCCGTATTTCCGGAAGATGGCCTTGCGACACTTCAGGTAGAGCGCTTCTCTCGATTGCGGCTGCGCTTTCGTTTGCGTTTGCGCTGCCGCTGGCGAGAAGAAGGACACCTGAGCCGCGAAAGAAAGGAGCGAAAGCAGCGTGACGCAGAGTGCAATCGGCAGCATTCTCATGACCGTCCTCCCCTGATGGCAACTCGCGTGCGCCGATGCGGCAGCTTCAGGACCGACTATCGGCTGCGAACGGCTGAAAGGTCTCCGGACCCCGGCGTCGCCCATAAGACGATGCGAACTTATCGCCACTCTTGGCGGCCGAAGCGGCTCGACCACAATCTCTGGCCGCAGGTATGCAGTTTACTATCGGGATGGTAGAATGTGCATCCAGAATTCGTATTAGGCGGGCGAATTGATGGAGCGCCCTCAGGAAGACATTCAGGGCCTGGCAGTGCCGCTTGCGACGCCGGCGGCCGAACCTGCGATATTGCCCCCCGAGCCCGAGGCAGCCCGCGAAATCCCCAATGCCGGATTGACGCGATCGGCGCTGACCCTTGCAATCCTCGCGCTCGGGGCCGGCCTCATTACCGGCGTTATTCCTATCCCCGATTTCGACGTCGCACCCGCGCCCGTCGTATCGCCGGCGACCTCCTCGATCGAAGCCGAGCCCCAGCCCTTGGCGCAGGTGTCATCGAACCTGTTGCGACCAGTTCAAACGTCCGAATTGGAACGCGCGATTGCCGAGGTGGGCCTTGCCGAAGCCGAGGAGGAGCGCCTTCGTGGAGAAATAGCCGCGGGCGACACTAGGTTGGCGTGGATCGTCTTGTCGGATTGGGATGCGCAGGATGGCGACGGGGTATTGGTATCAGCTGCGGGTTACGCACAGCATGTCCGCCTTTATCATCGCCCCACAACGCTCGCTGTCCCTTACAAACCCGGCGTGCCGATAACGCTGACGGGCGATGTCGACGGCGACAATTCCGGTAAGATCACCGTCGCGGTGCATATGGGCGACGCGCGCGTGCCGCTGAGCCTGCGGCTCGGGCAAACGGTCCAGGTGCCAACGCCATGATGGGAGGACCGTGGGCCGGTCGACTCGGCATCCTTTTCATTCTGATTATCGTGGTGAAGGCGTCGCCCTCGCTTGCCGAGTTTCTGGTCGCCTTGGCTTTTGTGGCCAGCGCCGCGCTTCTGCTGTATAAAGGACGCTACTTTCCGAGGGTCATCATGGACATTCTCGACCGGCTTACTAACAAAGCTCAGCTTGAGCGAGCTTATGAGGCCAAGGACGCACAACTCACGACAATCAATGCCGAAGAGCTAGCAGCCAAGTTGAAAGCGAAGGTCATCGGCCAAAATGAAGTCATTGATGAGATTGCCGCGCAACTCAGGCGTCGCATCGCAGCAAAACGTAAGGACAAACCACTTGCAGTGCTCTGTTTCGCGGGCCCGCCTGGCGTCGGTAAGACGCATCTCGCGAAGGTATTGGCCGAGACGCTTTACGCCGATAAGAACCACCTGCACTTCTTCGATATGAGCCAGGCCGCGACGCCGATGGGCGCCAACGCGTTATTTGGTTCCCCGAAAGGATATCTTGGCTCGACCAGCTACGGCGCACTCACGGCGGCGCTGCGCGACGTTCCAAACGCGGTTGTTCTACTCGACGAATTCGAAAAGGCCCACCCGGAGGTGCATAAGCGCTTCCTGACGGCATGGAATGATGGTTTTATCACCGAGCTCAGCGACGGCGCAAAACTGCCGACCAACGAGGCAATCTTCATTTTGACCACAAATGCTGCTTCGCGCCGGATCGGCGAGATGGCGAGCCAGCACAGTGGCCCCCGCGAAGAACTCGATCGCATGGTCAAATCGGCACTGGCGGACGCACAGTTCGCGCCCGAGGTGTTATCGCGTATCGACGAAGTGTTCGCGTTTCGCGACCTCAAAGGCCTCGATATTGCCCGCGTCGTCGCCCTGGAAATCGAGGCGCTGGCCCAACAATTCGGTCTTGAGATTGCGGCAGGAGGGATTGAGCCGCGTATTCTGTTGAGGGCAATCGATACGTTGTCGAAGCAGCAACCGGCGGGCGGGGTACGGGATATTGCCCGCACGATCGAGAAACAGATCACGGACGGATTGATCGACGCCAAAGCCGCAAGAGCAAGACGCATTCGACTGCAGGCCGATGGCGAGCGCATCAGAGTGGTGCCCGAGAGTGATGATCGGGCGACCCAGCAAACAGGCGAGGGTTCCGCCGGTCTTGCGCAAGCAACATAAACTGACGGCAATATGGGCGCCGTATCGAAACAATCATTTATTTCAGGCGGCCGACCACCCGCCCTTCGCTTTGCTTGGCGGCTCTATCAGTCCGATGACTCATTTCGTGGCTTAGTAGATTTCGCCATCTTCGGCTCGGTGGTGTTGTTATTTCTCGATCCGTCGGTAATGCAGTCGGCGCGCAATCTGACTCATCGGGCCTTTACCGTCATCGAGACCCTTGTTTCCCAGCGCATTGAACGAATGCCGCCGAGCGTTGTGCCGGAGGCACGGACGAAGGGGGCGGCAAGCTCGGCGCCGGCGGACACCCCGCCTGCCGTAAATGCGCCGCCAATGATCACGGCTTTCCCGCCTGCGGTCGAATCGATAACCGGGCCATCGACCGGAACGGCATCGGGCCTGCCATCGGCTCGCTCCGAAGCATCCGGCCCAGTAACGCATCCGACGGAAACAAGAGGGAATGCGTCGAACGCGCCCACAAGTGGCGACGGAATTGCGCCGAAGGCGGCCGATCTGAATCTGCCGGCTACGCAAGCGCCGGCCGTATCGCCGAGCAAAGATGCAACTCCAACAACATCTCCAGGCGAATCCAGGCCCGCTGCTCCCAAGCAAATCGACGTGCCGATGCCGTTGGCGGCGGCGCTCAAGAGTCCGCGTCTGTTGTCGCCGCAATTCTTGATCGAGATTGACGAGAGCGCATTCCGTTCATCGAGTTCCGAGGATCAACAGCGGCTCAAGAAGGCCACCGCGGACTATCGTTCCATGCGCTTCGAGCAAATGATGGACGATCTTGCGGATGCGAGCTCCGCCGATGCCAACGTGCTCTTCCTGCGTGCGCTCGGGCTGATGCGGCAGATCAGTTCGAACAGGTTTGCTCTGGCGCGTCATCTTCTCCAAACCGCGGCGTCAGATGGGCGGGCGCAGGCCGCCGTTATCCTGGGCATATTATTGGTATCGGGACCGGACGGCGTGGACAAAGATGTCAACGGGGGACGGAAACTTATTGAGGCCGCGGCGGGCGCAGGCGATCGGATGGCACAGCGCGCCGCGGGCTTCGGTCATATCAACGGTGAGTTTGGTTCGCTCGATCCTGTCACAGGAGTGATGTGGCTCAAGCGCGCAGCCGAGGCGGGCGATCCGCAGGCCATGCTGCACTACGCCTATTTGCTTTCAACAGGCACGGGCGTCGAAAGAAACGGAAACATGGCCGAGAATTACCTACGCCGCGCCGCGGAGGCCGGGCTGAGCGCAGCCCAGGACACGCTCGGCACCTGGATTCTCGACCGCTACAAGTCGGGCCTCATTGCGGATCCGACCGAAGGCGTACGCTGGCTCACGCGAGCCTATCAGCGTGGCTTCTCGATGAGTGCGCTCGTGCGGCTCGGACTTTTTTATGCTGACGAGGGCCGAGGCGCATGGCGGGACCGCAGCAAATCATTTGCTCTGCTCAGCCAGTGCATTGGCTATGCGACGACGAGCTGCCAATTCGCCTACGCCTATCACTTGCAATACGGCTTCGGAACGCGAAGCGACCCCGCCAAATCCTATACCTACTATGAAGTGGCGCGCCAACTCGGCTCGCCTAGAGCGCTTGAGCGGCTGCAAGCACTGGATCGGTTGCTGTCGTCCGACGAGAAAGCGAAAGCAGTCGAACTCGCCAAATCGATCCGTAGCGAACTGCGTCCAATACCGACGCAGGTGGTTTTTCAATATGCTGGAAATCAGCTGCCGTCGCCCTGGTCCGCGCCGCCATCAGCACAGATCAGGCGATAGTGGGACGTTCGTGGGCTAGCGCGGTTGTTCCCGCCTCAGAAGGCGTCTAATACGCCGCCGCGAGCAGCGTGCGCACGTCCTCGGCCGAGACCTTGCGTGGTACGCTGATCGCCATCGCCGCGACTTCCTGCGCGACGAAATCGGTCTTGGCGCGATCGAATCCGACCTCGCGCAGCCGCTGCGGGATCGGAAAGCCGCGCAGCAGGGCGGCCAGGCGCTCCGCACCATCGCCGCCGAGCGCAGCCGCGAGCCGCGCCTGTGCCTCCGGCGCCGCCGCCAGGTTGAAACGCGCGACGTGGGGCAGGACGATCGCGTGGGTCTCGGCGTGCGGCAGGCCGAGGCCGCCGAGCACGTGCGCGAGCTTGTGCTGCAGCCCGGTGCCTGAGGCGAGCACCACGCCGGCAAGCCAAGCGGCGACGAGGCATTCCGCGCGCGCCTCGTGGTCGCCGCCGTTCGCGACCACGCGCGGCAGATGCACGGCGAAGCGGCGCGCCGCGTCGCTCGCAAGCGCCATCAGGAACGGCGTGCGGTCGCCGACCCATAGCGCCTCGACGCAATGGGCGATGCCATTCATGCCGCTCGCCGCGCTCACCGCCGCCGGCAGCGCGAGCGTGAGCTCGGGGTCGTAGACGATGGTGCGCGGCAGCACGCGAACATCCTTGCCGGTGAATTTGCGCTCGCCCTCGCTCATGCCCCAGATCGCGGTCGCTTCCGATCCGGAATAGGTGGTCGGCACCGCGATGATCGGCAGGCCGAGGTCGCGCGCGATGATCTTGGCAAGCCCGATGGCGGCACCGCCGCCGGCGGCGACGAGGCCATCGGCGCCGCGCGCCGCAGCGATGCCTGCTTCCGCCACGGGCTTCGGGACGTGGAGCGAGGCCTGCGCATGCAGCCCCGTCGCGCGCGCGCCCAGAATTTCGACCAGCCGGCCGCCGAGGCGGGCGCCGCTGCCGGGCGTGGCGATCACCAGCGCGCGGTTCAAGCCGAGCCGCGCCGCTTCATCCGCGACGCGCGCGACCGCGCCCGGCGCGAACACGACGCGCTGCCCTGGGACGTCATGAACGAATGAGATCATACCGATCGATGTTCGCCGCGATCATTTGCATGCGCGCGCGAGGCAAGCTTACCCCCTGCGCGAAAGCTTGCCCACGGTTATCGAATTGCAGGAAGTCCCGCGGAAAATTCCGTTCGAGTCGACGCACCTCTTCCGCTCATTCCCGCGCATAGCGCGTCGTTAAGGGCGTTCACGCCCGTCCATAGCCCGCGAAGACGGGCGTAAACGCCCTTTAGGTACGGGCTATGGACGCACGTAAACGCGCTTATGCTGAGAATCCAGTCTGTCGGATCTGGGTCCCCGCCTTCGCGGGGACGAGCGGATGTTGGGCGGATTACGCGCAACCGAGGCGCGCTCTAGTGCGGGCCGGTGTCCTCGCGCCAGATTCCGAGCGCTTCCTGCGCCGGGCGATCGGAGATCGAGAACAGCACCGATTCCTTCCCCACCCGATGGGAGTAATGCTTCCACGGCGGCACCACGAACACGTCGTTAGGGCCCCATTCCAGCACCTTGCCGTCGACCGTGGTCGCGCCCTCCCCTTCGGCGCAGACAAAGATGGTGCCGTCGGTGGCGCGGTATTTCTCGCCCTTGAAGCCCTTGGGGAAGAGCGCGAGGTTCGCGCCCATGGTCGGCAGCACCGGGCCGCCGTTGATCGGGTTGGCATAGCGCACCCGCGCGCCATGGCGCTTGTCGACGTCGCCCGCCTTCATCATGCGCTCGATGATCGGCCGCGTGCGCGCATAGGTGTAGTTGATGACGGGGCTGCGATTGAGCCCCGCCGGCGCGCCATCCGGCAACACGCCCGACGCGTAGAAGCTGAGCGAATCCCCGTCCGCCCGGCTGGTCGGCTGGGTTGCGCTGGCGAACTGCTCGGCGAACGAGGTCTCGAAGAAATTGACCTGCGGGAAATCGAGCACGTCGAGCCAAAGCATGGGCTTGTGGGAGGTGTTGCCGTGGTCATGCGGCGCCCAGTTGGCGGTGATGACGAAGTCGCCGGGCGACATGTACGCTTTCTCGCCCTCGACCGCGGTATAGGCCCCCTCGCCGTCGAGCACGAAGCGGATGGCCGAGGAGACGTGGCGGTGGGCGGGAGCGACCTCGCCCGGGAGGATCATCTGGACGCCGGCGAACAGCGTGTTGGTGGCCTTGGATTCGCCCCGCATGCCGGGATTTTCCAGGATCAAAACGCGCCGCTCGGCCTCCTCGGCGGTGATCAGCGCGCCCGATTCCATCACCAGGCGCTTGATGTCGTCGTAGTGCCAGATCACCGGCGCGCAACGCGTGAGTGGCTCCTTGGTGACGACATTCTTCATCACCTTCCACAGCGGCGTCATGTCGTGCTTGGCGATGCGCTCGTAATACGCCTGCCGCATGGCCTCGATGTTGTGCTTGGGGCCAGGGGCCTTACTCTCGGCTCGCTTGCTTGCGCTCGCGCTCGCCATGGCGCTTCTCCCTTCGGTCGATTGGGCGGTCCAGATTAGAATAATCCAAAACTGACAATTAGTATATAATGAAACTATCTCCCCTTTGAAGGCCGGAATATCAGGTATTCACGTTGCCGCCGTCGACCGCGAGCGTCTGCCCGGTGACGAAATCGCTTTCCGCCGACGCCAGGAAAACCAGCGCGCCCAGCAGGTCCTGGGGATGCTCGTCGCGCCGCAGCGAACGCGACTGCACGGCGCGCTCGCGCGCGGTCTCGACGTGACCGGGATTCTCGCGCATCACCGTGTCGCTCAAGGTGAAGCCCGGCGCCAGCGTGTTGACGCGAATGCCGTGCTCGCCGAGCTCGCGCGCGAGCGCGCGCGTGAACGCCATGATGCCGCCCTTGCTGGTGACGTAGTGCAGCATCCACGGGATGCCGCGAAAGGCGGTGCCGGAACCGATATTGATGATCTTGCCATAACCCTGCGCGATCATGTGGGGGGCGACGTGCTTGACCATCAAAAACGGCCCGCGCAGATTGACCGCCATCACCTTGTCCCACAGCTCGCCGTCGATTTCGGTGCACTTGGTTTCCTGCAGCGGCGCGAACAGCGCGGCGTTGTTGACCAGCACGTCGATCTTGCCGAAGCGCTCGATGGCGGCGGCGACCAGCGCCTTGACCGAGGTTTCGTCGCTGACGTCGGCGATGGCGCTGGCCACCGAATTCGCCCCATGCTCGGCGGCAATCTCCTGCGCCAACTCCTTGCCGTCGGCGATGTCGGCGATCATCACGCGTGCGCCCTCGGCGGCGAGCGCGCGCGAGTAATGCCGGCCGATTCCCTTCGCCCCGCCGGTGACGATCACCGCGCGGCCGGACAGCCTCCCCATGGCCTTACTCCTTCGGGCTCACGCGGCGGATGAATTTCTCGAACTCCGCGAGCTGCTGCTTGATCATGCCGATAGCCGTCTCATCCTTGAGCTCGAGCGTCTTCTCGTCGAATTTCTGCGCGGCGAAGGTGACGATGACCTCAGGCCGGCCGAACAGGATGACATCGACCGAGGTCAGCGACTGCCGCAGATGATGTTGCATGCGCGAGCCGCCGAGGATGCCGCCGGCGGCCGACTGCAGCGCCACCGGCTTGTCCTCGAACGGCTGCTCCTTCATGCGCGATACCCAATCGATCGCATTCTTCAGGCCGCCGGGGATCGACCAATTGTACTCGGGCGACACGATGATCAGTCCATCGGCGCTGCGGATGGCGTCCGCCCAGGCGTTCACGTCGGCCGGAAAGCCGGTCGAGTTCTGGATGTCGAAATTGTAGATCGGAAAGGTTTCGAACGGCGGTGCGAGACGAAGCTTCATCGCGGGCGGCGCCCACGCCGGCAAGGTGCGCGCGAGCGCCGCGTTGTAGGAACCTTTGCGCAACGAGCCGCAGATCACGAGCACATCGAGTTGCTTGTCAGCCACGATTCACCCCCCGAGGCGGCGCGCGGGCGCCGATGCGATGGCAATTGATAACGAAAGAGTGGCTGCGGACAAGGCACGAAAGACTTTGGCACTCCGCGGCACGGCTGTCGCAAGGATGCGAGGCCTGCGAGTTCAGCTTTTCGCGGCCACTCGCGCGATGAATGTCGCAAACGACGCCAGCTGCTGCTTGAGGAGGCCGCGTGTGACCTCGTCCTTGAGCTCGCCGGTTTTCTCATCGAATTTCGATGCGCAGCCGCCGATGAAGATCTCGGGCTTGTTGAGCGTGAAGGCGTCGAGAAACATCATCGACTTGCGCAGATCGTATTGCACGCGCGCGCCGCCGACGGGTCCGGGCGAAACCGATTGCAGCGCCACCGGCTTGCCGGCGAAGGGCTGGTTCTGCAGCCGCGACACCCAGTCGATCGCGTTCTTGAGACCGCCGGGAATGCTGAAATTGTATTCGGGGGTGCAGAAAATCACCCCGTCCGCGGCGCGAATGGCGTCAGCGAGCGTGTTGACCGGCGCGGGAAAGCCGGTCGAGTTCTGGATATCGGCGTTGTAGAGCGGAAAGTCGGCAAAGGAGGGAGCGGGCTTGACGGTCATGCCGTCGGGCGCAAGCGACGGCAATAGCCGCTGCACCATGGCGTTGTAGGAACCTTTGCGGAGCGAGCCGCAGATCGAGACAACATTCAAAGTGGCCATGACCATCTCCAGCTTGTTGATGAAATCGGGTGGCGTTGACGCGGCGGGCTCCGACCGGCCTCATGCCGAGGAGCGCACACCTGTCTCTAAGCATCGCGCCTATTTCTCGTTCTCGATCGGGTTTACGAGCACGCCGATGCCCTCAATGTCGATCTCGCAGGTATCGTCCTGCTTCATCCACACCGGGTTCGGCTTGCGTGCGTGGCCGACGCCCGACGGCGTGCCGGTGAAGACGATGTCACCGGGCTCGAGCGTCATGCCCTGCGTGATGTAGGCGATGGTCTCGGCGATCGGGAACATCATGTTGTCGGTGTTGTCGGACTGCATGACCTGCCCGTTGAGCCGCGTCTGGATTTTCAAGCCCTTGCCGCCGGCCGGCAGCTCGTCGACGGTGACCATCCACGGGCCGAAGCCGCCGGTGCGGTCGAAATTCTTGCCCATGTCCCATTGCGTGGTCTTGCGCTGATATTCGCGCACCGAGCCTTCGTTGCCGCAGGAATATCCGGCAATGCACGAATATGCGTTCGCAGTCGTGAGGTGCTTGGCCCGCTTGCCGACGATGAAGATGAGCTCGGCTTCGTAGTCGAGCGTCTCGGAGGCCTTCGGCCGGATGATCGGTTGCCCGTGCGGCACCAGCGAGGTGCGGCCGCGCATGAAGATGGTCGGGAATTTCGGAATGTTGTCGCGCTGCGAGCCTTCCTTGACGTGCTCGAGATAGTTGAGGCCGAGGCAGATGACCTTGCCCGGCGCCGCCACCGGCAAACCGTAGGCCAGACCCTTGAGCGGGCGGCGCGCGCTCGCGGGCGCGCGCTTGGCCGCGTCCTTGAGCGCGGACAGCTCGCCGTTGTTGCGGCGCAGGCATTCGCCCAGATCGCCGGGTATGGCCTTGTCGACCGCCTGCAGATCGATGACCTGATCGCCCTCGATCACGCCGAGATGCAGCGCGCCGTTGGCTTCGAAACCGACGATTTTCATGGTGCTCCCTCGCTTGGTAGGGCGTCCTTGTAGCAGCCGCAGATGGCAAAGCGAAGCATGGCGCCCGCTGGCGCGTTTGCCGCAGCTGCAGCGTTGCAACGATCACGCCGCGCGGGCGAGGAAATGCGTCCGCAGCATCTCGCGCCCGGCACGGCCGGCTTGCAGGTCAAAGGCGTTGACGACGGCCAGTCGAAAGCCGCCGGGCGGCATGGCGTGGCGCTCGGGTTCCTTGTCCTCGTGAAACGTGATCTGCACGCTCGAGACACCGGGCAGGCGCCGCACCTGCGCCACGAGCGCGGGCGGCGGATGGCGATAGCGCGGACCGTGCGGCCCGAACAGCACGACGCTGTATCCGTCGCGCCGGTCTTGATCGGCGAAGTTCCAGCGAAGCTCCTGGTAGAGGCGCACGAGCGCATCGACCCAGCCGGCCCCATAGAGGTCCGGCCATTGATCGCTCATGCGCAGATGCACCTCGATCATGCGACCGCCGATGGTCTCGGTGTTGAGGATGCCGGTGTAGCCCTTGAGATGCCGGCGGATCCACGCGCCGCAATACGCCTCGATGCCGGGATCGTGCGCGGCGTGCACGGTCCAATGATCGAAGGTGCCTTCCCCGCCGGGTTCTCCGGTCGCGTGGCGCCACCAGCGCGGCTCGCCGTCGACGACCGCGACGTCAGAACTGACATGGCGGCCATCCAAGAGCGTCATCCACATGTGCCCGGGCGTGAGGCTCGCCTCGTACTCCGCTTGCGAGGAGAGCACGCGGCTCGCGACTCCCATGCCCTTGAGATTGATGATGGGCTTGGAGAACACGGGAAATCGCGGCGGCGGCACGCCGTGCGGTCCGGCATCGAGACCCTGGCTCAACGCGATCGCGATCTTGTCGTAGACCCAGCGATGATCCGGGTACCAAAGCCAGGCGTCGCTGTCTTCGGTCGGAATGTTCACATCCGGCGGACAGGCGGCGCGTTCGAAATATTGCAGGCGCCAAGGATCGGCTTCGCAGATCGGCATAGAGGTTCAATTCGATTTGAACATCGTGTTTATAGTCCAGACCCGCCAGGGTGCGCAAAGGCGCGCGCCTGGCGCGCCGTGCCACGAAGCTCGTCAATGCCGCGAAAGACGCGTGGACACGCTAAACTTTGCCCACCCTGCGAAACGGGCGTCAGCGGTCCTCGAACGTCAGCGCATGGATTGAAAAGTTTGCGCCGGCGTCGGTCCATGTGGCGGCGGGAGTCCATCCCGATCCGCGCGCCAAGGCCGCAAAGTATTCGAGCGTGTATTTATAGCTGTTCTCGGTGTGAATCGTCTCTCCCGTGCGGAATTCGACGGTGCGTCCGGCCACGCTGACCTTCTGACGCTTCTTGCTGACGAGATGCATCTCGATGCGGTGGCGCTCGCGATTGTAGAAAGCGCGGTGGCCGAAGTTTTCGAGTTCGAAATCGCCGTTGAGCTCGCGATTGATCCGCGCGAGCAGATTGAGATTGAACTTTGCGGTCAGGCCGGCTGCGTCATTGTAAGCGGCATTGAGGATGCCGGCGTCTTTCACCAGGTCGACCCCGATGATCAACGCGGCGCCGCGTCCCAGCATGCGCCCGGCGTGGCGCAGGAACGAGGAGGCTTCATGCGGCTCGAAATTTCCGATGGTCGATCCGGGAAAGAATCCGGTATGAGCCATTCCCGCGGCCGCGGCCGGCAACGAGAACGGCTGGGTGAAATCGGCCTCGACCGCGAGCACCGCAAGGCGCGGATAATCACGTCGAAGCGCTGCCGCCTCCTGGACCAGCATCTGGGAGGAAATGTCGACCGGCACATAGGCCGCGATCGTCGGCGCCGCTGCCAGCAGGATCCTCACCTTCCTGCTCGAGCCGCTGCCGAATTCGATCAACGCCGAGTCCGCGGGAAAAAAGCGCGCGATCTCAGGCGCCCGCTCGTCCAGGATCTGCAGCTCGCAACGCGTCAGATAATATTCCGGCGATGCAGTGATATCCTCGAACAGTTGCGCGCCGATCTCGTCGTAGAAGTATTTCGGGGGAAGCTGCTTGGGCCGCGCCGTCAAGCCGGCAATGACGTCGTGCGCAAACGAGGAACCCGCCTCGGCGGGTTCGTAGGCAAGAGCGGCCTGGATCGGCGCAGCCATCATCAACTCCGGTCGTGGCGCGTCGGCACGCGCATTCATCCCACATAGTCCAGAAGCCTGAGCCCGCTGAACTGCCAGCGCGCCGACGGATAGAAGAAATTGCGATAGCTCGCGCGCCCATGGCCGGCGGGCGTCGCGTGCGAGCTTCCACGCAAGACATTTGGTTGATCATGAACTTGCCGTTGTACTCCCCGAGCGCGCCGTCCGCCGCGCGGTAGCCCGGATAGGGCAAGTAAGCGCTGCGCGTCCACTGCCACACCGTGCCGAAGGCGTCATCGAGAAGATTTGCGCGCGCCGCCACTTCCCATTCCGCCTCGGTCGGCAAATGCTTGCCGGCCCAGCGCGCGAAGGCGTCGGCCTCGTAGTAGCTCACATGCGCAACCGGCGCGTCCGGATCGACCGGGCGCAGCCCGCCAAGCGTAAGCGAGTACCACGCGCCATCGTGCTTGCGCCAATAGCCGGGCGCGTTCCAGCCTTCTGCCTCAACCGTCGCCCAGCCGTCGGAGAGCCATAACGACGGCGTCGCATAGCCCCCCTCGGCCATGAATTCGAGCCATCGCGCGTTGGTCACGAGACCGCGCCCGATGCACGCCGGCTGCAGCAACACCCGGTGCGCCGGCCGCTCGTTGTCGAAACAATAGCCCTCGCCCTCAAAGCCGATACCGTGGATGCCGGACGGCAACGCGACAAATTCGCCTGACGAGGACGACGCAGGCGGTGGACGCCAATCGGCGTCGTAGCTGGGCGCCGCCGGGTTCTGCGCGAAGGCGTGCAGAATGTCGGTGAGGAGCAACTCTTGATGTTGCTGCTCGTGATGGAGGCCGATCTCGAGAATGCGTGCGACCTCGGCCAATTGCGCCTCGTCGGCGCCGGCGAGCAGGCGTTCTATTCCCTCGTCGACATGGGCGCGAAACGCGGCGACCTGTTCGCAGTCCGGCCGCGTGACGAGCCCGCGCTTGGGCCGCGCGTGGCGCGGCCCAGCCGCCACATAGTACGAGTTGAAGAGATAGGCGAACCGCTCATCGAAGACGCGATAGCCGGCAAGATGCGGCCGCAAGAGAAACTGCTCGAAGAACCAGGCCGTATGCGCGCGGTGCCACTTGGTCGGGCTCGCATCGGGCATCGACTGCACCACCTGATCCTCGGCGCTCAAGGGCGCGGCGCGGCGTTCCGTTTCCGCGCGCATCGCGCGGAACGCATCGCGCCAGGTGATCCGAGGATCGGTCGGCGTGGCTCGTGGGATCGTTTCGGTATCACCTTCGTCGCGGCGGCGACGAAGGACGGGTGACGAGGTCGCGGGCGGCATGCCCATTCCCGGGTTGGCGAAATCGAGAGGCGTCAGGTGACAGGAAACCGCTTGGAGGTATCGATTGTTCCTTCATTATACGTGAATGGGGAAAGCTGGGTTGCCGCTCGCGGATATTTTACGGGACGTGAGCCGGCCATGACCGCTGCGGGGAAAAGTAAGACTTTCCATGAGCTTACGGCTTGGAGTCGGGTCTGGATCGCAGTCGCGCGCCCCCGCGGTGGAGGCGCGCGCTTACTTCGCCGCGCTTGCGCCCGCCGCCGCCGCCAAGCCATCTTGCTGGCCGGTGCCGCCGCTCGCCCCGATCGCGCCGATGATCTTGCCGTTGACCACAATCGGAACGCCGCCCTCGGACGCCACCGGTTTTTCCGGAAAGGTCATGAACGCGGTATTGCCCGCGGCGTACTGATCCGCGAACGCTTTGCTCGGACGACGGAACAGCACCGAGGTGCGCGCCTTGCCCTGGGAAATTTCGACCGACGCCAGCTGCGTGCCGTCCATCTTCTCGAAATAGACGAGTTCGCCCGCCGGTCCCACGATCGCGAGCGCCATGCGCCAATTGTTTTTCTTGGCCTCGGCAAGCGCGGCGGCGGCGACGGTCTTGGCCTGCTCATTGGTGATGGGCGGCCCATAGTCGGCGGGCGGCCCGGAAGTAGCGGCCGGGGCGGGAGACGGCGCCGGTTGCTGCGCCAGCGCGGTGCCGCCGAGCGCCAGCGTCGAGCCGATGCTGAGCGCGATCAAGACATCAAGTCGCATGGTCCTCTCTCCAGCTGGATTACCGCGGCGCTGCCACGCCGTCTTGCTAATCGGTGCCGCCACCGCTCGCCCCAATCGCGCCGATGATCTTGCCGTTCACGATAATCGGAACGCCGCCTTCGGATGCAACAGGTTTTTCCGGAAAGGTCGTGAATGCCCTATTGCCCGCGGCATACTGATCCGCGAACACTTTGCTCGGACGACGGAACAGCACGGCGGTGCGCGCCTTGCCCTGGGCGATCTCGACCGACGCCAGCTGGGTGCCGTCCATCTTCTCGAAATAGACGAGTTCGCCGGCCGGTCCCACGATCGCGAACGCCATCGGCGAATTGTTTTTCTTGGCCTCCGCAAGCGCGGCGGCCGCAACCGTCTTTGCCTGCTCATTGGTGATGGGCGGGCCATAGTCGGCGGGCGGCGCAGGGGGAGGCACCGGTTGCTGCGCCAGCGCCGAGCCGCCGAGCGCCAGCGCCGAGGCCATGCCGAGCGCGATCAAGACATCAAGTCGCATGGTCCTGTCTCTCCACCTGCATTATCGCGGCGTCATGATGTTGTCGAAAATTGGTCGTCTCTAGACCACGCGCCGACAATTCATACTAAGCTCCACTCTTTCAGGCGAGCCCTCGATCAGAATAGGCGAGTTGCCATTGCACGAGCAAGAAGCGCCCTGCGCACGAGCAAGAAGTGCCCTGCCGAAGCTCGGCGTCGGGAATCGGGCAGCGCGCCCGCAAAGCATGATGGAACCAACGCGGACAGTGACGATGCAAGCGATACGACAAACTTGGGCTGTGCTGGCGGTGCTGCTGATGGGGGCCCCGACGGGGGCCTTCGCCCAAGCGAACTGCCGCAACACCGCTCCCTTCGAGCCTTGGCTCGCCGACTTCAAGAAAGAAGCGGCCGCCAAGGGCATTTCGCAGGCCACCATCGCGGCGGCTTCTCCCTACCTGGTGCTCGATCAGCGCATCATCAATATCGACCGCGGGCAACGCTTCTTCGCCCAGAACTTCCTCGAAATTTCCGACAAGATGCTGGCCGGCGGACGCCTGCCCAACGGCGCCGCGCAAATGAAGAAGCACCAAGCGACCTTTGCGCGCGAGGAAAAGGACTTCGGCGTGCCGGCCTCCGTCATCAGCGCCTTCTGGGGGCTGGAAAGCGATTTCGGTGCCGGCCAGGGCAAGGATCAGGCGATCAAATCGCTTGTCACCCTCGCCTATGACTGCCGCCGTCCGGAGATGTTCCGCGGGCACCTGTTCGATGCGCTGCGCTTGATCGAACGCGGCGACCTGCGCGCCGACGAAATGATCGGCTCCTGGGCCGGCGAGCTCGGACAGACGCAGATGATGCCGTCCGAATACATGGCGCACGCCATCGACTACGACGGCGACGGCAAACGCAACCTGATCAAGAGCGCGGCCGACGTGATCGGCTCGAGCGGAAAATATCTCGTGCATCTCGGATGGAAGCGCGGCGAGCCTTGGCTGCAGGAGGTGCGCGTGCCCGCGAACTTGCCGTGGAAGGAGGCCGACCTTTCGATCCAACATCCGCGCTCGCAGTGGGCGGCCTGGGGCGTGACGGGCGCCGACGGCAAGCCGCTGCCGAACGACAACATGCCGGCGTCGGTGGTGCTGCCCTTGGGACGGTTCGGGCCCACCTTCCTCGCCTACGACAATTTCCAGGCCTATCTGAAGTGGAACCAATCGCTCAACTATTCCTTGACCGCCGCCTACTACGCCACGCGCCTCGACGGCGCGCCGCCCATGAACCGGGGCAGCCCGAACATTCCGAAAATCACCTTCGAGGAAACCCGCGAACTGCAGCAGCTTCTGGAAAAGCGCGGCTACGACGTCGGCCGCGTCGACGGCGTGCTCGGCCTCAAGAGTCGCGTCGCCATCCGCGACACGCAGATCAAGTTCGGCCTGCCGGCCGATGGCTGGCCGACAGCGGAGCTGCTCGCACGGCTGCGCACCGGAAGGTAGTTGCGTGTCGTCGGCGGTTAGCCGACGATATTGAGCGGCGTGCCGAAAAAGCCCCTCCTATCACGCACAGCCGCCACGTTGCGGCGCAGCCACGCATCGAGACCGAGGCTGCGACCGGCGGCATGCAGCGCAAAGAAAAACATCACCATCGCAAGGAATATGTACTCCCACGGCCACTCGGCGGGACTGCCGGGCCGGTAAATGCCGAGCCACAGGTGCAGCAAGAATATGATGCCCAGCACGCCGATCAGGCGCACGCCGAACCCGAGGATGAGCGACACGGCAAAGGTGAACTCGGCAAGAAAGATGATGGGATTGAGGATATAGAGATAGGGAAGATAGACCTCGGTGACCAGCTCGCGATGAAACGCGAAGGCAGCGCGCTCGCCCATCTGTTCGACCCAGTATTGCAAGCCGCCCGAGACCGGCAGCGGCAGCTTCCAGAGCATTCCCTGAAACCACATTCCCCCGATGAGCACCCGAACGAACCACGTGCCGAGGTGCGACCCTGTGCGCTGGGAAGGGTCCTCCTGCCAGTTCTTGATGGCGATCACGACGCTCGCGACGATGAGCGCCAAGAACAGTGCCACGAAAAGATACTTCCAAACGCCGAGGGCGTTGTGATCATCGGTGTTTCCGATCACGAAATTCCAGAAATCAGAGAACGGATTTGGCAGATTTGGCATGGGACGCCTCCAGCGATGAGACCTCGGCGCGGGCGCCTTCGCGCGCAGGCGCGGGGATTTGTGCACCACGGCGCCGTTTGAGCTTCAGCTTAACTCGTCTCGTCCTTTGCTCGCACCCGACCCATGCCCGCCCTGGCGCCGTACCGTGAGCTTTGGGCGTTACCAACGGCAATTGCGGACAGCGCGAGGGCGCTCGTGGGCTGCGCGAACTCTCTTCGTACACTCTAACGTGATCGTTGCGGCGTTTGGGCTGCTGGTCTGATTGGAGCCCCACCGCTAAGTTCATCGGCAGCGAGAATGACCGAAGGCACGGCTTCGTCAAGCGTCTAGCATGAGGGGGCGTAACGACGATGGTCATTTCTGCATCACAATCCCGCGACAGCTCGACCGAGACGACTGAGCGCCGATTTGCACTCGGCGTCGGGCTTACCAACGAATGCAATCTGGCGTGCGCGTTCTGTTATCGCGATCCGACCAGTCTCGACCGCTTATCGCTCGCGCAGGTCCGCGCGGTGATGAAGAGCTTACCGGTGCGTTCGGTCAATCTCGGCACCGGTGAGAACGGCATGCATCCGGACTTTGCCGAGTTCGTAAGCTATTTGCGCTCCGAGCCGATCAAGCTGACGATCACGTCAAACGGCTATTCGATCGAGGCGCTGGACGACACCGAGGTGACCGCCTTTCACGATATCGAGTTCTCGCTCGACTATCCGACCGAGGCCGAGCAGGACCAGCAACGTGGTTCTGGAAACTGGAGCCTCATCCATCAACAAGCCGCACGCTGCCGTGACTTGGGCGTATCGGTCACCTTCATTGCCGTCATGATGCGATCGAATTTCGATCGCGTTGCCGACATCGCCGAAATTGTCAAAACGTATGATGCGCCCTTGCGCATCAATGTCTATCAATCCGTACGTTCCGACGCGTTCGCACTCACGTATGATGAATATTGGCAGGGATTTGAGGCACTATTTGCCCGTACCGACGCGATCGCGATCGGAGAGCCGCTGGTGCGTGCGATGGCGGGCCTGCCGGCACGCCGCGGCGGCTGCGGGGCCGCGACGGTACGGGTGACGCCGCGTGCGACGGTGCAGCCGTGCGTTTATTGGCCGGGCGGCGGCGCGCCGCTCGATCTTTTGCTCGACGTCGGTCCCGACATCACGAATACCGATCCATTTGCTCAGGCGCGCGGGGTGCCGTCCGCCTGCAAGGGTTGCAGCTATGTCGGGACCTGCGGTGGAGGATGCGCTGGGCGGCGTCGCCTGCTGCACGCCCTCGGTGAGCCTGATCCCTACTGTCCGGTCGTCCGCGGCGACTGCCGCAAGCTGAAGGTGCAGATGGCGAAGAGCCGCGAACTTCCCAAGCTCGAAAGCGCCTGCACGACGATCGTGACGGCACGTTGAACGAATGAGGAATGCCCCATGCCCAATAGCCGCAATTATACGAGGCGGCGAGTTCTGAGCATCGCGATCGCGACGGCGGCAAGCCCGGCCAGCGTTCTCAGTCTTGATGCCGGCGGCCTGTCGGACCGCAGGATTGTCGCGGAGTCGCGGTTCGACGTCACGAGTGCTCCCCTGCAGGCCGAGGTGGTACAGCTAGTGGTGGACTTTCCTCCCGGCGCGTGGACCTCCTGGCACACGCATGGGGGTCAGGCGATCAATCTTGTGCTCGAAGGCGAGATCACCCTGCGACACGCCGGCATGGAACATCCCCATCGAGCCGGACAGGCTTGGACCGACAGTTCCGGCGAAGTTCACGCCGCCGGCAATACCGGGCGGGGCAAGGCTCGCCTCCTGACCAATTTTCTGTTGCCTCCGGGGTGCACCCAAACCACGGCGGTGCAGGAGTCCCCATTCGAGCCGGCGATCGCGTACGAAGTGAGGTTTCCTCTGTCCGCTCTGCCTGCAGAAACGGAGATCGCGCAGCAGGTGGCCGACCTCGCTTCCGGCTGGCGCGCGCAACGCGCGTCCGTCGGCTTTACGGCAAACATCGTCATAGCTGGAGAAGTCACCTACCAGATCGGCGGCGAGCGCAAGGTCTACCAGGCGGGGGAGGCTTGGTCGGCGCCCGCTGGCACCCTGGTTGGCGAGGAGAACAGGTCGGCGGGCACGGCCCGCGTCTTCACCACCTATTTGTTGCCGAGAGGCACTGGCCGGTAGCGAGGCTTGCCGATTTGCGGCGCTGCGGAGCAAGCAATCATGCCGGCGGCCTATCGGGCCCGTTCATAGCGCGCAGGTACGAAATCCGGCGATGACGTCGTTGCGCTCGGGCGTGAAGAAGTTGCGGTAGAGCGGACGCGCGATGCGTGCACTCGTGGCGAAGCTTCCCCCGCGCAACACCTTGCGCGTGTTGAACCACGGCTGCGAATAATCTTCGTATGGGTCCGCGGCGAAGCCGGCGAACGGCACGAAATCCGAGGCCGTCCATTCCCACACGTTGCCGATCATCTGCCGGCATCCGAAGGCGCTGTCGCCCGCGGCGCAAGCCGCGACCTCGAGCGGATCGCCGAAGGCGAAATCGAGGTTGGCGTGTTCGCGGCTCGGCGCCGCATCGCCCCAGGGCCAGCGACGCTTGCAGTCGGCCAAGCGGGAGCCGTCCGGACTCGCTTCGCCGACGGCCGCGGCTTCCCATTCGGCCTCGGTCGGAAGCCTGCGCTTGGCCCAGTTGCACCAGGCTTGCGCCTCATACCAATTGACGAACGGCACCGGCGCGTGCGGCGGGAGTTGCTCGACTTTGTCGTAGCGGCGCCAGGTCCAGCTGCCGCCGTCATGCTTGAGCCAGTAGACCGGCTTCTCGGCCGCTACGCGCTCGCGCCAGGCCCAGCCCGCCGCGCTCCAGAATTCCCGTCGGCGATAACCGCCGTCGTCGACGAACGCGGCGAACTCGGCATTCGTAACCGGGGCCTTGGCAATCCGGAACGGCGCGATGTCAACCTCGTGCGCCCACTTCTCGTTGTCGAAAATGAAGCCATCGGCGGCGGTCGAGCCGAGCCGCCAGCGCCCGCCGGGCACCTCGACGTCGCCTCTCCATGCCCCGGCGCGATGACTTGCCGGATCGCCAAGACGTTCGGGTCGCGCGTATCCGAGCGTCTGTCGCGTATAGACGAGCGCTTCGACGTGCATATCCTCGTGCCGGATCGAGAGGTCGTAGAAATAACAGGCCGGGAGCTCGATTCCGCCGCCGAGGCGGTCAAGCTGCCGCCCCAGCACATCCGCCATGTACCCGAACACGCCGTTGCGGTCGGGTAAGTCCAGGTCCCAGCGGGTTGCGTGGGCGACCGTGCTCGAATTCCACAGGCGGTCCGCGCGATCGAGAATCGGCGCTTCGCCGTGAGCGTGACGCAGCGTCCAGTATTCGTGGAACCAGCCGACGTGCCCGATCTCCCAAAGTATGGGATTGACGATCGGCAGCATCGGTCCCATCAACTGCCGCATCGACAGATCGTCCGTCACGCGCCGGGTGCACGTGCGTATATTGCAAAGCTGGGCCGCCAGTTCGTCGGCTGTGGCGGCGCTCGTCGGCCGATATACCAGGTCTTCGTTCATGAAGATCGTTGTTATCACACCAGCTCGTTCGTCGTCACGGTCCGGAAACCAGACCACCAGCACGCGCTGGACGCGGATCTTGCGCGAGCTTGGCCATCGCGTTCACACTGCCTCCCGATATAATGGAGCGGCCGCAGACCTGATGATTGCCATCCACGCGTGGCGCAGCTCGGCCAGCATTCGGAAGTTTCGCGAGCTTTACCCTGATCGGCCGCTGATCGTGGCTTTGAGCGGCACCGACGTCTACGATTATATCGATCGCGACCCAACGCCGACGCTGCGCTCTCTCGCGTGCGCCGATCGGCTCGTCGCATTGCAGGAGCTCGTGCGACGGCGCGTGCCCGCGCGGTTTCGAGCAAAGGTTCGCGTCGTGCATCAGTCGGCTGCGCCGCTGCGACGGGTGCGGCGCCGGCCGACGCGTCGTTTCGACGTAGCCGTGATCGGCCATCTGCGCGAAGTAAAGGATCCATTCCGCGCCGCCAAGGCCGCGCGACGCTTGCCGGCAAGCTCGCGGATTCGCATCGTGCATCTCGGAGCCGCCGAGACGCCGCGATGGGCGGCAACGGCGAAGGCCGAGATGGCGGCCAATCCACGCTACGTCTGGCGCGGCGACAGGCCGCGCCCGGAGGTGCGACGTCTGCTAGCCCGTGCGCGGGCCATGGTTCTGTCGTCGCTGAGCGAAGGGGGAGCGAACGTCATGTCCGAAGCCGTCGCCGCCCGCGTTCCGGTGCTGTCCACGCGCATCGACGGTTCGATTGGCCTGCTTGGACGCGATTACCCGGGCTACTTTCCGATCGGTGATACCGAAGCGCTGGCGCGGCTGCTCAACCGGATCGAGACCGACGCCGCGTTCCTCGAGCGCTTGCAACGCGCGATCGCGCGGCGCGCCCATCTGTTTCGGCCCGCGCGCGAGAAGGCCGCGTGGAAAAAGTTGATCGACGAGACCCTGGCAAAATCTCCATCGCCCCAGCGCCGGAACCGGCAAGCGGATAGGTTGGGAAGTGACAGGCTGCAACGGACCTGACAAACATGTGATGCGATTTCGGCCCGATTTTGAACTTCCGTCGGGTCGAGCAGGTTTATCAATGATCTTGGTCACGACCAAAGGGAGCTGTCGATGAAATGGGCTATGGCAGCGTTGGCGCTTGCGACTTCTTTGTTCAGCGGCGCGGCTTTGTCGCAAGACAAACCGGTCTTTGTGTTCACGGCGATACCCGACCAAGATGAAACTCGACTCGTCGAACGCTTCACGCGGGTCGCCGAATATCTCCAGAGCAAGCTTGGCGTGCCGGTGAAATACCTGCCGGTGAAGAGCTATCCCGCTGCCGTGACTGCGTTCACCAACGGCCAGGTGCAATTGGCTTGGTTCGGCGGTTTCACCGGCGTGCAGGCTCGCCGCCAGGTGCCGGGCTCGGAGGCGATCGCGCAAGGCGCGGAAGACGTGGCATTCAAGTCGTTCATCATCGCCAACACCAAGACCGGCCTCGTCCCATCCAAGGAGTTTCCGAAGGAGATCGCGGGCAAATCGTTCACCTTCGGATCGCGCGCCTCGACCTCCGGTCGGTTGATGCCGGAGTATTTCATCCGCAATGCGTTCGGGCGCGGTCCCGACGAAGTCTTTGCGCGCGTCGGGTTTTCCGGCGATCACAGTCGGACGATCCAGCTGGTGCAGTCCGGCGCCTTCGAGGTCGGTGTGCTCGACTTCACCGTTTGGGAACTCGACAAGCGCGCCGGCAAGATCGATCCGGCGCAGGTCATCGTGATCTGGGAGACGCCGACCTTTCCCGACTACCAATGGACGGTACGGGCCGATGTCGACAAGACGTACGGCGCGGGGTTCAAGGAGAAGCTGCGCGCGGCGTTGCTCGCCATCGACGATAAGGCTATCCTCGATCAATTCGCTCGCTCGAAGTTCATCCCTGCCAAGAATTCCGACTACGATCCCATTGAGGAGGTCGGCAAGGTTACCAACCTCCTGAACTGAAGCACTCGCCGTGCCGGCATTGGTCGAATTGTGCAAGGCGTCGGCCGGCTACGCCGGCCGCGCCGTGCTGTACGACGTCGACCTGACGATCAGCGTGGGCGAGCGCGTCGCGGTCATGGGCAGATCCGGCGCCGGCAAGTCGACGCTGCTCAACCTGCTTCACTCCCGGCTCGTCGATAAAGTCGCGCTGATCCCGCAGGCGGCGGCGCTGGTAAAGACGCTATCGGTTTTCCACAACGTCTATATGGGCCGGCTCGATCGACACTCGACTTGGCACAACCTGCGTAATTTGGTGTGGCCGGCGAGGCGCGATGTCGCCGAGGTCGAAGGCACGCTCGAACTCGTGGGGCTCGCCGACAAGTTGTTCGAGCAAGCAGGGACGCTGTCCGGCGGCCAACAGCAGCGCGCTTCGGTCGCCCGTGCTCTCTACAACGAGCGCTCGATCGTGATCGCCGACGAGCCGGTGTCGGCGCTCGACCGTCGCCAGGGCGCGGATATTCTCGGCAAGCTGTGCGCGCGCCACGACACCGCGATCTTCGCCATGCACGATATTTCCCTTGCGCTCGCCCATGCCGATCGCGTCGTCGTGATCGAGGACGGGCGCATCGTGCTCGACGCACCGGCGCGCACGGTCGCCGCAGCCGACCTTATCCCGTATTACGGCGGATGATCCCGAAGGCCATGCCGACACGGAGCCCCGCACTCTCGCAGCTCGGTTATCGATCCGTGAGCTGGCTGTTCCTGCTGATCGCCGCGGTCGCGCTCGTGCTATCCGACCTTGCGGTGAGCGCGCTCAACCCGTGGGCCGAGATGCGGCGTCTCGCGGCCGGCCTGATCCGGCCGGACTTTTTCTCCATCGAGATGATGAGTGTGGTGTGGACCGTCGCGTTCGCCGTGGTCGGCGTCGCGATTGGAGCGAGCGCCGGGCTTCTGCTGGCGCTGGTATTCGCACGGTTGCGCGCCGTAAGGCTTCTCTGCGCGTTCCTGCGCTCGGTGCACGAGATGTTTTGGGCATTGCTGTTGATCCAAATCGCGGGGCTGTCGGCAACCACGGGCATTCTTGCCGTCGCCATTCCGTATTCCGGGATCTTCGCAAAAGTATTCGCGGAGATGATCGAAGAGGCCGACCTGTCGGCCGAACGCGTGTTGCCGGCGGGAACGTCGACCATTGCCCGCTTCGCCTATGCGCGTATCCCGGAGCTCGCGCCGCAATTCTGGACCTACACGCTCTATCGGCTCGAATGCGGCATGCGCTCGACCCTGGTGCTGGGCTTCATCGGTCTACCGACCATCGGCTTTCATCTCGATTCCTTCTTCAAGCAGGGCCACTACCGCGAGGCGGCCGCGCTGCTGTTTGCCTTTTACGTTCTCATCGGCACGCGCCGCCTATGGGCGCGGCCCTCGACGGTGCCGTTCTTGATCATCGCCAGCGTGCTGGTACTACCCGAAACCATCGGCGGCGGCTCCGCGTTCGCCAACCTCGTGCGCTTCCTGACCCACGACATCGTCCCGATGCCGCTGCGGGACGCCGACCTGCTCGCGGCCGCGACCTGGGAAAACTTCTCCGCCTGGCTGTGGCCGATCATCACCAAACAGGCGGTGCCGGGCGTGATCCAGACCCTGGTGCTCTCGCAGGTGGCGCTCGTGGCCATGGGATTGATCGCGCTCATTCTGTTCCCGTTCATCTGCAGGAGATTTGCCGGCCGGCTCGGACAGCCGCTCGGGCGCGTCGCGCTCGTGGTGGTGCGCTCGACGCCCGAATACATGCTGGTCTACGTGCTGCTGCAGTTGCTGGGCCCCTCGATGCTGCCGGCGATCATCGCATTGTCGCTCCACAATGGCGCCATCGTCGGCTATTTGATGGGTCGTCATGCCGACGTGCTGGAATATCGGCGGGATGCACCGAGCGGCGTCAATCTCTACAGCTATGAAACCGTGCCGCGTCTCTACGGTCAGTTCCTCGCCTACGCGCTTTACCGATGGGAGATCATCCTGCGCGAGAGTGCGATCTTCGGGATCTTGGGAGTGGCAACGCTCGGCTATTACATCGATGCCGCCATCTCCGAATTCAGGCTCGACGTCGCGGTCGTGCTGATTCTGGTCACGGCGCTGCTGTCGATGGCGGTCGACGCCTTCTCCCGCGGCCTGCGTCGACGATTGCGCATTGACACAATGCCGACGCGTCTGTCGGAAGCGCCGAGCGAGCCGGCGATGGGTCACCTGGTCGGCGCGGAGAGGCCGGCATGAAGGCTGCGACCCCGGTGCTCAAGGACGTGGTGCTGGTTGGCGCCGGCCACTCCCACGTCACGGTGCTGCGCATGTTCGGGATGAAGCCCATCCCGGGCGTGCGCCTCACTTTGCTCAGTCGCGAGGTGCACACACCCTATTCCGGAATGCTGCCTGGCCTCATCGCCGGCCACTACGGGTTCGACGACGCGCACATCGATACCGGTCCGCTCGCTCGCTTCGCCGGCGCCCGGCTTTATCAGGATGAAGCGGTCGACGTCGATCTCGCCGGCCGCTACGTCATCTGCCGCCGGCGCCCGCCGGTTCCTTACGATCTACTCTCGCTCAATATCGGCTCCACGCCGAACACCGCGGATGTGCCCGGCGCGAGCGAGCACGCCATCCCCGTCAAGCCGATCGACGGATTCCTGCGCCGCTTCGAGGCGCTGCGGGCGCGCGTTCTTGCGCGCAAAGGACGCACAGCCGTGGCGCTGGTTGGCGCCGGCGCGGGCGGCGTCGAGCTTCTGCTCGCGGTCGAACACCGCTTGCGGCAAGCGGTCGCGCGCGCCGGGTTCGACGCCGGCGGGCTGTCGTTCGTCCTGGTGTCCGACGTCCCCGACATCCTGCCGAGCTTTCCGGCGGCGTTCCGCGCACGCTTCCGCGCCGTTTTGGCCGCTCGCGGGATCGCCGTTATTACCGGCGCGCCCGTCACGCGCGTCGAGGCCGGACGTCTCATGCTTGCGGGCTACGGTCCGCTCGCCGCCGACGAGATCCTATGGACGACGCAAGCGGCGCCGGCGCGCTGGCTGGCGAAGGCGGGATTGCCGCTCGACGCCCGCGGCTTTCTTCGGGTTGACCAAACGCTGCGCGTTGTCGGGCGCGACGACGTCTTCGCGGCGGGCGACACGATCGCGTTTTCCGGCCGCGAGTTGCCGAAATCGGGCGTCTACGCCGTGCGCGCGGGGCCGGCGCTTGCGGAGAACATCCGCCGCACGTTGACCGGCCGCTCGTTGCGGCGGTTCCGGCCGCAGCGCGAGGCGCTTTATCTGATTTCGACTGGGGGACGTCACGCGGTGGGTACCCGCAACGGCCTCGTGGTCGAGGGCGACTGGGTATGGCGGTGGAAGGATTGGATCGATCGTCGTTTCATGCGCAAGTTCAACGAGCTGCCGGAGATGACGCCCGCGCCGGCGGTGGCGCTTCCGCCATTGGCCGACCGGGAGGCGCTCAAGGAAATTTCCGCCATCGCCATGCGCTGCGGTGGCTGCGGCGCCAAGGTCGGCGCCACCGTGCTCTCGCGTGCGCTTGCAAGCATCGAGCCTGCTGCGCGTGCCGACGTCGTCGTGGGGCTCGACGCGCCCGATGACGCTGCCCTGGTCGATGTCGGCGGCGAGCAGCTCTCGCTGCAGACGGTCGACTATTTCCGCGCCATCGTCGACGACCCTTACACGCTGGGCAAGATCGCGGCCAACCACTCGCTCGGCGACGTCTATGCCATGGGCGGGGAACCGCAGACGGCGCTGGCGATCGCGACCGTGCCGTACGGACTCGAAAGCAAGGTCGAGGCGGACTTGTCCGCGATGATGGCCGGCGCCAACGAGGTGCTGCGCGAGGCCGGCTGCGCGCTGGTCGGCGGGCACACCAGCGAGGGCGCCGAACTGGCGCTCGGCTTTGCCGTGAACGGGCTCGTCCCGGCGACGGCGGCCCTGCGCAAAGGCGGTCTCGAGCCCGGAGATGGGCTCATCCTCACCAAGCCGCTGGGCACGGGCACGCTGCTTGCCGCCGACATGCGTGGCAAGGCAAAGGCGCGCTGGGTCATGGCGGCGATCGCTCACATGATTGCGTCGAACGCCGAGGCGGCCCAAATCCTGCGGCAGCACGGCGTCCATGCCGCGACCGACGTGACCGGGTTCGGTCTCATCGGGCATCTCATCGAGATGGTCCGCGCCTCCGACGTTGACGCGACGCTGGCCATCGATCGCCTGCCGCTGCTCGAAGGCGCGCGAGAAACCGTCGCGCGCGGCATCTTCTCATCGTTGCAGCCGCAGAACGTGCGCTTGCGCCGCGCCATCAGGGAGCTCGCAACGGTGGCCGAGCATCCGCTCTACCCGATGTTGTTCGACCCGCAAACATCGGGCGGGTTGCTTGCGGCGGTCCCGCTCGCAGAGGCCGAGCCTTGCGTCGCCGCGTTGCGCGCGGCCGGATATGCCGCCGCCGAGATCATCGGGTTCGTGGCCGAGCGCAGCGACGCGCTCGAGCCGGTGACGGTGGACCTGAGCGGAGAACAAGTCGCGCAGGCGCTGGCGGGACCCCGCGCTGCACGGCCACGAGCCCAGTCACTGCAAAAGATCGCGGAGACCGAAAAGTTCGTCCCCCTGATCGAGCCGAGTTAGGGAGTTCAGCAGCGCAGCCCCCCTCTGCCCGAGCTACAAATTGAATTTTCGGTAGCTTTGGCTGAGATCAGACGACTCTATTTGCACGATGCGGATTTTTATCGGCACCCAATTTTCACTCGCAACGATGCGATTTTCGAAAAATGATCCAGTAGCAATGCTCTCGCCGCGTGTGATGCGCGACTTTCCATTTCGGATCGATGATCGGGCCCTTCCGCACCTTGATAATGCAATCGCAGGCCGTAAATCCAGTTTTTTGACCAGCATGGATCAATTCGATATGTGCCCATTGATAACGATGATTGTGGACATAATCGGCGATCTTGCAGAACAAGACTCCTTCGTCCTCTAGGACGCGATAGGCCTCCGCCATGAAAGCAGGATAGGTGTGCGCAAAGCTGTAGCCATGCTCTTTCGTAGACCGGTCACCGAGTCCAAATCGAGTATTGAAGTCCTTTGACCGATCGCGGCCTTGGTTCGGAATATGGGGCGGATCGTAAACCACCACTTCGAAGCATCCAGAGCGGAACGGCATCACAGCGTTGTCGCCACAGACTGCCGGCTGATGCCGCGGGTCGATATCCAGCCCGATCACCTTTCTGCGGGTACCACGCCAAAACCGACCGCCATTAACTGTCGCATCCAGGATGCGCTCCGGCGGTTTGCGCCGGTAGAACGAAAGAAGCCTCTCAAGCAACTCTGCATCTTCCTCGCCGTACCAAACCGAGCCGAAAGGCTGATATCGCAATGAGGAATCGAGCTGTTCAGCAAGCGACATTCTGATCTTTCCTAAACGCGCTGTGCGGGAGCCAATTGGGCTTCCAGCGCGACCTCACCCGAGAGCTAAGCCACTCGCGGGTGCGAACAATGACCGGATTTCTCTCTCCCTGCCGAATGATACGCAAGAGACAAGGAAGGGCGGGACCTCAGTTCCTAGAATACGCGATTCGCTTTTCACATGAATTCCGATAGTACGAGGGCGGCCACAGGAAAGTGCGGCCACAGGAAGATAATGTTGTCCCACGCCGCCCAAGCGAATTCTATTGGGCCTGACGGCTGCGCAGCCTCACGTGAAATAGCAGTTCCTCAAGGCACCCTTTGCAGCAGCGTTCCGACCCCAGCTCACCGTCCGCCCCACAGCTGCTGGCTGGCGAGCTGCGCGCCTTCGGCGAGCGACTTGAACTTCGCCCACACGATGCTCGGGTGCACTTCCTTCGAGCCGGCGAAGGTCGCAAAGCCGCAATCGGCGCCGGCGATCACGTTCTCGCGCCCCACCACCTTGGCGTAGCGAACGATACGCTCGGCCACCAGCTCCGGATGTTCGACCAAAACCGTCGAGTGGCTGATCACGCCGGGGATGAGCGATTTGCCCGCCGGCAGCTTGGCGCCCTCCCACACCTTCCACTCGTGCTCGTGACGCGGGTTCGCGGCCTCGAAGGAATAGGCGCCGGCGCGAATCTTCAGAATGAGGTCCACGATGTGCTTGAGCTCCAGATCGTGCACGCGCGGTCCCATATTGATGCCGTAGCAGGTGTGATGCCTCACTTTTTCCGGCGGAATGTTGCGCAGCGCATGGTTGAGCGCCTCGACGCGGAGCTGCGCCCATTTCCGAAACTGCTCGAGCGTGAGATCGGGCTCCTTGATCCAGTAGGTGACTAGATGCGGATCGTCGACCTGCAGCAGAAGGCCGGCCTTTACAATCGCCTCGTATTCCTCGCGCAGCGCATCGGCGATGGCGAATAGATATTCCTCCTCGCTCTTGTAGTAGCCGTTGCGTTGCCAATCCGCCGCGCTCGTCGGCGAAATGGCCGGCATGAAAGCTTCCTGCGGCTTGGCGCCGTCGAGCGCCGCCTTGAGATTGTCGATGTCGGTCTTGAGTTGGGCCATGCCGCGATAGGTGACGGGCGCGGTGCAGACCATGTGGTTCTGGCGCGCGGCCACGTGGCCGTCGCCGTAGAACTCCGGGAAGGATTTGGCTTCGCGCGAGCCCGCCCATGGGCTTTGCCGCGGCACCTCTCGGTCGAACTCGAAGCCGCCGAGACGTTCGTTGACGTATGAGACGAAGCTCGGTTTGCCGTACTCCCCGTCGTCGACGATGTCGATGCCGAGGTCGATCTGCTTGCGGACCACGTCGGCGACCGCCTCGCGCAGGCGCGCGGTGTGGGCCTTCTCGTCGATGGGCTTGCCGTCTTCCTTGGCCCGCACCGCGTCCAGCAAATCGGCGGGCCGTGGCAGGCTGCCCACGTGGGTGGTGAGAATTCGGTCGATGCTTCGCTTCATTGTTCCTCCCGCTGCGTCTTGTTTCGGATCGCGCGCCTACATCACGTCTCCCATCACCACTTCTCCCTCGGCCGGAGGCCGCTGGTAGAATTCCGGATTCATCCGGCCAGCGACCCCTTCGCGCGCGAGCGCTGCCTCGAATTCCGTGCGAATGGCGGGATCCTCCTGGTGATACGGGATGGCACTGCCGCCTTTGCCGAGATCGATGGCGCCGTAATCCAAGAGCTGCTCGCCGGGGCGGCCGGGCTTGCGCGAGCGCTGGTTGTTGGGCCCATGCCAGGCGGTGATGCGCAGGCCTTCCTTGCCGATGCCGAAATGCTGGTGGAACCAATCGCCGCTCATCGGCGCGGCCGAGACCAGCCCGACCGGCTCGTAGTCCTGGCGCAGCACCTTGTCGACCTTGCCGTCCCGCCACGGCGTGGTGCCGAGCGTTTCAGGCCAGGTATATGTGTAGCCCTTACCCTTGATGCAGATGAGCACGGCGGCGGAGGCGTGCTTGTGCGCCTTGGAATAGCGGCCGGTCTCGTGCTGGCCGATCCACAAATAGAAACGGTTGCCGGCCATGAACGGCTCGACCCGGCGGTAGCCGGGCGAGCGGCGGTTGTCGAGGGGCAGGTCGGTGTTGACGATGTCGGGAATGAGATTGGTGCGCCGCATGGCGAGCCCGCGGACCGGGTCCGGCTCGATATCATCGCGGGGCTTGAAGTAGTCCTCCGCCCCGGCGAAACGCTCGCTGAACGTGTAGGGACAGTTGAAGACGAAATCGGTGTTGTCGATCACGTTCATGACGTTCGGCGCCGAGGTTCCGCACAAGAGCAGCGCCGGCGCGCTCGCTGCATTCACGAGCCGGTGGTAGGCGTTGAGCGGAATCGAGAACAGCGAGCCCTTCTGCCATTCGAACACGTGCCGCTTGCCCTGCCCTTCCTGCCAGACCTCGGTCGTGCCGCGGCCTTCGACCACCAGCACGACTTTTTCATAGAGGTGCCGCTCCACGTTGAGTGCGCCGGCGGATGGGATTTCGACGAGGTAAAGTCCCCACAATCCTTCGGTGCCGAAGAGCTGGATATACGAGCCGCGACCGCCGAGCCGCTTCCAAGGCGCAAGCGGCAGATCCTGCACGCGGCGAACCCCGATGCCGCGATAGACCGGCACGCCCTCGGCCTCCATGAAGCGGTCGTAGGGCATCGGCGCGCGCTTGAACTTGCCGTAGCCGGCGTTCTCGCCGGCTTTCGGTTCGTGCCAGTGCACTTGATCGGGAGTGTCGTGCATGGGTTTCCTCGGGACGCTCGATCGCGCGTTCAGCGGCGGCGGCTTTCGAGCGCGATTTCTATCGAGCCCCGTCCAATAGTGTACACGAACTGGAAAGACGGGCGAACGGCGCGCGCGATGTCGAGGTCGTCCGCGGTCGCGGCGGACGCCGCCGCCAACGGAGTTTCGCGCTACCCGCCGCCGCGGGTCTCGGCCAGGAGCTTGCGCACATATTCCAATAGCTCCGGCGAGGCGGCGCCGATCCCGTCGATCGCGCGCAGAACCCCATCGCCTCCGATCGGGCTCACGTCGACTCTGAGCTTGGCCGCATCGTCCAGGTATTGCGGATCGTCGTGCACGGCGAGGAACGCGCGCTGCAGCGCTTTGGCGCGATCAGGCGGCAGGTCCGGCGGCGCGGCGAACGGCCGAGACATCGCATAGGGCAGCTCCGCCAGCTCGATCAGCGCACGCGCCGCCTCGTTCTTGGCAAGCTCGCGCGCAGTCGGCACGTCCGGAAAATCCGGATGCCGGGTCGCGCGCGCGAACTGAACGAAGACGCGAAAACCGCCATCGGGTTTGAGCCACTCGGGCTTTACCGATCTCACCGTCGACAGATCGACGGTCCGCCCGTGAACCTCGCCGCGTTCGATCGCGAGAAAGATCGAGGCGCTGTCGGGATAGCCCACGACCTGCTTGACGTGCAGGCCGATGGTATCCCGCAGGATGACCGGCACGTCGTTGCCCGTGGCCCCTTCAGCGGTGCCGCCGAGCACGAGCGCCGGCAGGTCGGCACGGCGCGCCTCGTCGATCGATTTCACCGGCGCGTCCTTGCGCACGATCAGAATGTAGGCGTCGTGGACGAAGCTCGAGGTGGAACCGAGCCAGGTGAACCTGCGCGGATTGAACTGGACGTTTGAATTGCCGCCGAGCAGACCGATGAGCGGCATGTTGCGCGCGAACGTGCCGATAGTGGCGCCGTCCTTCGGCGCGACGTTGTAGAGGTAGTTGACCGCGCGCAGGCTGCCGGCGCCCGGCATGTTCTGCACGATCACATTTGGATTGCCGGGAACGAACCTGCCGAAGTGGCGCGCCAAGAGCCGCGCATAGGTGTCGTAACCGCCGCCCGGCCCATAGCCAACGATCAGATTGATCTGCTTGCCCTTGTAGAAATCGGCGACTGTATCGGCGTGCGCGGGGGTCGCCGCCAAGGCCGCGGTGACCACCATCGCCGCTCGCCAAGGCGCCAACATCCTTCCTCCGGTACGTCGTTGCAAGGGTAGTCGCGCGCGTCGGCCCATTCAATGGTTTCGCCCCCGATCCGGGTTGCCGCTTTCGCGGGGGGTAAACTCAGCGGGAATCCAGTCCATCACCCCGAGCTTTTCCGCAGCGCAAACATTGTTTCTGCGTTGCGGTAACAGATCTTCTCCATCTCTTTCTTGGGCAGATCGAGCGACTCCATGACTGCGATCGTAGCGCGGATGTAGCCCCTACCCTTTTCCTTGTCGAACGGACAATCGGACGCGAACAGCACGTGATCCGCCCCGAAGAACGACAGTCCGCAAATCGTCGGCGCGCGTGCCCCGGCGAGCGCGGTGTCGCCATAGAACCCCTTGAAATAGTCGAACGGCCGCTTCTTCAGGTTCTTCAAGATGAGCGAATAGTCCTCGTCCGACGTACGCGCGCCCAACTGATCCCAGCTGTGGGCGACGCGGCCTTCGAAATACGGAATGATGCCGCCGAGATGGTGCGAGATGACTTTGAGGTTGGGAAAGCGGTCCATGATGCCGGAAAAGACGAGCCGCGCTAGCGCCGCGCCGGTCTCGAACGGCCAGCCGATCACGCTGCAGATTTCGTATTTCGACGTCGTCTCGCTGCGGTAATCCGCCATTTCGCGCGTGCGGATGGGATGCAGCAGGATCGGCTTGCCCGACCTCTCGATGATCTCGTAGATCGGAAGGAACTGGTCCTGGTCGATCGGGGCGCCGTCGACGTTGGTGTGCAGCTGGATCGCGTTAGCGCCGTTCGACAATACGCGCTCGGCCTCCTTCGCCGCCGCCTCGGGTGCGTTCATGGGTAACGAGGCGGCATAGCCGACGAAACGGTCGGGATATTTGGCGACCAGCTCGGCAAGCCCGTCATTGCCGAGCCGCGCCCATTCGGGCGAGTGATCGGGTCCGATGAGCCGGTCGATCGCCGGCATGCCGAGGCAGATGACCTGCGTGTAATCGGGAAAGGAATCGACGACCCGCAGCCGCTCCTCGACGTCGTAGAGCGCCGGGATTCCCCGCATGCGTTTGCCGAGATCCTTCTGTCCCGCCGGCGATTGCAGCATCAATTCATAGATGCGCTTGGGAAAGAAATGATTGAACGCATCGATGTAACGCATGTCTTCAATCTCCTGCTGTCGTCGAGCGGGGGGCGGATTGTGTTGCAAGCGCGCTGATTTGTATACTCGGCAGCGCACGCGCCCAGACGCGGTCGAGCGCGAGAACGCACGCACCGCCGAGACGCGGTTCTAGGGGAGGTCGCCATGAAACGCTGGCTTATCGGGCTGCTCGTACTGCTGAGCCCGTCGGCATTGGCCCAACAATCGCCACCCGAAATTCCCTACGATTCGGTCGCGAACCTGTTGAAGCTTCCGCCGGATATGCATCTCGGCGAGGTTGCCGGGGTCGCCGTCAACTCCAAGGGGCACATCTACGTCTATTCACGCGGCGGCTCCAGCCGCGGCCCGGCCTACGGCAATACAGCCTCGCAGATTCTCGAATTCGACCGCAACGGCGTGTTCCTGCGCGAGATCGGCAAGAACCTCTACGCCTGGTCGTTTGCGCACACCGTGCGCGTCGACAAGGACGACAACATCTGGGCGACCGACAAGGGCTCGGACATGGTGATCAAGTTCAACCCGGAAGGCCGGGTCGAGATGGTATTCGGACGCAAATCGGAGGCCTCCGATCTCGACGCCCATCCGCACGAGCGCAACGCCAACCCGCCGCTGCCTGCCGTCGAAGGCCGCTTCCGCCAGCCGACCGACGTGACCTGGGATCCGCAGGGCAACATCTACATCAGCGACGGCTATGTGAATTCACGCGTGGCCAAATACGACAAGAACGGCGACTGGGTGAAGTCGTGGGGACAGCGCGGCAAAGGTCCCGGCGAATTCAACCTCGTGCACAGCATCGCCGCCGATGCGCAGGGCAATATCTACGTCGGCGATCGCAACAACCGCCGCATCCAGGTGTTCGACGGCGATGGCACTTTCAAGCGCGAGATCAAGATCGACGTGCCGTTCGATGAAAACGCAAAGCCCGCGATCGGCAATAAGCCGGACCTCACCACCTATCTGCAAACCGGCGGCAGCTTCACCCCGGGCGCGCCATGGGCGCTCTGCATCACGCCTGGGCCGAACCAGGTGCTCTACAGCTCCGATTCCTATCCCGGCCGCGTCTACAAACTCAGCCTGGATGGAAAGGTGCTCGGCTATCTCGGCAAGTCGGGCAAGCAGCTCAAGCAGTTCGGGTGGATTCACGAGATCGCGTGCCCATCCGAGAACGAACTTTACGTCGCCGAGATTCTGACCTGGCGGGTGCAGAAGCTGATCCTGCGGCCGGACCAGCAGAAGGCCGCGGTCGAGTGAGCAATCAGGGATTGGTGCTCACGAAGCGCGACAAACTCTGACCGCCGACATCTGGCTGCCGCTTCCTGTCAGCGTGACGGAGCGACAACAGTTTTCTGGTAGAGCTCCTGCCACTTTCGGGCGTGATCGAGAATCGCAGCCGAATCGATGAGCTGGAGCGGGCCCTGGTTGAAGGGCGACTCGATGCTTCGGCTGACGGTGACGAATTGGCGCTTGGCCAGGATGTGCTGGCCCTCGTCACCGATGAGGAAATCGAAGAACAGCACCGCCGCATTCGGGTGCGGCGCGTTTCGCGCGAGCCCTTCGCCCGTGGCCCGGGCGATCGCCGGCGGAATCACGAACCAGTCGAGCGGCGCGCCCCTGCTCTTTGCCTGCTCGGCCAAAAAACCGTAGACCGTGAGCGCCAACGGCACTTCGCCCGCCGCGACCAGGTTCGTGAGGAGGCTGTGACCCTTGCGCACGGACATGCCGTTCGAGGCGACGATGTCGCGGAACAGCCGAAGCCCTTGCGTCTCGCCGAAATCCATCACCACCTGCGCGAACCAGTCGAAGTCCTCGGCTTCGATGCCGAGCTTGTCCTTCCACTGCGGCCGCAGCAGATCGTAATAGGTCTTGGGCAAGCTTTCTTTGCGGATGAGATCGGTGTTGTAGGCCTGCACGAAGGTGCTGAGATAGACCGCCACCCATTGCCGGTGCGGAGCAATGGCCTGAGGGATGACGCCGGCGAGGTTGGGCGATTTCACCTCTTGCAGCAGGTTCTCGCGGTAGAGCGGCTCGAGCGCCGAGCTCGATCCGGCCATGACGTCGACCTCGAAGCGGCGCGCCCTCGCCTCGCCCACGATGCGTTGCAGGAACCCTTCCGAATCCGCGCGCCAGACTTTGACCTTGACGCCATATTTGCGGTCGAAGGCCGAGACCAAAGCGGCAATGTCGTCGGGCGGGATGGACGAGTAGAAGGTAAGCTCCTTCTCTCGTTTGGCGCCTTCGAGCAGCCGCTGCTCGCGGTCGGCGCCCTGGTAGGTCGCGATCTCGGCGACGCTCATCGGCTGGGCGAGCGCGCAGGGAGCAAGCACGAGCAACGCAAGCGCTGTCAGGCCTTCACGCAGGACGCGTTGGGGATATCGCATGCCGACCGAGCTCCGCGCCGCGGTTGGTGTCGCCCGCAAACCATGGCACAATTTTGTGCGCCTTGTCAGCGCAGCAACCGTGCCAAAAAACACCAAATACGAGCCACCGGATGAAGATCGTCAAGCTCGAGGATTTCCACGCCGACGGCGGCTGGGACACCTATTCGTTCCTGAAGATCACCACCGATGAGGGCATCACGGGCTGGTCCGAGTTCAACGAGAGCCGCCGCAAAGGCATGACGGCGCTGATCCACGGCCTCGGCGCCGCGCTCATCGGCGAGGACCCCTGCGCGATCGCCCGCATCGACGCCGCGCTCTACGCCCGCTCGCGGTCGACCGCGGGCGGGCTCACGTCCCACGCCATCGCCGCCATCGAGAATGCCTGCCTCGACATCCGCGGCAAGGCGCTCGGTGTTCCGGTCTACGAGCTTCTCGGCGGCGCGGTGCGCGAGCGCATGCCGGTCTATTGGTCGCGCTGCGGGGTCCTGCGCGCCCGCTGCGCCGAGCTCTTCGACGGCAAAGTGATCGATCGCCCGGCGGTGCGCACGCTCGACGATCTCAAAGCCGCCGCGCGCGAGGCGCGCGAGCGCGGCTTCAAGGCGCTGAAAACCAACGTGCTGCTGTTCGACGCCAAGGGCGGCCGGCAGTTCGCCCCGGGCATGGTCGGCGCCGGGATCGGCCATCCCGAGCTCAACCTCGGCGACGACATCCTCGATGCGCTCATCGCCCAGCTCGCCGCCTTGCGCGAAGGCGCAGGAAAAGGCGTGCGGCTCCTCCTCGATCTCAACTTCAACTATAAGCCCGAAGGGCTGCGGCGCATCGCCAAAGCGCTCGAGCCGTTCGATCTCATGTGGCTCGAAATGGACCTGTTCGAGCCCAAGGCGCTGAGCCTGATCCGGCAGTCGACGACCACGCCGATCGGCTCGCTGGAGACCATCCTCGGCCGTCGCAATCTCAAGCCTTACCTGGAAAACTACGCGGTCGACGTCGCGATCATCGACGCGCAATGGAACGGGCTCCTAGAGGCGACGAGGATGGCCGTCATGGCCGACGCCTACGAGGTCAACGTCGCCTCGCACAATTTCAACGGCCCGCTCGCCAATATCATGAGCGCGCATTTCTGCGCGGCGATCCCCAACTTCCGCATCATGGAGTTCGACGCCGACGAGGTGCCGTGGAAAGCCAAGCTCCTCACCAAGCCCTACGTGATCGAGAACGGCGAATTCCTCCTCCCCACCGGCCCCGGCTGGGGCACGGCCGTCAATGAGGCGATCATCCGCGCGCATCCGGCCAAGATGTGAGAGGCCCGCAAAACGGGCGCGCCGCGCCTCAGCGCGGCGTGCTTCGTTCAGAAAGAAGGGTTCCTGGCGAGTTGTTTTATTTGCAGACGGGCTGACCGTTCACGACCGCCATGGTCTTGCCTGCCGGACACCCCTTTGGTTGCGGTGGGACGGCCTTGGGCGCCGCCGCTGGCGACGGGCCCACGGCAGCAGCCGCCGGCACAGTTGGCTTTGCAGGTGGTGGTGCCGGATTTGCGGCGGGAATTTGTGGCGGCGGCGTTGCGGGCTTGGCAACGCTCGCGGGCGGCGGCGAAGGCGAGGCCGTGACCGGCTTGGCCGGCGTCGGCAGCGCTGACGGTGTCGCTGGTTTTCCAGCGGGTACTTGCGTTGGCGTTGCCGGCTTGTTTGCAGGCGATTGCGTGCCCGGCGCAATCGCGGCTGAAGGCGTTGTCGGTGCGGAGGGCTTCGCAGCCGGCGTTTGTGGTGGCGGCGTTGCGGGCTTGGCGGTCGTTGCCGGCGCCGATGATGGCGCCGCCGGCGTGATCGCGGCCGAAGGCGTGGTGGTCGACGGCTTGGCGGCTGGCGTTTGTGACGGCGGCGTTTTGCGTTTGGCCCGTTCGCCGGCCGCCGGTGTTGATGTCGCCGGCGCAATCGCGGCCGAGGGTGTCGTTGGCGTTGCAGCCGGCGTCTGCGAGGGGGACGTTGCGGGCTTGGCACTGCCTGCGGGTGCGGATGTCCCCGGCGGTATCGCGGCTGACGGCGATGATGGTGCTCCCGGTTTTGCTGCGGGCCCTTGCAATGGCGCCGTTGCGGGCTTGGCGCTTCCAGGCGCCGCCGATGGCGTGCCCGGCGTGATCGCGGCTGAAGGCGTTGCCGGCGTCACCGACGTGCCCGTCGCTGACGTGCCGGTCGCCGACGGCAGCGGCTGCCCTTTCATCCCGGGCAGCGGCTGGCCCCGTTGCGGCGGCGGTTGAGTTGCCGCCGATGCGGGCGCGTTCGGCTGCGCTGCGCCCTGCGGGCCCTGCGGCTGTAGCGTGGCGGCCTTCTGCGCGACCGAAGGCGGCAGCGATGGCGCGAGTGAGGCCGCGGGAGCTGCTTGCGCCGGCGCCGCCTGCGTCGACACCGCGGCGGGCTGCGCCGCCGGCGCCATGGCTGCCGCCGGCGGCATGGTCTGCGTCTGGCCGCTCGGATTCGTAATCGTCACGGTGTTCGTCACGTTGTTGACGACGACCGTGTTGTGGACGTTGTTGTAGATCACGTTGTTCGGCGGTGGCGCCACATAAGCCGGCGGTCGGACCCAGACGGGAACCGGCCTGTAGACCGGCATCGGCAGCACGAAGATTCCCACCGGCGGCGGTGGCGGCGCGAGCACCACAAATTCCGGCGGCGGCGGCGCCAGGAAAATGACCGGCGCTGGTGGCGGCGGCGCGAACGCGAATACCGGATCGTCAAAGACGAGAACCGGCCGCCGGATGTAGACGATTTCTTCCGGCGGCGGCGGCGGCAGGTCATAGGCGATGGCCGCGAACGACGGCGGCGGCTCGAAGGCGGCGGCAAGAAACGCCAGACGCCGGTGCGCATCGGCCGCGTGCGGCCCGTCCGGATAACGCCGCAGATACGACCAATAGGCGGGCGGCGTGTCGACGACGCGGGTTCGCCGCCACGTGATCGCCTCGCGCCGGGCGGCAACAATGGCATGCACTCGTGCGGCCATCGGATCGTCGGGATAGGCGGCGAGAAAATCCAAGTAGCCCTGCAACGTGTCGCGTTCCAACGCCGCGACATAGGCGTCCTGCGCACCAAGATCGCGCATCGGCCGCGCGCGCATCGCTGCCACCTGTTCGCTCGAAACGGCGGGAGGCGGCGCGTCGGACGCCCGCTCGAAAAACACCAGCGACGTCTCCACCTTCGACGCATACCAGGGAACCTCGGCGCCCTTGGTCACGTCGTTGACGCGCAGCCGCGCGCGATCGAAAACCCCGGCAAGCGGCAGACCGCCTTCGCGCATCATCTCGGCCAGCGCCTGCGCGTAAGGTCCATACGGCCCCTGCCCCTCGGGCGCGACCGTCCCCGGCGCGGCGTTGAACGCGATCAGCACGCCCGGCTCCGGCTCGACCAGCGCCAAACCGCCGGCGAGCGGTGGGCCGGACTTGGCGAATGGATTTGCTCGCGCCGCGTCGAGGACGACGATGCTGGTCTTGAGCTTCAGCGCGGCCAACGGCCGGATGTAGTCGGACAGTCGTATCGCTTCGGCCGCCACGTCGGCATCGCGCGCGATCTTCGCGTCGACCGGAACGAAGTAGTTTTCGCCCTCGAGCTGGACGCCGTAGCCGCTGACATAGATGAACGCGACGGTGTCCGCCCCTGCCGCTGTGGCTTTGTCCAGGAAATCGCGAAAGGCGCGGCGCAGCGAATCCTGATCGAGGTCACGCGCGCCGACGACATCGAAACCCGCCGCCTGAAGCGTTTGTGCGACGAGGCCGGCATCGTTGGCTGGCGTCGCCAGCGCGCCGACTTGATAGCCGGAGTTGCCGACGACGAGGGCCAGGCGTTTTTCAGCCCGTGCCGCGCTCGCTGTGAAAACAAGTGCGAGCGGGATCAACGCAAACGCCATCGCAATCAGCTTGCGGATCCGTGGCATGACATCCCCCATTGAGAGCGCAAGCGCACGTCGGCGAGAAGCTATGACACGGCTGCGCTGAACGGCATCTGAATGGCAGAGGAGGTCAATAGTAAGGCGCTGGCTGCGGGTTCCACCGCAAACCGCTTAGGAATTCCATCGCAAAACCGATTGGAAGACGTGGACATACGCCCCGACGCGGGCACCACGGCGGATCCTCATCCCCGCGCCGCGGGCTCCGGCGACGCCGCCTTCGCCACGCCGCCGGATTGCGGGGTCCACTTGTCGAGGTATCGGGCTACGATCTGCCGAATGGGGTTCCACGAGACGCGCCGGGCAATTCGGACAAATGGCCGGAAAATGAGTTCACACCTCCTCCTAGCTCAGCACCTGCGGCTAGCTCAGAATGACAAACGCAAGTCCGAGCACGACGGCCGCAGCGACCACGGCTCCGAGCTCGGAAAATACCGGCCCGAGTCCGCCAGGTCCGAATTGCAGTGCCTCGCCCCCTGCTCGCCTACCAAAATCCTTCATGTCGGTCTCCATGCGTGCTCGGCTCGCCGCCCAGCCACAGCCGGCGCCCGCCCCTCAAAGTGGTGGGTCGATGCAAGGAAATAATAGCCCGGTCAACAAACGCACCGTTCGCCCTCAGCGCAAAATCGGCGCATGGCACGCAGCCGCCGCGGCGCGCCGGTCGTCCCCGTTCGCCGTGTTTCCGCCGTGGTTGTCCGGATTGCGCGGTGGCGAGCGCCGGGCCCTGGCGGCAAATTAACGACGCCGATATTCGATCGTTCGCGGGCAAGATCCGCACCTCATCACGACGTTTATCGTCCTTTATCGGCGTCTATCGGCCTTTGCCGACGCGTTTGGCAGCGGCGCTTGAAGGCTGCGCATAAACACGCAGTAAACGCTTCCCTACCAATCCGTAAGTTGTCCGGCGCCCCCTTCGCGACGATATTTCATGTAAGCAATATTGATTGGTGAGACTCGGGGGTAATCACCGTGATGACAAAGGGGAACAGTGCAACGTCGCGCGGTCGTCGCATCGTTTTGATCGCAACCTGCCTTGCGGCCCTCGCGGCGGGCGGCGCCGGCTATTGGTATTGGGGACAAGGATCCGCCGGAGCGCAGGCGGCGCGTACGGCTGCACGCGCCGGCGTGCCGGTCACCGTCGCGATCGTCCAGCGCCAGGATGTGCCGATTTACTTGAGCGGACTTGGCACGGTGCAAGCGTCGTTCACCGTCGGCATCCATTCCCAGGTCGACGGCAAGCTGCAAGAGGTGCTGTTCACCGAAGGTCAGCAGGTCAAGAAAGGCGACGTGCTGGCCAAGATCGACCCGCGCCTGTTCCAGGCCGCGC